>OJLY01000979.1_pt1 | contig 13729 bp, 15 predicted proteins | sample 1597031 | NCBI WGS metagenome assembly OJLY01 (sample SAMEA3904673, study PRJEB24821) | metagenome | biome: Builtin; feature: hospital; material: surface | place: USA | collected 2013-06-03
AGATGTAGAGAGGTCTCGTGGGCTCGGAGATGTGTATAAGAGACAGATGTACATCTTCTACTAGCAGGGGAGCAGTGTCTAGACAGCAGAGCTGTCTTCAAAGAACGGATTGAGAATCAATCCACGACAAGGAGGCACAGCCATGTACCACCACACTCACGAAGACCTGGAACTGCTCTACATGCTCTCTGACGGTTGCGACGGCGAAGACGCCGATCCGGGAGCAACCCAGGAGCTGCGAGACCTGGAAGCAGCAGGGGCACACCTGCCCTGGGCAGTGCTGTAACTACAGCACTACAGCAGCAGCAAAGCCGCTGCTCAGCAAACAAATTGAAAGACAATTCACACTCACTCATATAAGGAGAAATCTCATGTCCAACCCCTTCAACTCTGGCACCATCGTTGGTAACGCTGCACGCGAGCCTAAGATCTTCGAGCACGCTAATGGTGGCGCTACGGTGAAACTGAACGTCTATGCCCGTAATACGTTTAAGAACAAGAACACCGGCAAGGTCGAGAGCGAGATTGTGGAGCTGACCGGCTACGTGCAGGACGCCAAGAACCTCGGCGTCTTCGGCTGTATCGGCGCTGGTGATCGCGTTGCGGTGAGCTACTCACTCAAGACCGACAACTACACCGACAAGGATGGCGTGAAGCACTTCCCGCTGGTTGCGCGTATTGATACTGTCCAGCTCATCGACTCCAAAGCCGAGTCTGCAGCACGTGCAGCACGCCGTGAGAACAGCGCTGACAACGCTGCTACCAACAGCTCTGAAGAAGTACCGTTTTAACGTGACAACACCCCGCAGGGATTCCCTGCGGGGTAAATTTTTTACCGCGAAGCTAATCTAGAAAACTCATAAATAGGCACTCCTATGTAAGAATAGGGAGGTGGAGAATTTGACGGAACAGGGGTTCATTCAAGCCTGGGAATCAGGCCGCCTTGTTTATCCCGCCACCCCAATGGCACACGGTCAGCGGTGGTTCCTTCGTACTGCTGAGAATTCCGAGAACCATTCCAAGATTCTGTTTGTTGGAATCAATCCTTCTACCGCAACCACATTCGCGGCAGCATCTAAGGTTCAAGGCGGAGATCCGACGACCGCAGCGATCTTGAAACGTTTCCCAGTTGATGACCGCCAGCGCCCCATCGATGCCCGGTGGATGAGCATTATCAACCTCATCCCGCTAGTTGGTCAGGGCCGCCAGTTACCCGACTGGAATCTTTCGTCGGGGAAGAGTGAGATCCTCTCCTCCTTGAAAATCACCATCACCGTAATGAAATTGATCGTGCCTGAGGCCGACCATATCATTCTCATGTGGGGTAATCCGAAGGATAGCAACTTCCCTTGGAAACGCGACATCATTCCTATCGTCCAAGAGCTGATTAGGACGTCCAAGAAGCCAAACGCGGCGGCTAAAGCCGTTTATTCGAAGAACGCTCCTTATTATCCAACTCACCCAGCATATGGCAGGTGGAACGGTCACGAATTCTGTGACGCGCTACACCTTCTAGAACACGAGTAGTCTCCAGGAGTGCACACGCTTGAATCTTTGAGGCGGCGATTAAAATAGAGCCGCTTCGATAAGGTCTTTACCGCGCAGTGTTTCCATCCACCTGGTAGGTATCGATTCTACCCCATACCTGGCACCTGCTAATGCGCCAGCAACTGCAGCAGTCGTATCCGCGTCAGCTCCAAGATTCACTGCCGCGAGTACGCATTCTTCATAGCTCGTTGTGTTTGCGAAACACCATAAGGACGCTTCTAAGGTATGTACTACGTATCCTGTTGACCTGATCTGTTCGCGGGGCTTACCTAACCACTCGCTGAGATCTGGTTCCTCCCCACGCACAACAATCCGTAAGATTTTCACGAAATCGACGCACGCTTGCATCGAAATTTCATGTGCGTGCGTGATGGCCGAAACGTTGCGAATCTGTTCGTTGGTAGCTTGTGTATAAGCCAGTGGCGCGATTCGCATCAGCGAACCGTTGCCATTATTTCGCTCGCTAGATTGCCCTGCTCGATTCATCAGGGCACGCAGAGTTGTTTGACCTATACCGAATGCTGCCCTGTCTGGTGTGTAGAAACCTAGATATGCCCATTGTTCAAATCTCTTCCTCAGATCTGTAACATTTATACGGCCTGTTGCCCGGATCGAATCGCATGTGGCTAGCGTCATTGCTGTATCGTCCGAGAAGGTGCCAGCAGGTCGATCATGGGAACCATACCCAATCATGTCCGTGCAAAGGAAGGAATCTCGCTTCAAGAACTCGTAGGGAACACCCAGTGCATCACCTACCGCCAGCCCGAAAATACAATCCCGCAAACTACTCATGGACTTCTCCCGCAGCAAACCCGCCGTCATTCGTAAAAATCTATTTTACAGTACTAAATAGTCCCCTCGAATCGCACACCGACTCGCCCGCCCCTGAGCTACCTCCCCGAATGGCTCAATCCAAGGCCGTGATGGTTACCACGACGCCGTCGATCTTTTCGGTGGATTTTTGTTTGTCGGGTTTGATGTTTCCTGCCGGGGCGGTGCGCACGTGGATGTTGTCAACAATTCATCCCAGGACTGGGTGCCCGCCATGGGCACGCTTGCCTTCTAGGGCGAGTTTCATGAGTTCTTTGGAGGGTGGGGACATGTCTTTGAAGCCTTGCCCGAAAGGCACCACCGTGAAACCAACATCCTCAAGGTTGAGCTACTCTCTGAAGACTGACAACTACACCGACAAGGATGGGAACAAGCACTACCAGCTCGTGGCCCGTATCGACACGGTGCAGCTCATCGACTCCAAGGCCGAGTCTGCAGCACGCGCTGCACGCCGTGAGAACAGCGCTGACAACGCTGCTGCCAACAGCTCTGAAGAAGTACCGTTCTAGTTGCAACAACACCCCGCAGGGAAACCTGCGGGGTTATTTTTTCAGTACAGACCGCGCATGACGCCGTTGCCGTCCGGTAGGGGGTCGCTACCGCGCCTGCTCTGGGGCACCGTCATTTCACAGTGCAATACACGCGCCACGACACGCGCTGTTTTACCGTGCAACAAACACGCCATTTCGCTATGCACTGCGGTAACACATCTACGCGCCACTACGGTAAGCACCTGACCGCACTCTGTAGTGGCGCGTAACTTAATTGGCACGTTTATTGCGCAGTTAAGTGGTGTGTCATTACATCGACCACTTAAATGGCGCATTTAATGACACGTCATTTCATTGGCACATTAATTGCGCAGTTAAGTTACGCGTCACTTCATTAACACGTTTACTGACCACTTGAATGACAATGTAATTCTGCAGCACCTTCTGCAGGCACTTTTACTGCACTTTCTACGTGCTCATCTACTGTCCACTTAACAGCGCTGTAGATACGTTGTTTCAGTACCTCTTCAACAGCACGGCAGACGCGCTATTACACATGTCATTTCACTGCACTACAGGATTACCACCACACAAAAGCACCGCTCTAATTCTTCGATTTTCGCTGAATTAGAGCGGTTTTAGCGCTGTCTCTGGGCACTGACCCCGGCGACACCCGGCTAGGCCGCTACAGGGCCGTACAAGGCGTGTGGCGAGCTGCTACAGCTCCATGCCACCATCGCGGTCGCGCTGTTGCTGCTGGCGGCGCTTGTTGGTTCGTTCCTGAGCACGGCGGCGTGCGGCGGTCCGTTCCTGCTGGATACGCTGCTCAACAGCAACCCGATACCGCTGCTTCATCTCAGGGTCGTTATCGAGTTCGACATGCAGGAAGTCCCGGTCTACGTGGGAAATCTCTTGCAGAGACTGCGTTGCCTCCTCGATAATGATGGCGGCTTCCTCTTCTGCAGCTGCGCGGCGCGCTTCGAGGCTTTCGGTGAATGCGCGTTTCTCCGTGTCAAAGGCTTCACGCTCACTGTCCAGGGCTGCACGTTCGTTGGCCAGCTGTTCACGCTCACGCGTGGCCTCGCTGCGGATGGCCACAGCATCACGTTGTGCTTCGCTACGAGTGCTCTCAGCGTCTCGTGTGGCCTCGCTACGGGTCTTTTCTGCGTCTCGCTCGGCTTCCTTGCGTGCTTCGCTGCGGATCGTTTCAGCCTCCTGCTCTGCACGCTTGAGCTTGGCCTCTGCAGCGCTGTTGACCTCTTCGGCACGGTCCAGCAGCTCATCTGCTTGAGCTTCGGCCAGCCCTACTGTCTGCTCAGCCGCAGCCTGTGCATCGCTACGGATCTGCTCGACGTCCTGCTCAGCCTTCTCGCGTGCTTCACGCAACACACGCTCTGCAACCTCGCGAGCCTGCTGTTCAGCGTTCTCCTGTACACTTCGCGCTGCTTCACGGTCCGCCTGGGCCTGTTCCAGTTCTTTTGCTGCTTGCTCGCGGTCACGATCAATCGCGTCCATGTCGCGGTGTACGGAACGGCGCTTGACTTCTACTTCATCCTCGCGGTTGGCAAGGTCGCGTTCACGATCCTGCTGCTCCGTGTAGCGGTCGAGGTTTAGGGATTCATCGTGACGTTCGGAGACTTCCAGTTCTACTGGGTAGCCGAGCGCGTGCATGTGTTCACGGAGTCCGCGCTGCGCGTCGATCATTTTTTGATTACCCGAGATCTGTTTACCCTTTTTTGGGCCAGATTTGTACCTGACCGAGGTGTCAGTGTTGTACGCGATACCTGGCCTACAGCGGAGCTTTGACGGATCATCGGGCTTCGGGGAGAAGCTATCGGCCTGGAACTGGCTATGCGGTGTGCTCTCGTCAAAATTCATATCCCCTCCGGCCACAGCATCGATGCCGCCGGGGATGAAGTTCTCGGCAAGCCAACGCATTGCCTCTTCGAAGTATTGTTTCGCTTCCTCGTAGTCGCGTGCGACATAGCGCGGACGTTTTACTTCGCGCCCGTCCACCTCACTGGTGTAGAAATCCGGGATTTCTTTGCACATCGATTTCGGTGGATTCAGCTTCGGCTGGGGCCTCGACGACGCGGTTTCTACCGAGGATGTTGTGAAGCACCTCCGCGACAACAGCCCGAGCCTGCAGACCATCCTCCACGGCCCGAGCACCAGTACCTGGGGTGGGCACAACCTCGCCGGCGGTCTGCGCCGCGTCATGGCGAAGTGTGGCTACACCGATATCAAGAGCTTCCAGAAGGTGGATATCACCCTCTCGAGCTAGCTGCGCACTTTCGCGGCCGACAACGCCCGGTGGAACTTCAATGATCCCCCGGGCGTTTTTCATGTCTACGGGGTGAGGCGTATGTCACAGCCGATTCATCTTGACTCTCCTGTAAGTCCGACTAAAGTTTGTCCAGAATAAAAAGTACGTCTAGGCGTAACTTATGGAACAGCCTTGGCGAATGCATTTTCAGGAAAGGAAAACTCAATGGTTCGGTCGGAAAAGCGGGAGTCGCGATCGGCACTGTTCGTGGCAGCAGCCGCGATGATGGCGATGATTCTCGCGGCGGCGCTCACAGCGTGCGCGCCGGAGGAGGATCGTGCAGACGGCGGAAAGCCGAAAGTGCTGACCACTTTCACTGTGATCCAGGACATCGCCCAGAATGTCGCGGGGGAACACTTGACTGTGGATTCTTTGACGAAGCCGGGGGCGGAGATCCACGGCTACGAGCCCACGCCGGCTGATATCCGCCGCGCGTCGGATGCCGACCTCATTCTGGATAACGGCCTGAACCTGGAGAACTGGTTCGCGCAATTCGTCGAGGACGTCGACGCGCCCCACGTCACCGTCAGCGACGGCGTGGACCCGATCGACATCACCGAGGACGAGGGCGCGGGCAAACCGAACCCGCACGCGTGGATGAGCCCGGTCGAGGTGGAGAAGTACGTGGACAATATGGTCACCGCCTTCAGCGAACTCGATCCGGACCATGCTGAGGACTTCAAGCAGAACGGCGAGCAGTACAAAAAGGAGCTGCAAGAGGTCCAGGACGGCATGGTCACTGAGTTGGCGAACCTGCCTGAGCAGCATCGCGCACTGGTGACGTGCGAGGGCGCATTCTCCTACATGGCACGCGACGCTGGTCTGGAGGAACGGTTCATTTGGGCCGTGAACTCCGAGAATGAGGCAACTCCGCAGCAGATCACCCGTGCCATCGAATTCGTCAAGGAGAACGACGTGCCGGCCGTATTCTGCGAGTCCACGGTCTCGGACGCACCGATGCAGCAGGTAGTTGATGCAACCGACGCCACCTTCGGCGGCACTCTGTACGTCGACTCCCTTTCGGAGAAAGACGGTCCGGTTCCGACCTACCTCGACTTGATCAAGCACGACGCCGACGTGATCACGCAGGCGTTGACGGGTAAGAAGTAGGTGTCACGGTGCAACAGGAAACGTCATCAGCCGCGGCGGCCGTTTCGTCGAATGCGACTCCCGCGATATCCGTGCACGATGTCACCGTTCACTATGGGAGCGTGCTCGCGCTCGACGGTGCATCCCTCGAGATTGCGCCGGGACGCGTGTGCGGACTCGTCGGAATGAATGGATCCGGGAAATCTACGCTATTCAAAACGATCATGGGGCAGACCCGGCCGGATTCCGGGACCGTCGCCGTCAACGGAGATGACCCCGCGGTTGCCCGCCGCACCGGTGTGCTCGGGTACGTGCCTCAGCGCGAGGCAGTGGACTGGGATTTCCCGGTCAGCGTGCGGGAGGTGGTCATGATGGGTCGCTACGGACAACTCGGTTTCACGCGCCGGCCTCGCCGGGCTGATATCGAAGCCGTCAACCATGCACTCGAGCGTGTGGAGCTCACGGACTATGCCTCACGTCAGATCGGTCAACTTTCCGGCGGCCAGCGGAAACGCGCCTTTGTTGCCCGGTGCATTGCCCAGGGGGCGAGGATCATGCTGCTGGACGAGCCTTTCGCGGGCGTCGATAAGCGCAGCGAAGCGACAATGACCCGGCTGTTCCGCGAGCTTGCAGACGGCGGTGCCACCGTCTTCGTGTCCACGCACGACCTCCCTGCGTTACCTGAGCTGGCTGATGAAGCGATGCTGCTCAACCGGCATGTGCTCATGCACGGCTCGCCCAAGGATGTCCTGCAACCCGATAATCTCGCCGCTGCCTTTGGACTGGATGTGATGAAACGATGATCTCTTTTCTTGTCGACCCGTTCGCCTACGACTTCATGGTCCGCGCGTTCGCCACGAGCCTGATTTCCTCCATCGTGTGCGCGGTGCTGTCGTGCTGGCTGGTCCTCGTCGGCTGGTCGCTGATGGGCGATGCCGTGTCCCACGCAGTGTTCCCCGGCGTGGTGCTGGCGTATATCGCGGGCGTTCCCTTCGCTCTCGGGGCAGTGGTCTTCGGCTTCCTCGCCGTGGGATTGATCGGTGTCGTGCGTGATACGAGCCGGGTCAAAGAAGACGCTGCGATCGGAATCGTCTTCACGACGCTCTTCGCGTTCGGGCTCGTGCTCATCTCCGTCACGCCCTCGCACACCGACCTCAATCACATTATCTTCGGTAACCTGCTCGGCGTCTCCAAAGCTGATCTCGTGCAGATCCTCGTTTTGGGCGTGGCCACGCTGGCCGTGCTCGTGCTCAAGCGCCGCGATTTCACGCTTTTCGCTTTCGATCCCGTGCATGCTCACGCGATTGGTCTGTGGCCGAAGCTGATTGGGGCAGTGTTGCTCGCCCTGCTCGCGCTCACCTGCGTGGTGGGGCTGCAAGCCGTCGGGGTGATCCTCGTGGTGGCGATGCTGATCATTCCGGGTGCGACCGCGCACCTTTTGACCGACAGTTTCGGCCGCATGCTGCTGATCGCTCCTGCGGTGGCCACCGTATGCTCCGTCGCGGGGCTGTACGCGAGCTACTACCTCGACGCTTCGCCTGGCGGACTCGTGGTCATGGCGCAGGGGATCGCATTCCTGCTGGTGTACCTGTTCAGCCCGAGCCAAGGGATCGTCACAGCGCGTGCGCGCCGGGGCGGAACGGCACGGCTAATTGGAGACGAACAGCGCATCGGTAGCGGTGCGGCCGAGCGGAACTGAGTTCTTTGCCCCGTCCACCTTCACATCGAGCGACTCGGAAAACGGTGCGCCTTCAGTGACCGTGAGGACGGCGCCGACAACGATGCCATTCTCCTCGAAAAACTTCAGCAGGGTCGGGTCCGAATCGGAGATCCGCTCGACAGTGACCGTCGTCCCCGCTGCACCGGCGCCCGCCCCAGCATCCGTGAGGCGGCATGCGTCCAAAGCGGGCACCGTACCGTCGGCGGTCGGGATCGGATCCCCGTGCGGGTCGCGGGTGGGGTGGCCGAGCAGCTTGTCCAGCCTGTCCACCAGGTAGTCAGAGACTGCGTGCTCTAAGTGCTCCGCTTCATCGTGCACTTCGTCCCACGTGTACCCGAGAGTCTCCACCAAGAACGTCTCGATGAGCCGGTGGCGCCGAATCATGTCCACTGCGTACCCGCGGCCCTTCTCGGTCAATTCCACCGAGCCGTACGGGGCGTGCACGATCAACCCCTGTGCGGCGAGCTTGCGCACAGCATCCGAGACCGACGACATCCGCAGCCCCGTCTGCTTCGAAATCAGGGTTGCCGTCACGGGTTCCGCTGACCATTCCGTGAGACTCCAGATGACCTTCAAATAGTTCTGGGTCGAAGTGGATAATTCGCTCACCGACATGCGTTCAACTCTACTTACCTTCCGGGAGCACGCTTATCGACGCCGCCCTGAACCGCTAATCCGCCCTGCACAGTCGCGACTGTTCAGTCTATCCAGGCCATGAGTTAGACTCTGAATCCGTGACTACCACCTCGAATGCACCAGAGCAGACCCCACCCGCAAACGCTCACCCGCGCCCCGTCCTCGTCGTGGACTTCGGCGCGCAATATGCGCAGCTCATCGCACGACGCGTGCGTGAGGCCCGGATCTATTCGGAGGTCGTTCCGCACACGATTTCCGCAGAAGAATTGAAAGCCAAGGACCCGGTGGCTCTCGTGCTCTCCGGTGGTCCCTCATCCGTCTACGAGGACGGTGCTCCGCAGCTCGACCCGGCAATTTTCGAGCTGGGGCTGCCCACCTTCGGCATTTGCTACGGCTTCCAGGTGATGACTCAGGCGCTCGGCGGCACCGTGGCCAAGACCGGCTCCCGCGAGTACGGTCGCACCGCAATGAACGTGCGCGGCGGCGTACTTCACCACGGCCTGCAGACCAACCACCCGGTATGGATGAGCCACGGCGATTCCGTCACCGAGGCACCAGCTGGCTTCGAGGTCACCGCTTCATCGGAAGGCGCACCAGTCGCCGCATTCGAAAACGCTGATCTATGCATGGCCGGCGTCCAGTACCACCCGGAGGTCATGCACTCGCCGCACGGCCAAGAGGTGCTCACGCGCTTCCTCACCGAGATCGCAGGCCTCGAGCAGACCTGGACCGCCTCCAATATTGCGGAACAGCTTATCGACGCAGTCAAGCAACAAGTCGGCCCCAACGGCCGCGCCATCTGCGGCCTGTCCGGCGGCGTGGACTCCGCTGTCGCTGCTGCACTGGTCCAGCGCGCAATCGGTGACCGACTCACCTGTGTCTTCGTCGACCACGGCCTGCTGCGTCAGGGCGAGCGCGAGCAGGTCGAGACCGACTTCGTGGCTGCTACAGGCGCGAAGCTGGTCACCGTCGACGAGCGCGAAGCCTTCCTGGGCAAGCTCGCTGGTGTCACCGAGCCGGAAGCCAAGCGCAAGGCTATCGGTGCAGAATTCATCCGCTCCTTTGAGCGTGCCGTTGCTGGTGTGCTCACCGAATCTGGTGACGACGCACCCGTCGACTTCCTCGTTCAGGGCACCCTGTACCCGGACGTTGTCGAGTCCGGCGGCGGATCCGGCACCGCCAACATCAAGAGCCACCACAACGTCGGTGGCCTGCCTGACGATGTCGAATTCGAACTCGTCGAACCCCTCCGCCTGCTGTTCAAGGACGAGGTCCGCGCCGTTGGCCGTGAACTCGGCCTGCCCGAGGTGATCGTGAACCGTCAACCTTTCCCGGGCCCTGGCCTGGGTATTCGCATCATCGGTGAGGTTACTGAGGAGCGCCTGGAAACCCTTCGCGCAGCCGATGCGATCGCTCGTGAGGAGCTAACCAAGGCTGGCCTCGACGACCAGATCTGGCAGTGCCCGGTCGTCCTGCTTGCCGACGTTCGCTCCGTCGGCGTCCAAGGCGACGGCCGCACCTACGGCCACCCGATCGTCCTGCGTCCAGTTGCTTCCGAGGATGCCATGACCGCTGACTGGGTCCGCATCCCGTACGAGGTGCTGGAGACCATTTCCACCCGCATCACCAATGAGGTTGAGGACGTCAACCGCGTCGTGCTGGACATCACGTCCAAGCCGCCAGCCACGATCGAGTGGGAGTAACCAGCTTTTAGCGCTGACACCCAGGATTTAAGTGCCAGCGCTAAATAGTTAGTGCTAAATAGTTGATGCTAAATAGTCAGTGGATCTCGATTACATAGCTGCCTCAGGTGAGAATTTTTACCTGGGCTTTTGGAGCGAAGCTAAGGCCCCGATGTAATCGAGATCCACTCGTTTTATTTGTAATGCACTCCAAGCGAAGGTGGCGGCGTTGGCGTGCGCTGATGCAGAAGCCACCACGCGACAAACCCGGTGAAGATTCCTGCCAGCGGCGCTAATACTGCCCTGGGATCCGTGCCCAGCGTGACGGACGGGAAGAAGATCAGCAATCCGATCAACAACAGCCAGCCTGTGCTGCGGTCTCTGAGCACAACAGGACTCAGACGTTCTTTCGGTGTGAAGATCGCCTGTGCGGGGGATGTCTGCGTGCCAAAACGCGGCATGGTGAACCAGCACAGCAGGTACAGGAAAATGCCGCCGCCGATGATGAGCGCCAGCACAGCAAAAACGACGCGGACGAAGGTCACATCGACGTTATAACGCGCACCGATGCCCTCACAGATGCCACCGACTAGTGGGTTGCCACCTTGTTCTTTGGGGATCCGTGGCGGGCGCGTGTCCCACATGGCCTGAAACGAGCTGTTGGTGTCCATGGCTCAAGTATGCATTTGGCGGGCAAAGCTCGCTGGCTAAATGGCACGGGTCTAGGGGGAGGATCGAGAGATCCTTGCATGAAACCTGAATTCGCTGGCGTAGACAATGCCGCTGGCCTCTTTGAAGTCCCTGTTCAGGGAGGTTTCGCCGCCTTCGATCTTCGTCAGCGCGTCGAGTAGCCTCGTTGTGATTTCAGGTTTCTTCCTAAAACCTGAATATCGGCACTGCTTGTGTACTGGTTTGTGCACTTAAGGCCCTGGATTAGCTTATCCAGGGCCTGTGGATTCAGGTTTCGTGCAACGCAGCAAGAACTACTAGTCGGCGAGAACTACTAGTCGGGGAGCGCTGCTAGCCAGCGTGCGTTGCTAGTCGGCGTGCGTTGCTAGTCGGCGTGCGTTGCTAGCCAGCGTGCGTTGCTAGTCGGCGTATGCGAGGCGACGGGAGCCGTCGACATGCGGGTACAGTACCCACGCAGCGCCAGCAACGAGCGCGAATGTGAGCGTGACTCCCCAGGCTGGCCATTGCGCGAGAGGTGCGAGCATGAGCGCCAGCCACCAAAGCATTAACGGCACGAGCATGCTTATCGACGGCACCGTACTTACCCGCTTCTCTTCCGCGAATGCCCTCATCTCGCCCCGGTAGGGGTGGAGCAAAGTGATGGCGACAGCAAGGGCAACGCATCCGAGCGCGATGAGGAGTTTGGGGCCGATCGCGAGCTGGGAGACCATGACTGCGATGGATCCGGCGACGCCCACAGTTCCCATGACTCTGACGATGAGCGGAGTGGGGATTGGGGTGGTCCGGGTGCGGACGTCGTAGGCGTACATGGAGGTGGACGCTACCATATGACCTGCGATAGAAAATATGTTCGATAATTTCAATTGACCTTGGTTCGCCCGCGGAGCATAATCAGCTTCCGTGAGTGGAACAAGTGTTCGCAAGACGGTCGCGGAGGTGGACCTGGCGGCATCGACGGTATCGACGGGCTCCAGTGGTTCTGCGCACGCTGAACAGATCGCCCAGCTCCGCTCCAAAATGGCGCAGATCGGCGGTGCTGTCCCTGGTGGTGATGGGGATGGTACCGGCTTCGCACAGAAGATCACAGGCAGCGAAGATGTGGTTTCGCTCGGTGAGCAGTTTCGATTTCTGCTTCCTGGCGGTGGTCTACCGCGCCATGCTGTCACACATATGAGCGATACACCGGCGCTGGTTGCGGAGATGCTTCTCCACGTTGTGGAAGCAGGTGGTCACGCCGGTGTGGTGGGGTGGCCGGAATTGTCTTATGCCGGAATTGACCCGAAGTATCTGGGCCGCATTATCGCTGTGCCGGATCCAGGGGTGGACCCTTTGGGTGTTGCCGCGGTGCTCACGGAGGGGCTGGACTTGGTTGTGTATCGCTCGCCAGTGGCGCTTGCTCTCTCTCCGGTGCGGTGCCGTCCACTGTTGGGCAAGCTGCGCAAAGGTCGGGCAGCACTGATGATGGTTGGCGCGACGGTGCCGTCTCCTGCGCTGACTGTCACGGGCGATATTCAGGCTTTTCATGGCATTGGTCGTGGTACGGGCCGCATTACTGGTGTGGATATTCGGGTGCGGGCGCAGTCGAAGGGTGGGCGTCCGGCGTCGGCAAGCATCACTGTGGGGCAGGCTGCTGTGGAAGCGTCAACGCCTTAATCCCGCGTCAATCGATTTCAGTCTGGCAAGGACTGTTTCTTGTGACGGCGATCCGATTCGAAAAATGGCGTTTTTCATACGGGTACAAATGGAATCTCACTCGTATGAAGAAGACGACTAGGGCCTGACCCCCGGAAAGTAGACACGTCGGGGGTTAGCTATGCTGCTTGGGTCAGTGTAGCTGATGTGAGTGCTTCGAAGTCATCGGGGGCTAGAAGATTGCACCAGGAGTGTCGTCTGCGCGTGTTGTAGCGCATGCACCATCGGAAGACTTCTTGGCGGCAGGTAATGGGATTGTCAAAGACTTTCCGATCACGTAGCACTTCACGCTTTAAGGTGGCGTTAAATGACTCTGCCAAGGCATTATCAGCACTCGTTCCCACCGCGCCCATGGATTGGCGAACACCAAGCTGGGTGCAGTGGTCCCTAAATGCTTGTGAGGTGTACACACTGCCGTGATCGGAATGGAAAATTGCCCCTTTAAGGCTTCCGCGGACCTTTCTGGCATGAGACAAAGCTTCGATAACCAGCGATACCCGCATGTGATCGGCGAGTGCATGACCGACAAGTTTGCGAGAGTAGACGTCGATGACCGTGGCAAGGTACATGTTTTTGCCACCCTTACACGGCAGGTACGTAATGTCGCCAACATAGACGTGGTTTGGCCTGTCAGCGGTGAATTTGCGGCCCACTAAATCTGGCATGACGCGGTGACCAGGCTTACGCCTGGTAGTGACACATCGGCGGCGCTTGGTAAAGCCTTTAAGCCCCATGGATTTCATGATGCGTGCGACCTTCTTGTGATTGATCGGGCCGAAATCCGTATCACTGTTGAGGCTCGCAGCGATGCGTTTAGCACCATAAAGCCCGTGCTCATCATCAAAAGTGGTCTTGATTTTTGCACCAATAAGGGCATCGGAACACATCTTTAACCTGCGTTTTTCGCGGGTTTGCACCCACTTATAAAACGAGGAGCGATTGAGCTTTAACACGTGGCACATCCGCTTAACCGAGTACTCGGTTCGGTGGTCATAGACAAACTGGAAGCGGATTACCAGCGTGT
>OJLY01000981.1_pt1 | contig 13670 bp, 12 predicted proteins | sample 1597031 | NCBI WGS metagenome assembly OJLY01 (sample SAMEA3904673, study PRJEB24821) | metagenome | biome: Builtin; feature: hospital; material: surface | place: USA | collected 2013-06-03
ATCTACACTAGATCGCTCGTCGGCAGCGTCAGATGTGTATAAGAGACAGTACCTACACGAAGGGGCTGTTGCAGATTACATTCCAGAGCTTGCTAGGGTAGATGCAAATAAAGTTGCTATTTCTACAATTGAAGATGGAAATATCTATAGTGTTGGAGATTCTAAGGTTAGGTTTTCTATCCAGTCAATTATAAAGGTTATCCTTTATGCACTTGCCATGGAAAACTACAAGGTCTCAGAACTTAAGAAATATGTAGGCGTTAGGCCATCAGCTAAACCTTTTAACTCTGTAATCGAGCTTGAGCTTTCGGAAAAGAAGATACCAGTCAATCCCTTTATCAATGCTGGCGCAATTATTATAGTAGCTATTTTATATAATGTTTATAGAGAAAAAACCTTTGATGTAATACTTGAAAAGGCTAGCGAATTTTTAGGTGAAGAAGTTGATTACAGCAGGGAAATTGCCCAGTCAGAAAAGGAATCTTCCTTTACAAATAGGACCCTAATCTACTTGATGTTAGCTAAGGGAATTCTGCCAAGTGACACAAAAGTTGAAGAGGTATTGGATACATATTTTAAAGCCTGTTCAATTCTTGTAAACACAGAAAACTTGGCTCACATGTCCTATGTTATCTCAAATGATGGCGTGGACCTAGAAGGAAAAGAAGTGATAACTCCAAATGAAGCAAGAGTACTAAGATCTCTAATGGCAACTTGTGGTACCTATGACTACTCAGGTGACTTCGCCATAAGAGTTGGACTCCCTGCCAAATCAGGAGTTGGTGGCGGAATTGTAACTGCTTCCAAAAACAAAACAGGCCTTGCAGTCTATGCTCCAAGACTTGACACTCATGGTAACTCCTACTCTGGAGTTAGGATGTTAGAATATTTATCAAAAGAACTAGACTTATCGATTTATTAGAGGAGTAAAAAATGAGAGAATTATTATCAGCCGTCAACGGCGTCTTATATTATCCAATATTAATTATAGTATTACTTGCCTGTGGATTTTATTTCACATTTAGAACAAAATTTGTACAATTTTCATTATTTGGAGAAGCTTTTAGAGTTATTTCAGAAAAACCAGAAGGAGAAGACGATGTATCTTCCTTCCAAGCACTTATGGTATCAACAGCATCAAGAGTTGGTACAGGTAATATAGTTGGTGTTGCCAATGCAATTTGCCTTGGTGGACCTGGTGCAGTATTTTGGATGTGGATCATAGCACTAATTGGTAGTGCTTCGGCCTTTATCGAATCAACACTTGCACAAATTTATAAAAAACGTGGTGATGACGGAGTATCCTATGGTGGACCTTCTTACTACATAGAAAATGCCATTGGATCAAGAGGACTTGGAGTTCTATTTGCAATAGCACTTATTGCAACTTATGCAGTTGGATTTAACATGCTTGCATCCTTTAACCTTCAAGACTCCTTTAGAGTTTATGATTTCTACGTACCAGGAAAAACTTCTTGGATTATAGGTGCAGTTCTTGCCATAGTAGCAGGTTATTGTATTCTTGGTGGTGGAAAGAGAATTATAAAATACACATCTTTACTAGTTCCAGTAATGGGTGTTATCTTTGTAGTTATGGCTCTTGTAATGATCATTATTAATATCAAAAATGTTCCAGCAATGTTTGGTATGATTTTTGAAGATGCTTTTAACTTTAAGGCAATATTTGGTGGAGTTGCAGGTTCAGCCCTAGTACAAGGTATTAAGAGAGGACTTTATTCCAACGAAGCTGGTATGGGTTCTGCTCCAAACGCAGCAGCATCAGCATCAGTTTCTCACCCTGTTAAACAAGGTTTAGTACAAATGATTTCTGTATTTCTTGATACAATTGTTATCTGTTCAGCAACAGCATTTATGTCACTTGCATCAGGCATTGCTCCAACAGAAGAATTAGCAGGAGCTCCATTTGTTCAAGCATCACTTTCAACAGTATTTGGAAAATATGGTAATTTATTTATCACAATTTCACTTGCCCTATTTGCCTTTACAACACTTCTTGGTAACCTATACTATGTTGACTCTTGTTTAACATATCTTAACAAGAAGATTCCTTCAAAGACATTTATGCTTTGCTACAGAATTATAGCAATCATCCTAATCTTTGTTGGAGCAGGAATTGAAATGTCACTTGCATGGGACATCGCTGACTTCTTAATGGGAGTTATGTGCTTAATCAACATTCCATCAATTATTATACTTGGCGGAACAGCACTTAAGGCTCTTGACGACTACAAGAAACAAAGAGCAGAAGGTAAGAACCCAGTATTCAAGGCAGATGCAGTTGGTATCAACACTTCAAAATTAGACTACTGGAAATAATAAAAGAATAATAGAATAATTTATTAATGGATCTAAGTTAGCTTAGGTCCATTTTTCTAATTATAAGGTTTTTTTATTATTGGAATTTATTTTGATTGATGTTTAAAAGTCTTTTATTTTTTTGTGAAAGGTTATAAGGATTTGAAGATGTGTAAAACATTAAAAATCCCACAAAAACCACCTATGCAACCAAAAGTTGCGGTCCATTTGCTTGTTAGACAAGGATATTTTTGTTATTATTTCATACATAAATGAATTTACAGATATAAAAAGCGAGTGAAAATTATGTATGGAGAAAAAATAAAAACTAAGAGGAGAGAATTAAATCTTTCCCAAGAAGATCTTGCCAATAAACTTTTTGTGACAAGACAGGCCATATCCAAGTGGGAAAATGACAAGGCCACACCAACGATGACTAACCTGAGGGAACTTTCTGAAGTCTTTGGAGTGGACATGGCTTATTTTATTGGCCAAGCTAATGGCGAAAAGAAAGTAGACAATAAAGAAGAAAAAGATGAAGTTGAAGAACAAAAGGAAGAGAAATTAAGCAAGAAAAGAATAATTGGTAGGGGACTTTGGGACATCTTTATCTATGCCTGTCTTTGTATCATAGGGATTTTCTTTTACTCAGTCTATTATTATCTATTCATGGAAAGACTTTTGGGGAAAGACCCAAGTCAGATACCCTACTTGATCCTAACTGTCTACATGATAGTGGCAGTGATATCCTTTCCCCAAGCCTATAAATTTGTGGAAGAAAAATTAGATGACTTGGAATACAACCTATTCTCGAAAGTAGTCCTTCCAGTTGTTTACATTATTTCGCCCATTATAGTCGCACATTATATAATAAAAAAGAAAAATTAAGTCCACCAAAGCCGGTGGACTTTTTGCTTGAAAAAAGAGATTAAGAACAATCTTAATCTCTTGATATATAGTTTATTGATGATTTTAATTAAATTAATGTGTATAGATAATAAAGTAAAACAATGCTAAGTCCATACATAGAAACATGAATTTCCTTAGCTTTTCCTGCAGCAACTTTTAATATTATATAAGATAAAACAGATATTGATAAACCACTTGCAATGTTATATGTGAATATAGTCATCGCAACTGCTAAAAATGCAGGAATTGATTCTGTTGGATCATCATAATTAATGTTTTTCATTGAACTCAACATTTGAATTCCAATCATAGCTAAAACAGGACCAGTTGCAACAGCTGGAATCATTAAAGCAATTGGAGTTAATAAAAGTGTTAGTGCGAAAAATACAGATGTAAATATTGCTGTTAAACCTGTTCGTCCACCTTCTTCAACACCACTGGCAGATTCAAGATAAGTTGTCATTACTGGCATACAGAAGAAGCTGCCGATTAGAGTAGATAATGAATCTACTTTAAAACATTTTTCTATTTCAGGCATATTTCCGTTTTCGTCTAACCAATTTGCTCTATTTGCTATACCTAAGATAATTCCCATTGTCCCGAAAAAGTCAGGAACAAAGAATGTAAAAATCCATGGTAAGTATTCTGGCTTTAAAGCGCCAAGTATATCTATTCTAAATATTGTTTCAGAAGAGAACTGAGGAATTTGTATTAGTCTATCAGGAACAGTTGTTACTCCTAAAGGAATACCTATTAAAGTTACAATTAGTATAGATAGAATCATACTGCCTCTGATTTTTCTTGCTTCGAAAATAAGTATTAAAATAAATCCTATTAAAAATAATAAAACGTTGATGGATGTTAAATCTCCAAAAGTAAGAGTATTTGATTGAGCGTTTGCAACAATTACTCCACTACTCTTAAATCCGATAAGGGCAATGAATAAACCAATTCCTGCACTGATGGAAATTTTAACACTAGCTGGAATTGCCTTGACAACAATTTCTCTTAATCCAACGAAAGATATAATTACAAATATTAAACCACTTAAAAATACTAGACCAAAAGCCACTTCAACGGGCATGTCAGTTTCAGAAAGAGTTGTACCGATAATTACAACACTACTCATACCAGGTGCAAGAGCAAAAGGTCTATTAGTGTACAATGCCATGGCCACACTACAAATAATTATAAATAAAATCAACACTGTTAATAATGGTGCCGGATTAAGGCCAGCTCCAGATAACAAATTTGGTATTGTAGCTAAAACGTATGACATTGTAGCGAAAGTAGTAAGGCCGGCTAGTAGTTCTGTTTTGAAATCCGTTGAATTCTCTCTTAATTTAAAATAACTATCTAAATTTGTATCATATTTAGACATAACAAACCTCCTTTACCAGATAATCACAATAAACTATATAAATTAAATTATATCAGACGTGTCCTCTCTGTTAAAGACTCATTAATATTCTAAAATACTGAAGAGCATTTTTGGGAAATAAAAAATAGTCCTGAAGCTCTTTATATGTTAAAATATGAATCATGGAGGTGTTTACATGGATACCAGTCGACCCTGGAAAATATGTACATGCCTAAGCGATAAAGAAAATCTTGTGAGTAAGAGCTAGATAATTTAGTTTTCATGAATCTTTACCGCTAGGCAGCGAATTTTTATGCAAAATTTATTTGTTTGCAAAAAATAGGAGGATTTATGAACAACTTAGATAGAGAAAAATTAAAGAACTTGCAAGATAAAATCAACAAGATGGACCCTGTTGATATAGCAGAGAACTTAGAAGAACTATCCAAGGAAGATGTAGCAATTTGGATAAAACTTCTAAAAAAGGACCTTTTGGCAGACGCTTTTTCTCTCTTACCAAGAGATAAGAAGATTGAAATGATAGGTTCCCTTTCTGAAGACAGGATTATGAGTCTTATGAAGGAACTTGAAGAAGACGAGGTAGTAGATACCTTGCAAGAGCTTCCTGCCAATATGGTGAGAAAGCTCATGTACCAATACATTGAAGAGGACAGGAGACCAATTATAAATGAACTTCTAGGCTTCCCTAAAGAGTCCGTTGGTTCCATCATGTCCGTTGGTTTTATCTTTGTTAAATCAACAGCTACACCAACTCAGGCTTTAGAGAAAATTATTCATTCAGACTTAGATGCAGACAGGCTAGAACAAGTTTGGGTTACAAACGAATCTTTACTTTTGATAGGTTATGTAAACCTAGCCGACCTTCTTCGTAATAGGGACAAGAAAATTGAAGAATTTATGCACCAAATCAATGCCAGCGTCTATGCAACAGATGACCAAGAAGTTGTTGCTAAGTTAGCCTTCAAGTACGACTTATCAGAAATTCCTGTAACAGATTCTGAAGGTAGACTTGTGGGTATCGTCCCAGCAGAATGGGCCATCGACGTTATGCACGAAGAGTATGAAGAAGACTTGGGTAACATCCACGGTATTAGCGAGTCATCACCAGAGCACTATTGGGACAAGTCAGTCCTAAGACTTGCCAAAGACAGGACAATGTGGCTTATAATTTGTCTTGTTACAGCAACTTTTACAAGTTTTATAATAAAAAGATATGAGACCCTCTTGGCATCATCAGTTGCTCTTGCAGCCTATATCCCAATGCTAATGGACTCAGGTGGAAACGCAGGTACACAATCATCAACAACAGTAATCCGTGGAATCTACACAGGAGAAATTGAATTCAAAGAATTTGTACAAGTTATGTTTAAGGAACTCCGCATTGGATTAATAGTTGGAGCTGTCCTTGTGGCAGTAAATATAGTTAGGATGTCTATCCTCGACAGTGTTAGCATTGGAGTAACCCTAACAGTTTCAGTCACACTTCTTACAACAATAGTCCTATCAAAAATGATTGGTGGTATCCTTCCTCTAATTGCAGAAAAAATAAAGGTGGACCCAACAATAATGGCGGGACCACTTATTACAACAATAGTAGATACTTTGGTATTATTTGTATATTTCGAAGTGGCAACAATATTAATTGGGGTTTAATTTAATAGAAAATTTGAAGAAGCACAGGCTTCTTCTTTTTTTGCTTGATTTTAGGTTTCTAAATAGAAAATAATTCTATTTTTTCCCTTAGTAAGATTGAGCTTGGAGATGAAAATTATAAATAGTTGAAAAAAATTATAAAAAAGGAGAAGGTCTTGTGCAGTTACCACAAAGCCTTCTCTTTTATTTATTCCAATTATTTACAAAGTCCTCAAAGCTTTCTCTGTCCTTGGATATTTCTTCTATGCTTGTATTTTTTTCTTCTAAGATTTCTTCTATTTCTTTTCTGTAGAAGATGAAGATTTTATCCTTCAGCTCCTTATTTTTTTCTTCTTCAAAGTCCCTGCCACTTTCTACATAATAAATCCTATCTAGGTTTTTTATAAGGGCGAAAGTCTCTATGGCATTTATAAAAAGGTCTTCTCTATTTATGTTAGATGTGTCCTTTACAAAAATTTTAAGTCCATAGGGTGACTTGCTTGAAAGTATTTCAATGGCGCCTACCTCGAAGCCCTTTGGGTAGTCTTGTCTTGACACAATTTGTGAGACGCTTGAGTTGTCGCCAACATAATCTGTCTTGTAATTGTATAGACTATCTATCCTTCTATTTTGGCAGCCACAAAGGACAAGGACTAGGCCCAAGAATATATAAAGTTTTTTCAAACACATCACCTCTTTCATAGATTATATCAAAAAAATAAAAAGTCACTAGGACTTTTTAAATTCTTTTATTTACATTATTGTTCTAAAAATTATTCCAAAAATCAAAAAGATTAAAAATAATAAGGTAAATTTGTAGTTCACTATTTTTCCTTTCGAGACTTTATTTTAGCATTTGGCTTAACTCATTGATGAGAGTTAGGTTAGTTACATCGTATAAAAGCGGGCTTACTGTTGCATAGCCTTGGCCCAAGAAGTGGATATCTGAATCTTTTTCGTTGTTGTCCTTTGGGAAGCCCTTTAGTCTCATGTTGTAGCCTTCCCCTTCTTCTGAAATGTCGTAGATTGACATTACGTCGGCTCCAACCTTGCAAACTTCTACTCCCTTTAGTTCTTCGTAGTCAAGGTAAGGTACGTTTATATTTAGGACTTGAAGTCTTTTTAAGTCGTCAAGTTTGTTAAAGACTTCTACTGCAACTCTTGCTGCTGTTTCGAACTTTGAGTGACCCTTTACCCATTGAGATGAAACTGCAATGGCAGGTATGTTAAATAAGTTTGCTTCAATTGCTGCTGAAACTGTGCCTGAATAGAGGACATTTGTCGCTGCGTTAAAGCCGGAGTTTATACCTGAGAAGCAGAAGTCAAACTTTTCATCTAGTAGGTGGACTGCTGCTCTCACACAGTCAGCTGGTGTCCCATATACGCAAAGGCTCTTCACATCTCCAAGGCCTTCTAGTTTTGTTTCTTGAACCATTAGTGGGCTCTTAAAGGTAATGGCGTGTGATTTGCCAGAGTTTTCAACATTTGGCGCAGCGATAGTAACCTTGTGGCCTTCCTTTATTAGGGCCTTGGCAAGGACTTCTATGCCTTCTGCATTTATTCCGTCATCATTTGTAAGTAATATGTTCAAATTATTCCTCCCTTATTTAAAGTTCAAAGACTTTTGATGGGTCTGACCTTGGAGCCACATCTATAGTGTAGTCTGTGTTTTCTTTTTTGTGTTCTGATGCAAGCAAGTCATTTATTGTCCTTAGGGCCAGGTCTGGCAGATTGTTGTCAGAAGACAAGTGACCTAGGATAACTTGTTCTTGTTTCTTTTTTAAGATCATTGCAAGAACTTCGCCTGCATTTTCATTTGAGAGGTGGCCCTTGGTAGAAAGGATCCTCTGCTTAGTTGGATAGGGGTAAGTCCCGTTTATTAGCATGTCAACGTCGTGGTTGGACTCTAGGTAAATTAAGTCTGACCCATCCATTTTTTCCATTGCATCTTGGTTGACCCAACCTGTATCTGTCAAGAGGGAAAGTTTCTTATCTCCCTTAACTACAAAGCCACAGCCACTTGCACAGTCGTGGAAGGTGGATATGGGCAGGATGTCTAGGTCCTTAAAGGTAAAGCCCTTGCCATTCTCAAAGATAAAAGTATTCTTTGGGTCTAGCTTCTTCACAGTGGGAAGCATGGCATCAAGGGTCATCATGTTGGAGAAGACTTTTAGGTTGTGTCTTCTCGATAGGACTCCAACTCCCTTGACGTGGTCAATGTGTTCATGAGTCACGAAGACTGCATCAAGCTCTGATGGATTTACACCTATCTTTTTTAAGTTCTCTTCAATTTTTTTGCCAGAAAGTCCGGCATCTATAATAATTTTTGTATCTTTATATTCAATGTATTGGCAGTTGCCACTTGAGCCACTTGCCAAAGAGCAAAATTTCATAAAAACCTCCACACATATTCTAACATAGGGATTTGAAATTGTTAAGCTTAGGAGTCTTTAGTAGTTTGATAGAACTGTGTATTCCCCGTCAGAAAACTTGACCTTCCAACCAGGTATGGCACGACCATTTACTGCACGAGTTATGTCTTCGATGTAGCCTTGGTCTTCAGGGTTGAAGTAGAAGCAGGGTATGATTTTCTCAATTGTCTTGTTGTAGTATTCTGTCTTATTTAGTAAAGATAGGAGTGCCCTAGGAGCAGGAGATAGAAATATCTTTTGGTCTGACTTGTCAAGGACATTGAGCCAAAGCCTGTCCATAGACATTACTCCCCTCTCGTCAATAATGAAATTGGTGTAGGAGGACTCAACTGGAATATTTTCAAAGACCTTGGTGTAGTTTAAAAAGTACTTGCCATCTTGCTCTTTGTAATAACTTAGGTAGATGTCTCTTGTATCGTACTTCTTGTCCAATAAAAACTTAGTTGCAATTTTTTGTGCCTCTTCCAGGTTTTTAATATTGTATTTCTTATCTTCTTTTCTGTTTTCGTAGTAGACCCTGCGACCATTGACAAGGTTTATATACTCGTCATTGAGTGAGATCTCGGCAAGGTCTGTGCTTGGCCTTTCAACTGTTCCTTTGCCGTCAAAGTACCTGTTCTTTATGTCTTCTTCTGATGATGTCTCAAAGGAAACCAAGACTGAGGGAAGTTTTTTTCTCCTTCTTGGGATTTTTGTATCTAAGATAATATTTTTTTCTTTTAAAAGACCAGTGACTTCTTTTACAAAGTCAATTCTTGTGGACTCGTCCCTCATCTTAAAATTTTTGTAGTTGCTGTAGCCAAAGAGGCCCACATTGGCAACTATAAGGGCGATTATTAAGATTTTTTTAATTTTATTCCAATCCATATTATCTCACCATCATCAAACTTCCGTCTTCAACATCAAAATAGTAGACGCTGCCCATGTAGGACATTTCATAAACAAGGCTAGGCTCCTCTGCCTGAGAACTACTGGAAATTAAATAGACAAGACTTAGGTTATCTATGGAAGATAAGATGTCCATTACTGGCTTGTAGTCAAAAGTCTCCTTGTTCTTTTTTAAAATCTTGTGGATTCCCTCTATGTTAATTTTTTCCTTTTTATAAATTGGGTTGTCGTCCTTACGGATGTAGTATTCCCTATAATTTTTTACAAACTCAGAGTAGACGTCAATTTCTATAAAGCTGTGGTCCTTTGATGGAAGGACTAGGGGGATTTGACCGTCTTTTAAGTTGAAGAAGAACCTGTAACCCAAATTGTCGTTGTAGTCGCAGGGCTCAATCTTCTCAAGATAAATCCCAGAGCTTATCCCAGTCTTTTGGGCAATAAATTCCACGGCCCTATCGAGAGACTTGTTGAGGTCACGAGACTTTACATCAAAGAGAGACTCTAGAGAGTATTCAATAATCCCGTCACTTGATAAAGACAAGTATTCATTTTCATAGACATAGGTATTCTTACCATCTACAGACATTTCCCTGATGTAGTCAATGGGGATGCCCAAAAATCTCTCGGCCAAGTTGGACTTCATGCTCTCTTCCAGGTTGCTTAGACCAGAGACATAGGCAACCTTTTGTAGGGAGATGTAGTCTTCGTCGGGGATGTAAATATCCTTTTTTATCCCATAGGCCTCGTAAAAGTTGACGGCCCTTATGCCCTTGGATTTGACTTCCTTTAAGATTTCTCCTATATCAAAGTCCACCTTTATATCCACAAGCTTGTAGAAGTTTTTGCTACCAGAAATATAAATTTCTCCAAGATTTGAAATGTAAATTGAGTCCACACTTAGGTTGATGTCGTTGGAGTTTCTCTTGTCCCCAATTAGATTCACAAAAACAGAACCTGAAAGGGGAGAATTAAATTTAAAAACTAGGGATTCCTGTCTTTGAAGGTTTAAATATTCTTCTGTATCAATGAGTTTTAAGTTTTCTGAATTTGCCTTTTGAAGCTTCTCAGAAATATTTTCTCCCGTCATCTTCCAATAGGGTCCAAGATCTGTTGTCATGTAATGGTCCCTGTCCCCAAAGTTTGCAATTAATCTTTGAGGAGTAAGAATCTCTTGCAAGAACTCATCTACTTCACCAATCTTCGCCTGGTCTTCGGACTTTGTGTCAAAGGAGAGCCAGAGGTTCTTGGACTGGAAGACCAAGAGAAGGACTAGGCCTATTAAGATGAAGGTAGATGTTGGCTTAGGCAATTTCTTCATCATTGTCATCACCTTCACTTGCCTTAAAGAGGAGGGTAACAGTAGTCCCCTCGCCAAATACAGAATCAATCTTTAGGCTTCCACCAAAGGATTTTATCATCTCGCTGGCAATGGAAAGGCCAAGACCAGTTCCTCCCATTTGCCTGCTCCTGCCCTTTTCAACCCTGTAAAATCTTTCGGATATCCTTGGCAGGTCTTCCTTAGGGATACCAATTCCATTGTCTGCTACCTTGATTTCCACAAGGTCATCTTTGTTTGTTGCATCAATTACAATTTTTCCATTTTCAGGAGTGTACTTGCAGGCGTTGGAAATAATATTTGTAAGAATTTGGTCAGCGCCATTTCTTTCAGCGTAAATGTCCTTTATATCCATATCAATATTTAATTCAATCTTGTGATTTTTTTGAACTATTAAGATGGATTGAGACTCAATTGCTTCAGCAATAAACTCATAAGTGTCAATAGATTCCAGACTAACATTGTCCTTGTTGTAGTCAATGTTAGAAAGATATAAGAGGTCTGTCACAATCCTAGACATCCTTGAGTTTTCCCTGTCAATAACCTTTAAAAAGTTTCTTTGTGAATCCTTATCAAGGTCGCTGTCAAGGAGGGTTTCTGTGTAGGACTTAATAGTTGTAATAGGAGTCTTCAACTCATGAGAGACGTTGGCAACAAATTCTTTACGCATAATATCTAGCATGTGCTCCTTGTCCACGTCTTGCAAAACAATAATAAGGCCTGAATTTATAAGGGCGTCAGACTTGTAGGGAGCGTACTTGATCTTGTAAAAGGAGTTGGCAATTTTTGTCAGCTCTTCTCCCCTAAGGCTCTCCTCATTTTTGTAGTCAATGTTATTAAGGTTAATGGACTTTAAGTTTATAACCCTATAAAAGTCCTTTTCTGAAATATTTAAAATCTTCTTGGCAATGGAGTTTGCGTGGATTAGCCTGTTGTTTCTATCAATGGCAATTACACCTTCAGCCATGTAGTTAAAAATTGTATCAAGCTTTGACCTTTCAAGGTCCATCTTCTCTATGGACTCACGCAGCTCCTTGGTTAAGAAGTTAAACATCATACCAAGTTCTCCAATCTCATCCTTGCTCTTGACCTCAATACTTTGGTTAAAATTACCCTTGGCAAGGGCCTTGGCCTTCTTAGTTAAGGCACGAATAGGTCCAGTGATGGAATTGGCGATAAAATAACCAAGTATAGAAGTTGTGATAAGTGAGATCAAGGTTGCATAAGTAATAATAACCTTGGAGTCGTCTATTACAGAATAGATTGAGTTAAGGTTTCTCGTCATATAAATAATTGCAAGGATACTTCCGTCGCCAGATAGGATAGGTCTTGCAATGTGTTTTTCCACGTCTTTCTGGTTTTCGTATTCCACAATTTTTTCCCTGGTCTTGCCAGAAGCTGCATCCATTACAAGTTTTGGCTCAATAAATTTTACTGAGTAAGCATCTTCTGACTCCTTTGGAGAAATATTTTTTGTACTGGCGAGAATCTTTGGAGCCTTATCTGGTGAGATAATGTAGGCAGATTCTTCACTGGAAATACCCCAGTCTTTAAGCGTTGCGTCAAGCTGGGGTAGTGTTTCATAATTATTATCTTTAAAAAATGCCGATGTAGTTGTGGCAAGTGTGTCCATGGTCCTAACCATAGAGGAAGTTGCAGTCTCTATTTGCACATTTTCCAGCCTATCGATGATAAAGGTAGATGCGATAAACATGGAAATAAGAACTAGGACTACATAAATCAAAATAAATCTAGACTTAATGGAGTGGTTCATTAGGATTCACCATTGTCTGATGCAAAGAAATAGCCAACTCCTCTTTTAGTCTTGATGTACTTAAAGCCCTTCTTATCATCTTCGATTTTTTCACGGAGTCTTCTAACAGTGACATCAACTGTTCTTATGTCGCCATAGTATTCATACTCCCAAACTTCTTCAAGAAGCTCTTCTCTTGAGAAGACCCTGCCAGGGTAGGAAGCCAAGAACTTTAGGAGTTCAAACTCACGAAGGGTAAGCTCAATCACTTCGTCGCCTCTTATGACTTGGTACTTGCTAAGGTCAATTTCAAGATCCATAACTTTTAAAATTGAAGGATCGTCATTCTTGTCTGGGCTATCAAACCTTCTTAATACTGCCTTAACTCTTGCAAGGAGCTCCCTCATTGAGAAGGGTTTTACAACGTAGTCGTCTGCCCCAAGCTCAAGCCCCAAGACCTTGTCAACTTCATCTTCTCTAGCCGTAAGCATAATCACAGGAACATCAGATGTTTTTCTTATTTCCCTAAGGGCCTCAAAGCCGTTTAACTTTGGCATCATTATGTCAAGAATTATAAGGTCGTAATTATTTTCTTCTGCAAGGGCAATGGCTTCTTTTCCATTGCAACCTGTCTCAACAATGTAGCCTTCCTTCTCAAAATTAAATTTAATAATATCAGATATTGCAGATTCGTCGTCTACAACAAGTATTTTCTCTTCCATTTAAAATCATCCTCTTTGTTAACTATTCAGTATCAACCCTGGTAAAAATTTCATCATTTCCCTTTTCAGAATAAAGGATAAGAAGGGTTTTAGTATCAAGTATTCCATCGATTTTTAAAATCATATCATAAAACCTTGTTAAGTCTGAAGTATTTATAGTTTTAATCCTTAACATTATACAATGCTCGCCTGTAACCCTGTAGCATTCAAATATTTTAAATTTCTCGTCCTTTATCTCCATAATCTTTGAGACTGTCTCTTATACACATCTCCGAGCCCACGAGACCTCTCTACATCTCGT
>OJLY01000985.1_pt1 | contig 13611 bp, 12 predicted proteins | sample 1597031 | NCBI WGS metagenome assembly OJLY01 (sample SAMEA3904673, study PRJEB24821) | metagenome | biome: Builtin; feature: hospital; material: surface | place: USA | collected 2013-06-03
TTCGCATTTATTAAATAAATTTAAATAAATTCTTTAAAATAAAAATCTTATGCTTGTTATACTAGTTTTATAAAATGATAATACAAATCATTTACATGTTGTGAATATTTTGCAATCCTTCCATAGAATAAAACTCTTTACTAATTTCTTTAAATTCTTCACAAAATATTACACAACTTATATTAAGGAGGAATTATGAATAAAAAATTTAGACTGTCACTTGGCGTATTAGCCCTATCTGCAACTCTTCTTGTTGCTTGTAACAAAGAAGATACAAAGGAAGAGCCTGTGGAAAATAAGGCTAAGGTTGAACAAAATGTAGAAGCTAAGAATGAAGACAAGGCTGCTGATGAAGTTGCTCTTGCTGACTGGGATGGAGAATGGAATAACATCGCCAACTATCTTGATGATCCTGGTCTAAAGGGAGCTTACGAAGAAGTTGCCAAGAGAGACAATATTACTGAAGAAGAAGCTAAAAAGAATTTTGCCGACCACGTTGCAGTTGATTTTGGAGCCCTAAAGGTTGATGGAGATAGCATAACTTTCTTAACTGGACCTGAAGGAGACGAAATTGACAAGGCTGACTACAAACTTGTAGACAAACACCCAATGGAACACGGTGGAAAAACTCTTTATTGGTACGAGTTTTCTTCTAATGGAAAATATCCAACAATTTTATTAATGCCAGTTCATGGCGAAGATCACATGCCACACTTCCACCTAAGAGTTGGTGCAAGTGCTGAAGAGATGTTAGCTAAAGACGACTGGTATCCAACCTTTGTTAGTCCAACAGTAACTATTGATCAAGTTTATGAAGAAGTTGCTGAATAATATTTCTATTTTTCCTATCCTCGATGTTTCATCGGGGATAAATTTTTTTAAGAGAAAGGAGACTTTATGTCAAAAATAATAAAAATTATGACTGTATTTCTCTTGGCTTTTTCTCTAGTTGCCTGTAAGGCAGAAAAAAAGGAGGAGGCAAAACCTGTGGTCTACACTTCCTTTTATCCTGTCTACAGCTTAACTAGAAGCGTAGTTGGCGACACTGTTGATTTGAGAATCCTAATGCCAAAAAACCAGGACCCCCACCTCTGGGAGCCTACCCCAAGAAGTATAAGGGACCTGTCAAATTCTGACTTGTTAATTATAAATGGAGCAAACTTGGAACACTGGTCAGACTCTATTGCAAGTACCCTTCCAAATTTGGACATTCTAAATCTTGCCAGCGGTGTAAACTTAATTTCCTACAAGGGGGCTGCTGCCATTGGAGACTTCCAATATATGGTGGCTGGCGACTTTGACAAGAAAACCTACTCTTTTGACTTTGGTCACACCCACGAAGACAACATGAGGGTTGCCTTCCTCTATTGCGACAAGGACTACTCTGAAAAGGACCTTGTTAAGATGGGACGAAAGATCATGGAAGACCCTGGCCAAGATGTTCCGCAAAAATCTTTAATTAAGGTTGAGGACAGGAAGACTTACAAGCTTGAGATGGGCCACGAGCATGGAGAAATTTATTACAAGCTTCCTAAGAAGGGAAGGTGGATTATGTTTAGCGACAGAATTTCCACAGACCTCCTTTCATATAAGATGCTTGATGCCCATGGAGACCCTATGAAGCTCCATGTCCTTCGTGATACCTCAACTACTAGCGAGGACAAGATTACCTACGATCCTCACTCTTGGATGAGTATTAGAAATGCCAAGAGGTATGTAAATGATATTGAGTACAAGATGTCAAAACTCTATCCAGAAAATAAAAACCTCTACAGGAAGAATGCTTCCAAGACCTTGAGAAAGCTTACAGAGCTTGACTACAAGTACAGGGACCTCTTTAAGGAAACTGAGAGGAAGGAGTTTATTGTGAGTCACTTTGCCTTTGCCTACCTAGCTAAGGACTTTGACCTCATCCAATATCCTCTCCAAGGTCTCACAAGTACAGATTCTCCAAGTATAAAGAAGATTACCAGGGCCATAGACGACGCAAGAGATAGGAATATCAACACAATTTTTTATGAATATGGGATGCCAAAAAACGGAGCTGACATAATTGCAGAAGAAATTGACGCTGACCTAAGGGGCCTAATATCCATGGAATACATTAACAGGGATATTGAAAAAGATATTGGAGAAGATTTTATAGATATGATGGAATACAACTTGAAAAATATATACGAATCATTGAGGTGACTTATGAAGGCTATTGAAATAAAAAATGCCAACTTTGCCTACGATAGGGATCCAGTCCTCAGGGACTTAAACCTGACCCTGATGAACAAGGAGAAAATAACTATAATTGGTGGCAATGGAGTTGGCAAGACAACTTTAATAAAAGTAATTATTGGAGAACTTAAACTAAAATCTGGCCAAATAAAAATTTTTGAAGAAGACTTAAATATTAATTCACTTAAAAAAATTGGCTACGTTCCCCAATCACAAAAGGAAAATTTATATAACTTTCCAATTTCTGTCAAGGAGCTTGTGACCCTCCAGCTTTATGAAAGCATGGGAATGATAAAGATTCCAAGAAAGATCCACTACGATAAAACTATGGAACTTTTAAAGAAGATGAACCTTGAAAAATACGCAGATTATCCCCTAAGAGATCTGTCTGGTGGGTTGAGACAAAGGGTTGTAATCACAAGGGCCCTAATGAATAATCCAGAAATTTTAATTTTTGACGAGCCAACCTCTGGAGTTGACGAAGCTTCAAAGAGACACTTCGCCAAAAGCCTTGAAGACTTAAACAAAAATTTTGACGTTTCCATAATTTTAATAACTCACGAGCTAGACTGGGTGAAAAATAATTTACAAATGGATAAATTTTACGAACTAAAGAAGGGAGGTCTTGAACTTGTTACAGTATAGCTTTATGATTAGGACCCTCTTGGTTTCCCTTATGATCTCTATAATTATTCCCTTAATTGGAATTGTCATAGTAAATCGTGGGACTTCCATGATGGGGGATGCCCTATCTCACGTTTCACTGGCTGGAGTTGCCCTAGGACTAATCCTCTCCATTAATCCACTAATTGGTGCCATCTTTGCCTGTGTCATTGGAGCCTTCTCCATTGAAAAAATTAGGAAGAAATTCCCCCAATTTGGTGACATGGCAACTGCCATAATAACATCAATGGGGCTGGGACTTGCCGCCCTCTTGTCAGACTTTTCGCCAGGAGGAAGCAGCTTTGATGCCTATCTTTTTGGTAGCATTGCATCAGTATCAAGGGCCGACCTTATAATAGTCCTAATAACCTTTATACTTGTGGTGGCAATCTCATTGATTTACTATTTTGGCCTCCTCTCCATTGCAGTTGATCCCCAACTTGCAAAGATGAGCGGGGTAAATGTAAGAAGAATTAATTCAATATTCACGCTTTTATCTGCCCTTACAATTGCCCTTTCAGCCAAAATAATTGGGGCCCTCATGGTAACATCACTTATAGTTTTGCCTGTGGCATCATCCCTCTTAATAAGTAAATCCTACAAGGCAACCTTCCTTAATACTCTGGTTCTTGGAGTCCTTTACACCCTAAGTGGCGTCATCCTCTCCTACTACTTTGACCTAAAACCAGGTGGAGCAATAGTGGTTATTGCCTCCCTAGGCATGCTAGTATGCCTCTTGATTTCAAAATTAAAAAGTAAAAAATAAGATAAGTCTGCAAGATATCTTGCAGATTTTTCTTTGTTGCTTTTAATTGTTATCTCAAAAAAATTTAGTACAAAATTAAAACATTGACAGGATATATTGTAAGATGTTAATTTATATTTATAAAAACGCTCTCATTATTCATTTATAGAGAAAGCAAACATTTTACTAATGAGGGCCTAGGAGGTAATTATGAAAAATAGCAAGAAGAGATTATTGATTGCAGGCCTTGCATCCAGCATGGTTTTATCCATGGCTGTTCCAACTTTTGCCTGCACTGGTATTATTGTCGGCAAGGACCTAACTAATGATGGTTCTTTTATCTTTGGAAGGACTGAAGACTACCAAAGAAATAGGACTATGAGACTTGTAACTCACCCACGTGGAGAAATCAAAAAGGGCGACAAGTTAGTTGACGTAAACAACGGATTTACATACATACACAAGGAAGATTCACTAAAGTTCTTCTCAACTCCAGACTCATCTAAGAAGCCAAAAGACATGGAACAAGGTGTCTATGATGCAGCTGGCTACAATGAAGCAGGGGTTGGTATTTTCTGTACAGTTTCTGCTGACCCATCAGACGAAGTCTTAAAGGCTGATCCCTTTGTAAAAGACGGTGTCAACGAAGCCAGCATGACTACTTTCTTGCTTGCTCACGCAAGATCAGCTAGGGGAGCAATTGAGCTTCTAGCACAAACAATTGATGAAAAGGGAGCTTCTATGGGTGACATTGTTGCCTTTGGCGACCAAGATGAAGTTTGGTACATGGAAATTTACACTGGCCACCAATATGTTGCCATTAAGTATCCTGCTGACAAGTTTAGTATCTTCCCTAACGATTATTGGCTAGGTGGCGTTGACCTTAATGATAAGGAAAATGTAATTGCATCCAAGGACATTGTTGAAGTTGCAAAGAAGGCAAAGACTTATAAGGAAACTGCTGACGGCCTTATGGACATGGCTGGGTCTTATGGTCCTAAGGAAATTGCAGAAACATCTCGTTCAAGAGTTTGGTCTGGTATCCACGACCTTGACCCTAACTCAAAAGTTCCTTACGATGCAGAAAGATTTGACTTGCTAAATGACTTGTCAGAAGGCAGTGAAAAAATTGACATAACTCATGCCCTAAATGTATTTAGAAATAGACTTGATGGAAGTGAATTTACCCCATCAGACAACAAGGCTGAAAGAAAGGCTAACCCTAAGACTCACAAGAGACCAATTGGCTCTATTAACACAATGCAAGCCCACATCTTCCAAATCAAGGAAGGCTATCCAAAGGAAGCTCCAGGTCTAATGTGGATGACTTTAGGAAGCCCACTTAACATTCCTTGGGTTCCAATTTTCCCTGACATCAACGACTCTACTCCTGAAACAAAAAATAATTCTCCAGTTTACGATCCAAACTCTTATTACTGGGTTGGCTCATCTGTAAATGACCTAGTTTCTGGCAACAGGGAAGCCCTTGGAGAATCAACAAGAAAGACTGTTACAGATTTTGAAGATAAGATTATGAAAGAACTTCCTCAAGTTGAAAAGGAATGGATTGAACTTTACTCTAAAGACAAGGCTAAGGCAGCAGAATTCTCTACTGCTAAGACAATGGAATGGGAAAAAGAAGCCTTTGACATGGAAAAAGGCCTTCAAAAAGAACTTTCACAAGTTTCTAAGGCTGACTTAATCGACCACTGGGCAAGAAAACCGATTATTGATGCCATCAACAAGAAGTTAATGGTTGGCACATCTGACCTCAAGTTCTCTCCAAACGAAAAAATCACTAGAGGAGAATTTATCACTATTCTTGGCAGACTTGGCAAGGTTGACACAAAGAAATATGCCGAAGTTAAGGACAAAAACATTGAAGCAGGCAAGTTCTACACAGAATACATGAACTGGGCTGTAGAAAATAAACTTCTTCCTAAGATATCTAAGGCTCTTGCTAATGAAAACATCACTCGTGAAGAAATGGCCTACACTTTGGCAGCTTATCTAAAATTAATTGGAGACGATGCTTCAACTCTTAAGATGGTTGTCTTTGATGACCAAAAAGAAATCTCTGACTGGGCCTTTGGCGAAATTGAATTCCTAGTTAACAAGGGAATCCTAAGCGGAACTTCAAATAACAAGTTTTCACCTAAGGCAAACTTAACAAGGGCAGAAGTGGCACAAATAATTTCAAAACTTGATAAATAAGTTAATAATACTTGGTAAATAAGTTAATAATACTTGGTAAATAAGTTAATAATACTTGGTAAATAGAAAAATCCTAGGCTTAAAAAACCTAGGATTCTTTTTTTACTTATTAAATTTTAAATTTGTAAAAGCTTTATATTTTAATCTCTCCTTAAAGTGAGAAGTCTATCTCCGGACCTACTGGCACTATCTTATTTGGATTTATCAAGTCGTGTGACATATAGTAGTGGGTCTTGATATGGTCTAAGTCTACTGTCTCTGCCAGACCATCCATGTTGTAGATCTCCCTCGCGTATCTCCAAATATTTTCATAAGATGTTAAAGGTCTGATGTTGCACTTGAAGTGACCAAAATAAACTGGGTCAAAGCGAACTAGAGTCGTGAAGAGTCTTATGTCTGCTTCTGTAAACCTGTCCCCAACTAAATATTTATTCTTTGATAAGATTTCTTCAATTTTATCTAGGGCATCAAATACATTTTTCACTTCTTCTTGGTAAACTTCTTGCTTAGTTGCAAAGCCAGCCTTGTAAACTCCGTTGTTGATCCTGTCGTAGACAACGTCGTTTATCTCATCTATCTCATCCCTAAGGTCTTCTGGATAAAAGTCGCCTTCCTTTGCACCCAAGTCGTCAAAGGCATGATTGAAGATCCTAATTATTTCAGAAGATTCATTGTTTACGATTTTCTCTTCTTTAGTATCATATAAAACTGGCACAGTTACCCTGCCTGTGTAGTCGGGCTTCACATGAGTGTAAAGTTCATGAAGGCACTTAAATCCATGGACCTTGTCTTCTGTTGCACCTGGATAGTCTCCAAAGGTCCAACCCTTATCGTACATAAGTGGACTGACAATTGAAAGGCCAACAATATCTTCTAGTCCCTTGAGTTTCCTAACCATTAGAGTTCTTGCTGCCCATGGACAAGCTAGTGAAACATAAAGGTGGTATCTTCCCTTTTCTGCTGGGTAGGCCTTCCTGTCCTCGTCATTTATTTTTCCGTCCCTTGTTATCCAGTCCCTAAAGGATGAGTCCTTTCTCACAAACTTTCCTCCAGTTGACTCTGTGTCATACCACTGGTCAACCCATTTACCTTCTACTAATAATCCCATATTCATCTCCTTTTCTTTCTCTAAATTTTTTTCTAACTATAACTAGTTTTACCCTTGAAAAATTTCTGAAAACAAAAAAGGCAGCCCTAAAGGCTGCTTTTTTTAATTCTTGGTACAAAAATACAGTAGATTCAAAGTCAAGACCATCTACAGGCTCATCTAAGACTAAAAAAGGTAATTTAAGGCCAAGAGCAGCTATAATGTAAAATTTCTTGACATTTACCATAGATAGATCCTTTAGTATGTAGTTTTCGTATTTGTTAAAATTAAAACCCTGCATCAAAAATTCTATGTAAGTTTCATCGATTTATTTGCCATATATTTTGTACAAAAATTCTGCATATTCCCAAAAACTCCAATACCTAAAGGCTTTATCATCTGAAAAAACTGCCAGCCTATTTTCTTTAAAGTATGGGTCTTTAAAATCAGAATTTTTGCCCATAAAACTAATTTCATCCACCTTGTAATTAGAGTGTATGTCCATAATAGTTTTGATAAGGGTTGTTTTCCCAGATCCATTACTGCCTACAAGTGCCACAACTTCATTTTGATTGAGACTAAAACTGCACCCATCTAAGATGTTTTTTCTGGGTCATACCACGATTTTAAATTTTTAACTGTAAAAAGTTCTTCTACCATACCAGCCTCCTATAGAATAGTTTACCCGTTAAACAAAATATAAATGTAAATTTATCATAACAAACATACGCTTTGACAAAATTTTGATATATGCTATAATACATATGAGAACATGTTCATATGAAGAGAGGTGGTAATGACATATATCAAAAATGATGAAATTTTATTTGATTTAGCTGATCTTTTTAAGGTTTTTGGCGATTCGACTAGGCTTAGAATTATGAATGTGCTTTTTAATGGACCAACATCAGTTGGGGAAATTGCCCAGGCATTAGACATGAGCCAATCTGCAATCAGCTACCAGCTAAAGAGCTTGAAGGATAACAATTTGGTCAGATCCAAGAGAAGTGACAAATCAATGTACTACGAACTTGCCGATGACCACGTGAAGACGATTTTTATGACAGGATTAGAACATATTAAAGAATAGGAGAATATAATGAAAGTAAAATACAAAGTAGAAAGTGATGACCTATGTCCAAATTGTGCAGCAAAGATTGAAGAGGCTGTTAAGAAAATTGATGGAGTAAATGATGCCAACCTATCATTCCTAACTTTGAAGCTAAAGATGGAATTAGCTGATGGTGCTGATGAAGATGCTATCTTTGATGAGGCTAATAGACTTGCTGATAAACTTGAGCCAGGGACTGTCTTAGTGAGGTAGGATATGCTTGAGTCTATGACAGATGCTCACAAAAAGGAGCTTAGTAAACTTATAGCTATAGGTATTTTTACTGCTATATTAGCAGTATTAAGTAATACTATAGGTGAAAATATATGGATTGTGGGTGGTTTTTTATTAGCCTACTTGCTATCCGCATGGAATGTTTTGATAAAAGGGTTTAAGGGAATCATCCGTGGCCAGGCCATGGATGAGAACTTCCTTTTGTCTATAGCATCAATTGCAGCCTTCATCCTAGGCCAATATATAGAAGCAATTGCTGTAATACTTTTTTATAATTTTGGTGATTTATTTGAAAATATAGCAAGCCATAAGTCCCGCCAAAACATAGAAGGACTCCTAGACTTAGTGCCTGATGTGGCCAATAAGGTAAACCCAGATGGTTCTACTACAGAAATCGACCTAGATGATGTAGAAGTAGGAGATATCCTCCTGGTTCGTGATGGTGAGAAAATTGGTGTGGATGGTGTCGTTATAGAAGGTCATGGCCTCCTTGATACATCCTCTGTCACTGGAGAATCCATGCCAGTAGAAGCCGAAGTAGGGTCTGAGATTATATCTTCATCCCTTCTTACTGAGGGTATTATCAAGATGGAAGCTAAGAAAGAATTTGATGATTCTGTTGCAGCAAAGATTATGGAGATTATAGAAGATTCCGCAGAAAGTAAATCTCAAAGTGAAAAAATGGTAACAAGATTTGCCAGAGTCTATACCCCAATTGTTGTAGCTATTGCGCTTATAGTAGCGATTATCCCTCCCCTATTTTTTGGAGGAGATTGGTATGAATATGTGTTTTTAGCAGCTACATTTTTAGTAATATCATGCCCATGTGCCCTAGTATTATCAGTCCCACTAAGCTTTATGTCAGGCCTTGGCCTAGCTAGTGAAAATGGCATCCTTATAAAAGGAAGCCAGTATTTTGAAGGACTAAATAATGCCAAAGTCCTATTATCAGACAAAACCGGAACCCTCACTACAGGGAATTTCAAAGTAAAAGATATAGAATATTTTACTGACCATGATAGGGAAAAAATCCTCGATTATATATACAATATCGAGCTAATGAGTACCCATCCTATAGCAAAAGGGATAGTAGAAAGTCTAGACCGTGATGAAAAACATGACTTGTTTGAAGAAATAACCAATGAAAAGGGCCTTGGTGTAAGAGCTACTAGCAAGGATGGCGACCTAATCAAGATAGGTTCTGCTAGATTTATTGGCTATGATGGAGAAGAAAATGACAGGGCAATCTATGTATCTATAGATGACAAGCTTGCTGCAAAAGTAATAATCGAAGATGAAATCAAAGACCAATCATTTGAAACTATAGAAGATCTTCACAACCATTTTGAAAATATAGCTGTAGTATCAGGCGATGGCAAAAATGCAGTTGAAGAAACAGCCAAAGAACTTGGCCTAGATGACTACTACGCAGAAGTCATGCCAGACCAGAAGCTAGAAATTATGAAAGGCTACCAAGATAAAGGACTTCCTACAGTCTTTGTAGGAGATGGTATCAACGATGCTCCAGTCCTTACCAATGCAGATGTTGGTATATCAATGGGAGAAACAGCATCTGACCTTGCTATAGAATCATCCGATATACTCGTAGTTAACGGAGAATTTAGAGAGATGAGCAAGCTAATGAAAATCTCAGACCTTACCAATAGGACAGTAAGGCAAAACGTGACTTTCATAATGGCAGTCAAAATAGGAATCCTCATAGCAGGACTACTAGGATATGCAAATATGTGGCTAGCAATATTTGGAGATGTTGGAGTTACAATAATAGCAGTCCTATGGGCAATGAGGATACTAAAAAAGAAAATATAAATACATTCCCTAGGAAAGTCATGAACTTAACTAGGGATTTTTTTATTGCAAAAATAGCTTAAAACGATAAAAAATAAAGACAAATGCCAGTTTATGCTGGGATTTGTCTTCGGTCTGATCAGACAACTTTGTCTGAAGACAAAATTATGATAAAATATAAAATCGAGGTATAGTTCAGGAGTAGAAATGAATAAAGGGAGAAATATATGAATAAAATATTTGCAATATTATTAGCAACAAGCCTAGTAGGCGGTGCGGGATATGCTAAAAACATGGACAATACGCAAAATGAAACTGAATCAAATATATGTATGAATGAAGATTCTTATTATCACAATCACATGCACAGAGACTGCGAAAACCATATGGCAGACTATTGTGATGAAACATACAAAAGTGAAGGCTACCAAGCTTGCAAAGATTTTATGAACGAAAACTACATGGATATGCAAACATGCAAGCACTCCACCAATAAAAACTCTTATGATACTTGCCATAGAGTAGGAGAAGAGAAAAGAAATAAAAACCATCATCATATGTCAAGGAAATTTTCTAATAGAAATGATGAATGTAAGAAACATATGAGATAATCTAGAACCCACAGTATTAATTGTGGGTTTTTTATTTGGCAAATTAGAGGAAAAAGTAAAACGAAGTGGACTTCCTTGAGCGGAGCAATAGCGAAGTCGAAAGGTCTAGCTTTTTACCTCCGTTCATTACAATTATAACCTATTTTACTCGATTTTAATACACTTGTGACTAAATAGGGTATAATGCAATTAATACAGAAGATAAAAGGACAACTATGCTTATCCTATAATCTACAAAAACTAGTAAAGTTGTTAAATATACTATAATATTAAGGATAGATTTATTTATATAGTGCCTAGATTAGTTAACTTTTGAATAATTATCATAATAATTAGTGTACAAGTCTCTATATGTCTTTGAATTATTCATTGCATCTTTATGAGAAGCAAATATCTCTAATTTACCATCATTTATAAACCATATCTCATCTGCTTGATGTACTGAAGATAGTCTGTGGGAAACTAAAAAAACCATATTATTATCCCTAAGCTTTGTAACCGCTTTATAGATATCCCTTTCTTTTTCCAAGTCTATTGATGCCGTTGGCTCATCCAAAATTATTATATTGCGTTTGTTATAGATAGCTCTTAATATAGCAACTTGCTGACCTTGACCTCCTGATAATTCTACATAATCTTCACTAAGTTCTTTTCCTATCCTTAGTCCCAAATCAAAATTAAGTTGCCAGTTTAATAAATCAAGTAGCCAAGGAATTTTATTATCATAATCTTTTCCTACTTCTCTTCTTATATTTTCAAGACTAGTAAAGTCTTTTATTAGCTTAAAATCTTGGAAAACAGGACTTATATGTGAGTAATTTATTCTCTCTGTATCATAGCCATTATAAGAGATGTGACCCTGATTTGGCGTATACATACCTGCTATAAGTTTCACTAAAGTAGATTTTCCAGAACCATTTTCACCTATTATTACTATTAATTTATTTTCATTTACATCAAAATTTATGTCTTCTAAGACATTCTTATGATTATATGCAAATTTTAAGTCCTTTGAAGTTAAATGGATTTCCTTAGTGTTTATGATTTCTAAAGGTGATTCACTAGGGTCTGGGAGAGACAAAAACTCTATAATAGGCTTAGAAAATAGAGAATATCTCCAAAAATCAATCAATGATTCTGAAATATCTTTTATAGCATTTGTTATCTTAAATATTGCCATAATAAGTATTGCAAAATAATCTATATTAAATTTTCCATTATAAAGCTCAACTACACCAGTAATTAAAACAAAAAAGTATATAAGGATATCAGTAAGATCTGATAGTGTATCCCTAATGCCCATTCTATTATAGAAGTCAGTAAATATTTCTATAGTTTTGTCAATATAAATCTTGCTTGATTTAATAATATTAGTTTCCATAGCATTTGCTTTAATATCAATAAATCTATCATCTTCAAGTGGTATATATTGGTAGTACCATATCCAGTTGTTGATAGGTGCAAGCTTATTATAAAATTCTTCATCTTTTTTAGAATATACCAACCTTGTGTAAAAGTTTATAAAAACTAATATCAATACTACAAATCCTGTCCAAAAAGAAATGCTAGAAATTATAAATGAAGTTACTATGATAATACTGATGCCTTGGATAATATTTACCAAAGCTTCTATCATATTCTCTAAGGCATACTGATTACGCAAGGAATAATTAGCTCTCTGTTGAAGGTCATAAAAATCCTTTGATTCGGTTACTTTATAAGATATCGACATTGATTTATCGATTAATTCTTCCTCAACTTGATATATAAATTCATTTCCAATCTTTACAGATTGTGTGCTAATATAAGCATTTATTAACTTCAGAAAGCACAAAAATATAAAAACATAAATAGCTTTATCAAGTGAATCTTTATTAGCTATAAAATTGGTAATAAGTTCTATAAATTTGAAAAATCCATAGGCCTCAATAGAACTTATTACAACATTTAATATCAAAATTCCTAGAAATTTCTTATTAGTCTTACTAGCTCTCCTTATGAGCGATAATGAAGTTTTTATACTATCAATCATCTATTGCTCCTTTCATTAGCTCATAAGATATATCTAGTAAGTGCTTAAAATAAGGAGAATTTTCTTTAAGATAATGATAAGTCCCAGAATTTTCTACCTTTTTATCTCTAATAACTATTATTCTATCTACTACATTAGTTATAGATATCCTATGTGATATTATTATATATCCTCTATCTTCAAATTCAGAAAGAATATTATAAAATTTAATCTCTTTGTCAATGTCTAAGTTAGATGTAGGTTCGTCAAATATTAGCATCCTTTTATTAGATAAAAGTGCTCTTAATGTTACAATTAGTTGATCTTGTCCACCTGAAGGTATGAAAGCATCATCAAAAAATTCATTACCTATATGATCTTCAATTTCAAGGTATCTGAGTTTAGACTTATTTTCAATCTTATTTTTATGTATGTAAGATTTTATAAACTCTAAATCTCTATTTTGCTTATTATTGTAAAAAAGATTATCCGCTAAGCTACCAGGGAATAATTTAGATGTTTGGAATGTTGATGAAAAATAATTAATTCTATCATCAGCTGATATATTTTTGCCATCAAATAATATTTGCCCGCTAGTTGGCTCAAGCAATCCTATTAATAACTTTATAAATGTTGTTTTACCAGCACCATTTTCTCCAATAATAGCTATTTTCTCATCAGATGTGAAGCTCACACTTAAATTTTCTAATGCAAAATCGCTAGATCCAGGATACTTGTATGATACATCGATAAAATCAACCTTAAACTTATTTATTACATCAAATTCATTGAAATCTTGAAGATTTTTATTTAAAACTTGATCATACCTTTCAAAAAGATTAGAGTTTTTCCTAATAGATGAATAACTCTCTAATACTTTAATAATAGACTCACTAAATA
>OJLY01000986.1_pt1 | contig 13610 bp, 10 predicted proteins | sample 1597031 | NCBI WGS metagenome assembly OJLY01 (sample SAMEA3904673, study PRJEB24821) | metagenome | biome: Builtin; feature: hospital; material: surface | place: USA | collected 2013-06-03
CTAGGTTTTCCTTGATCATTTCTTGGTAGGTCTTGTTTGAAGAAAGCTCTTCGTCAGTTGCAAACTCGAGTGTGTTGATTGGCTTAGCCTCAGCACCGATTTCATCTGCTAGGGTCTTTGCTTCCTTATCAGATCCTCCCATCTCGTAGAAGACTGTCTTAATTTTTTCAGCCTTAGCAAGGTCAGATACTTCCTTAAGGACCTTAGCATCAGCTTCTCCAGTAGATGTTAGAGAGTTAAGTGGGATTTGCTCTAGGTCAAACTCACGAGCAAGGTAGCCAAAGGCTTGGTGAGGAACGATAAACTTCTTGTTATCTACATTTTTAAACTTATCCTTGTATTCAGTAACTATATCATCAAGTTCTTTTGCAATCTTTTCGTAATTTGTCATGTAATAATCCTTATTGGCAGGATCTACTTCTGAAAGCTTATCAGCTATTGCCTTAGCTTGAACTTTACCATTTGCTGGATCTAGCCATGTATGTGGGTCAAACTCACCGTGGTGGTGATGGTGTTCGTGACCTTCCTCTCCATCTTCATGGTCGTGATCGTGGTCTGCATCCTCATGATCATGATCGTGATCTGCATCCTCGTGGTCATGTTCGTGGTCTGAGTCTTCATGGTCATGATCGTGATCATCTTCGCTTGCCTTAATAAGGTCGATTCCCTCGCTTGTATTTACTATATCAATATCTACTGTGTTTTTTACAGCTTCTTCCCACTCTTCCATGCCAGCACCATTTACAAACATAAGTTTTGAAGTAGATAATTCTGCAATTTCCTTAGCAGAAGGCTCAAATCCGTGACTTTCTGTCTTAAGATTTGTAAAAGATTTCACCTCAAACTTATCTCCTGCGATTTGCTTAGTAAGATTATAGATTGGGAAAAATGAAGCATAGATTACATTTTCTTCACTAGCTTCATCATTAGAAGTATCCTTCTTATCTTCACCAGACTTGGCTTTGTCTTTACTATCTTCCTTCACGGTCATCTCTTCTTTTGCATCATTAGAATCTATCTTTGCATTTTCGGCGTTGTTGCCACAAGCAGCAAGGACTGCACTTAGGGCTAAAACTCCTATTATATTTTTAACTTTCATTTAAAACTCCTTTTCTTTTTGCAACCAGTTTGCAACAATCATTATATTATCATTTCTTTATCTGTCAAATGAAAGTATAATGAAAAAGAGGTGAGAATTTGAAAATAGAAGATATTCTTAAGGACAAGGGCCTAAGAATTACCAAACAAAGAAAGTTAATACTAGAAACAATTGCCAAGGAAGAAAACCCCATTTCTGCCGAAGAAATTTACGCAACAATAAAGGATAAGACCAAACTTGACCTATCCACAATCTACAGAAACCTAAACACTCTTGAAGAAGCAGAAATTCTTTTAAAGACAACCAACGTCGATGGCATTAGCTACTATCAGCTAAACAACGATGAGCACAAGCACTTCATAACCTGTACGTCTTGCAAGAAGAAGTTCGTCATAGAAAACTGCCCAGTCCACTTTCTAGAAGAAAAGATAGAAAAAGAAACAGGCTTTCTAATAAACGGCCACAACTTCGAGTTCACAGGAATTTGCCCTGAGTGTCAGAAAAAAGGAAAATAGATAGTCCATTATTCGACTCTTTAAATCGTCTAATGGACCACTTTTGTACCTAAATCCAAGAGGACTTAAATGTCCTCTTTTTCTTGCCTATTTTCTCCCTAATATAAAACACTATTAATCTGCCATTGAAATTTTTTAAATCTCATTTCAAGCTTTTTTCTACTCCAGATCTTTCCTTAAATCATTCAGATTATCATATGGTTTAAATCTTTTATTTTTAAATAACATCCTGGACTCCCCATAGTCTTCATGATTTCAAAACTTGTATCCTTAAGTTTTAAATCAAAGTAATAACAACATTTCTAATACTAACACTTAAAATTCGTTAATTATAGTGGTCTTCTTCAAAGTTAAACCATTATCAATTTGTCTGAAAAAACTCTTGTAAAATTTATATATTTATACTCTATCAATATCTAAAAACATAAATTCTATTTATACAAATATTATAAAGCTAATATAAACAAAACTCACGATTTAACAAATATAATAACGGGTATAAACTAATCTAAGAGATGTAGAATAATTTTGTATATTATATTCGATTAGTATATTGGAGGGAATTATGTCGAAAAAATACTATGCTACTGTGGTTGTATTTTTCTTTATATCATCAGCTATATCTATTTATTTATCTGATAATAATGCTATTTTTTGGAGTCTAATGATTGTTATGTATTTAATATCTAATAAATTATTGGACAGCAAAAATAAAATTATGATTAAGTACGAATCAATATTTGTTTTTATTGCTTCTATATATCCTATTCTTAAGTACATTCACAAGTATAATTGAAGAACTACCAGTATATATGATTGTTATATTTGTTCTTGTATATCTCTATATAATAATTTTAAAAGTAGAGGATCAAAAACAAAACTAACTAATAGATGATTAAATTTATTTATTATAAGCTATCCATGTAAAATTAAGTAATATTTCTCTTGACTTTGACCTATGAAAATATTTTGATATTACTCAATTGAAAAATAATGAAAATTATAAAGTTCATATATATTATAAGTTAAACTAGTTCTTTCTAAATAATAATCTATAATTAGCTTATTATAATTTATAATAGATTAAATATATCAATTTCCCCACCAAAAAATCGGCAAGCTTTTGATAAGCTTTTGCCGATTTATTTTCATTTTTCAACTTTTCTAATATATTTTTCCTTGTTAAAGGATCCTACTGAGTTTGCTACTATTATTGTTCCAGTGGCATCTCCTGAGATGTTTATGGCAGATCTTGCCATGTCTAGGATTCTGTCAATACCCATGATCATCGCTATTCCTTCTACTGGAAGTCCTACTGATTGAAGGACCATGGATAGGGTGATTAGTCCGACAGATGGGATTCCTGCTGTTCCTACTGATGCTATTGTCGCTGTAAGTATTACTGTAGCAAAGTCTGCTGCCGTTAGGTCGATGTTATAGGCGTTTGCAATAAAGACTACCGCAACTCCCTGCATGATGGCAGTTCCGTCCATGTTGATGGTCGCTCCTAGGGGAATGGTAAAGGAAGATATTTTTCTATCTACTCCCATTTCTTCTAGGGTTTTGATATTTACTGGAACTGTTGCGTTACTAGATGCAGTAGAGAAAGCGAAGGTCATTACTGGAGCAAACTTCTTTAGGAAGTTTACTGGATTGACCCTTGTAAAAGCTGTAAGTAAGACCATGTAGACAAGTATAAGTTGCACTAGAAGTCCACCTAGTACAGTCGCCATGTATGATAGCATGGAGATTATTACATCATATCCAAGAGATGCGAATGTCCTTGATATGAGGAAAAATACTCCAATTGGGGCAAGTTTCATTACCCACATGGTCATTCCCATCATAAGATCGTTCATCTCTGTTACGACATTTCCCAATGTGATTAGCCTATCTTCCATAGAAGCTATGAGTAGACCTACTATAACTGCAAATATAATAATTTGTATCATTTCTCCATTGGCTAGGGCACCTATTGGGTTGGTTGGAACAAAGTTTAGGATGGTTTTTGATAGGGAGAATTCTTCTCCTCCGTCTACCTCGAACTCATTAGCTCCTAGGCTCATATTCATTCCCTTGCCTGGACCGATAATTCTTGCAAGCATTAGGGATAAAAATATAGCAAGAGCTGTTGTACATATATAGAATAATACAATTCTTACTCCGACCTTACCTAAGGTTTCCGTATCTCCTAAGTTTCTACAGCCGTCTGCTATAGAGAAGAATACTAATGGAACTACTAGCATTTGCATAAGTCTGATAAAAATTTGCCCTATGGTGTAAAATATTCCTTCTACCAGTACATCGTCACGGAAGTGGCCGGCTGGCATGAAGTAGTGGATTAGTATTCCAACCACAAGTCCTGCAATTAAGGCTATAAATATTTGTTGGGAGAGTCCTAGTTTCTTTTTCTTATTTTTTTCCATTCAGTCCCTCCTTGTCAATGTATTCGTGCAAAGCAGATTTCCAGTCGTTAAACTTATATCCACCTGTTATATCTAGGTAATAATTTCTAATTCCTCTAAAGCTTGGTACCATGTCAACTTTACTTTCATCAATTACTTCCTCGATTTCCGCTTCTAGTCCCATATAGTTCATTACTTCTTGGGCAAATTCCTTGTGGGAGCAGTAGCCCTCACATGAAGCGTGATAGGTACCGAAGTTACTTGTTTTGATTAATTCTATTAGGAACTTACTTAGCTCGAAGGCTGGTGTTGGTGATGATATCCTATCTTTTGGCATCACAACTTTTCCCTTTTTGGCTTGATCTATTATGTTTTCTACAAAGGCATTTTCCCTAGAATATAGTCTAGATACTCTGATTATAAAGTAGTAGTTTGAGAAATTCCTTACGAATTCTTCTCCCAAAAACTTACTCTTGCCATAGACTGTATTAGGTCTTGGCGTATCTATTTCCTTGAAGGGATTTATTGTATTACCATCGAAGACATCTCCTGTCGAAAGTTGGACGATTTTGGTCTGATGACGGTTGGCTGCTATGGCTATGTTTTTGGCACCGATAGCATTTAAAAGATAAGCTTCGTCGGGATTTTTCTCACATTCATTCTTCTTACTTAGGCCTGACGCATTTACGATTATGGTTGGTCTAAGTCTTTCTATGAAGGTGGAAACTTCCTTTTGATTTGTAATATCGACTTCATTCTTGTCTGTTGCAACTATTTCTGCATCGATTGGATCTAGGTATCTGTAGATGGTAGAACCGAGTCTACCGTGAGATCCTGTTATCCAAATCTTATCTCTAACTCCAAGTTTCATAAGAACCTCTTTTCTATTTTCTAATGTTTTCTATTGTATTATTATATACTTTAATGAAAATTTAGCAATGTTTTACAGCTATTCATTAAGGTACAGATTGTAATTAGCAATTTATATCCAAAAGAAAAAAGTTCGACGAAGCGAACTAAAATGGCAGGCCTGGAGGGAATCGAACCCCCATCTTTGGCTTCGGACACCCTTGTTTTACCGCTAAACTACAGACCCATTTGCGATAGTGATATTGGAAAACCCTATTGGGTTTAGGAATCTCAATGGCAGGAAGGTATTTCCTAGCCCACTATCGACATATATTATACCATTTTTATAGGGAAATTCTCCCGAATCATAATTTGGAAAAAAGCCCTCGCCGGGACTTATGAGAGCTCCAATTAGAGGAAGTCTCACTTGTCCACCATGGGTGTGACCTGAGAAAATAAAGTCAAAATCACTTATCCCCTCTGTCCTCACATCTTTTGATAGATGGCTTAGGATGATATTGATAGCATCATTTTCGGGCTTATATTTTTCGTAAAATCTTGCATAGTGGCCCAGACCATATAGATTTATTTTATTTTCCCCCACATAGAAAGATCTTTGATCATTAAATAAATATACAATGCCTAGCTTTTTTATCTTACTTGCAAAGACATCTAGATTGGGACCTGCTTCCTCGTGGTTACCACTTATATAGTAGGTAGGATATCCTAGACTCATAAGATGCCTTAGGAAAAAGACTGATCTTTCTATCTTTCTTTCTGTACCATAATCTATTATATCTCCTGTAAGGATAATAAAGTGAGGGTCGAAGTCCTTAATATTTCTAAGAACTTCTCCTAGATTGGCAAGGACATTGGAATGAAAGTCCGATATCTGCGTGATTCTTATAGGACTTTTGGCCTTTTTTGAGTAAAGATTTACTCTTTTTTCCTTGGCGTAGAAACACTGTCTATTGATGTAATAGCCTAGGCCAAGACCTGCTCCCAAAAGTCCTAGGCCCAATTTTTTCTTATTCATTTAAATCATCCAAGTACAAGCCACTTGCCATATCGGATGCAATTTTGTATCCAAGTCTTGGAGAAGTTGAAAGACCTGTGATATTTGGTCCATCTACAGCAGTTGCCCTCTTAAATTGTGACGCACTAAATCTCTTGAAATATGAAACAAGCCATTTTTTAATTATCTCATCCTCATAATCATCCCCAAAGGCAAGTTTTGCTAGATCAAATATTTCTTTTGGTCTCCTGTGATATTTTAGATGATGGTAGATGAAAAAGTCGATTAGCTCATAAGGGCCTATTATGTCTTCTGTCTTTTGGCTAATAGTACCCTTATCTTCACTCTTAAGCTCAGGTGAGATTGGTGTGTCGATTATATCTTTTAGGACCTTGCCCAGGTCTTTATTTTCAGTATTTTCAGAAATCTCACCTACGATAAAGCGAAGGTGGGTCTTTGTCAAGGTCGAATTTAGGGCATAGTTACTGATATGATCTCCATTAAAGGTCGCAAAACCCTGCATGCATTCAGATAAGTCCCCAGTTCCAATCACAATTCCCCCGTACATATTGGCTAGGTCTAGAAGAACTTGGGTCCTTTCTCTAGCTTGGGCATTTTCATAGGCTGTATCTTGGCTTTCTAGGTCGTGGCCGATATCAGCTAGGTGAATCTTCACAGCTTCTGATATATCAATTTCGGTAAGCTTAATTCCCAAAGCCTCACAGAGGATATAGGCATTGGACTTAGTTCTCTTGCTTGTAGCAAAGGCAGGCATGGTGTAGGCATGGATTTTCTCCTTGGATATTCCCGCCTTTTCATAGGCATAGTCTAGGAATAAAAGAGCCATGGTAGAATCAAGTCCTCCAGATACCCCTATAAAGGTATCCTCTACCCCGATTTTCCTCATCCTCGTAAAAAGAGCAGACGATGCGATTTCCAAGACATCTCTCACAAAGATATCTTCATCTTCCTTTTTTGGAAGATATGGGAACTTATCCACTATAATATTATCATTAGTGAAATTGTTAAAAGGGCTTGGACTATTTTCATCAATCTCAAAGGCCTTGGTGTAATAAACTCCTTCATTTTCCTTGACAGAGATAATCTCTCCATTATCTGCTATAAGATTAAGTCCTTGAAAGACTGTATCCGTACTTGATTCGCCTAAGCCACTTCCAGTAGATACATAGACAGTGTTTTTGGATAGAAATTTAATATCTCCTATTGTTTTATCTATGGATAAGACTTGTTTTTCATAAGCATTTGGGTTTAGGATAATGTCTGCTCCCTTATCCTTAAAGAAGAGCGAGCTTGGACTATTTGCCTTTTCATCTTCTCCTATGACCACACCGATTTTAAGTCCACCGACTTCTACGGGATAAAGGGTATCTGCAGGAAAATCATAAGATCCAAGAGTGAAATAGTTTGGCGTTTCTGTAGAAAATATCATCTTCTCGTAGTCTTTTAGCTCTTCTTTGACAAAGCTAGTTAGGATTTCTCCACTTTTGATGAAAATCACTGTATTATAAAGCTTTCCTTCACTTCTTAAAGGAGCTCCCAGGCTTATTAGCAAATCATAAGATTTGGAGAAGTCAAGAAGATCTAGTATTGCTTCTTCTACCTTTTTTATTAGAAGGTCTTCCTTGTAGAAGTCATACAAAGAAGCTCCCGTTAGGCTGAGTTCTGGGAAGGATATAATATTTACGCCTTCTTTTTCTGCATTTTTAACTATATTTTTAATTTTGTCTAAGTTTTTATCGACTTGACCTAATTCAAGGTCGAAGTTTTTCGCTAGTATTTTAATATTTTTCTTCATAAGTACCTCTTCTTCTATTATATTTGATAAAGGTGTTTTAGTAAATTTTTTTATCTGATATAATTAAAGCGAGGTGAAATTATGAAAATATATTTAGGATGTGACTTGTTTACAGAAGGTCAAAGACTTCAAGCAAAAAAGGTCCAAGATGCTTTGGAAAATGAATTTAAGGAAAAAATCGACCTATACAATCCAGCAGATAATTTAGAAATAAACGATAAGTCTGCAGGATTTGCAAGCGGGGCGGATATTTTACTGGCTGATTATAAGAGACTTAAAGAAAGCGACCTACTGATAGCCCTAATGGATACCAAGGATCTTGGTCTTGCAGGTGAGATGGGCATAGCTTTCGAAAGAGGAATTCCAATCTTTGAGCTTTATACAGATATTAGGCTTACAGGAAATGATAGGGACGATAAACTAATAGAGATCAAAAAAGACGTCTTCCAAAACGACTTTCTCTATATCAACAAGCTTATTACAGGCCTCGCCTATGTAGATAATGACGGAAATGCCTTTGATAAGCCAAGAATCTACAAGACTTCTGACGATTTGATAGAAGCTTTGAAGGAATTTATAGCTGAAAATCTCTAATTTAGAAAATATTTTATCTAACAAGTATTTTTTAAACTAAAAATGATTAAAATTTGCACAGAAAAGAGGCCTTCCGGCCTCCTTTTATTTTCTATCTTATGCGTTTTTGATTTCTTCTATTAGGGCTGGTACTACTTTGTGGAAGTCTCCTACAATACCGTAGTCACAATTGTCGAAGAATGCTGCACTTTCGTCGTTGTTGATTACAACTATTGTTCCAGCTTCTGGAATTCCTCTTAAGTGTTGCATAGCTCCTGAGATACCTACACCGATGTATAGTTTACCAGCGAATTTCTTACCTGATAGGCCGATAAATCTATTTGTTGGAACGTATCCTCTAACTTGGGAAGCTGGTCTTGATGATGAAAGTACTGATCCAGTTTCTTTGGCAAGTTCTTTGATCATTTCGAGGTTTTGTTCTTCACCAATTCCCATACCAGCAGCTACTACTGAATCTGCTTCTTCGATTGCTCCTTCTAGGTCAACGTCTTTCTTATCGAATGTGAATCCGTCAGCCTTTAGGGCTTCTACTAATTTCTTAGCAGCTTCCTTCTCATCTCCCTTGAAGATTTCTAGCTTTCTATCTCCTACTTGGGATTGTTTTTTCTTTGGAGCTTCTTTCTTCTTATCCTTTTTGGCTGGTCTTGGAAGGATGTATCCTGAGATTACTAGTCTCATTATTTCGTTTGTTCCTTCATAGATTTGTGTAATCTTAGAGTCTCTGTAGTATCTTTCTACATCTACTCCCTTGATAAATCCAGATCCACCGTAAAGTTGTAGGGCCTTGCTTGTAAGTTTCTCTGCCATATCTGATGCGTATAGCTTAGCCATAGCTGCATCTTTACCATAAGGTACGTGAGCATCTTTCTTCTTAGCTGCATCGTAGATTAATAGTCTAGCTGCCTTAAGCTCTGTTGCCATGTCTGCTAGGGTAAAGGCATTGTGTTGCATTCTTGCGATTGCTTCTCCGAATTGTTCACGAGCAAGTCCGTATTCTTTGGCAGATTCATAAGCACCTTGAGCTATACCTAGAGCTTGGGAAGCTATACCAATTCTACCACCGTCAAGGATCATCATAGCGTATTTAAAGCCCTTACCTTCTTCACCTAGGAGGTTTTCTTTTGGAACTTTTACATCCTTAAAGTGAAGCTCTGCAGTAACTGATGATCTGATACCAAGTTTGTCATATGGTTCAGAGAAGGTAAATCCTTCGAAGTCCTTGTCTACGATAAACATTGAAATACCGTGGTTACCCTTACCAGGTGTTGTAACTGCTGTAACAAGGTAAGTTTGTGCTTCTGGAGCGTTAGTAATGAAAATCTTCTTACCATTTAATACATAATGATCTCCCTCAAGAACAGCTGTGGTTTCTGTTCCAGCAGAGTCTGATCCTGCGTTTTCTTCTGTAAGTCCGAATCCACCTATGGACTTACCTGTTAAAAGAGGTCTTAGATATTTTTCCTTTTGCTCTTTGCTACCAAATTCATTAAGTCCCCATGTACCAAGTGATGTGTGGGCTGAGCAGATTACTCCTACACCACCATCCACTCTAGATAGCTCTTCTACTGCTATAGCGTAGTGTTGGTTAGTAAGTCCTGCTCCACCGTATTCTTCAGGAAATGGTATACCCATTAGTCCCATCTCTCCCATTTGTTTTACTATTTCTTTCGGAAATTCTTTAGTTTGGTCTAAGTGAAAAGCAATTGGTCTAATCTTTTCTTCAGCAAAATCTCTTACTACTTTTCTAAATTCTTCTAAATCTTTTGGTAAATTGTATCCCATTATATCTCCTTTTATAATTCATAATAAACTACACCAGTGACTTATGATATTAGCTATAAGGCTCGGATAACTTGTGACCTTGAATTTCTAATAGCTATATCTTCCTTGGAACTGTATACACCATCTTTATTATAGCGAACTTACATCATCTCCAACAACACTCATGTAATTGTTTTCATAATATATATACCCAAATAAATTATTTCTAACATACTTTCTTAGTAAAATATAAAAATTAATTTTTTTCGGATTATCACTGATAACAATAATCATTTATATATAATTTATTTTTTTTAAATATCTGGTATAATTTAATTAACAATAAATTATCAAAGGAGTTAGAATGCATAATATTATTGAAGTACTAGACAATATCTATTGGGTTGGAGTTAACGATAGAAGAATTGACAGATTCGAGAATATGTTTGAGCTAACAAACGGCGTTTGCTACAACTCATATGTTATAAAAGATGAGAAAAATGTTTTGATGGATTCTGTTGATGCTGCCTTCACTAGAAGATATATAGACAATATCAAGGCAAGTCTTGACGGAGAAGACCTTGACTATATAGTAATCGAGCACATGGAGCCAGATCACTGTAGAAACATCGATTTTTGTATGAGAGAGTGGCCAAATGCTAAGCTTGTTGGAAATGCAAAGACCTTCAAGTTCTACGAACAATTCTACAATGATGAGTTTAAGGATAGATACTACGAAGTTAAAGATGGGGATGAGCTAAATCTTGGTAAGAGAAATCTAAAATTTGTATTCACACCAATGGTTCACTGGCCAGAAGTTATGATGACTTACGAAACAACAGAAGGCCTCCTCTTCTCAGCAGATGCCTTTGGTTCCTTTAACGTAATCGAAGGAAATATTGATGCAGCTAAGGTAATCCACAAGGGAGACTGGCTAGAACAAGCTAGAAGATACTATATCAATATAGTAGGTAAGTTTGGCAAAATGGTTCAAAATGCCTTCAAGAAAATCGACGGCCTTCCAATAAATGCTATCCTTCCTCTTCATGGACCAGTATACAAGGATGAAGAATCAATCAACTTTATCATGGACAAATACAACCACTGGTCAACCTTTACAGCAGAAGAAGACGGAGTAGTTATTGTTTATGCATCAATGTATGGAGATACTGAAGAAGCAGCCGACATCCTCGCAGTTAAGCTTGCTGAACTTGGTGTAGAAAATATCAAGGTTTATGACGTTGCTGACTGGGATGTTTCTTATCCAATTAGCGACTGCCACAGATTCTCTCACTCTGTATTTGCACCAATCAACTACAACTCAGGACTTTACTACAAGATGGATGCCTTCCTAAGAGAACTTGTTGGAACAGGATTTACTAACAAGTCCGTATCCTTCCTAAACAACTGGTCTTGGGGCGGTAGAAGTCTAGAGATTTCTAAGGAAATCCTATCTACTGCAAAACTTGACTATGTAGGAGAAGATGTAAAAATCAACTCTGGCGTAAAAATGGAACAAGTTGATCAAATCGCAGAGCTTGCTAAAGCTATCAAAGCTGATATGGATAGCAAAAAATAGACCTAAGAGTCCTCATCTTATTGAGGGCTTTTAATTTAGGAATTTTTCTCATGGCTTTTTGTTAAGATCTTAGCCCTTATTTTCATAAAATCCAGATAAAAAAATACCAGAGCAAGCTGCCTGCAAACTCTGGTATCCGATCTAATATTTCATAAGCTTATATTAGGTCTATTTATTTTCTTTTTTTAATCTTGAACAAGGCAAGGCTTGCTGCGCATAGTCCCATGACAACTGATGATAGGCCCTCTACTCCTGTTTTAACATTTGTACTTCTTTGAGCTTTACCATTTTTTTCTTGTGATTTTTCCTCACTTCTTTGGGCCTTATTTCCCTTCGCTTCCTCTTTTTGAGATTTTGTTCTAGTTTCTTCTTTATCCTTATTTTCCTTTGAGTTCTGATCTAAGGAATTGTCGTTTGAAGGCTTAGCTTGAATCTCTTTATTCTCTGAGCTTGCTTCTACTACTAATCCTTCGTTATTTGAAGGTTTTTTAATCTTGTCAGCTACTTTCGCTTTAGGATTTTGTGGATTTTCTGAAGGAATTATAGAAGGATTTTCTGTATCAGCTGGGCAAGTTATATTCCAAATCTTTGAATAATCCTCATCTTTTTTCTTTGTTTCATCAAAAGTTTGTTTATTTTCTTCTTTAACTTCTTTAGGAAGATCGTAGAAGTCTGGTTGAACACTTAGATCTGCCATAGCAAATAAGAAGGCACCTTGTGCTTTAATTTCTTCTTTTCCGTCTTTATCTTTGACTTTCCAACCCTTGAAGCCTTTACCTTCTGGAACTTCTCCCTTGTATTCTGGTAATTGGAAATCCTCTCCCTTTACAAGTTCATTTTCCTTATTATCTATTGTAATCTTGACTTTTTCTGGATCTATAGGAGTTAATGTGCCACTTTCTTTGTCAAAGCTAAATTCCTTTACCCTAGTATTGTTTGCAAAGTCTTTTACAACAAACTTGATTGTTAGCGTATTTTCCTTTATATCTTTTATATCATCTAAGGACTCGTATGCTATACCATTTACAAAGATTTGTTTGTCTTGGATTTCTCCAGCTTTATCGCCATCTCTCTTGTCTGTAACATTGAATTTGATAAATTTATCTTTTTCATATTCAATAGCTGTGTTACCGTCTTCTTTTTGTTCGATTTCTGGTTTTACAGTATCATAGAGGAATTGATAGTGAACTCCAACAGCCTTGGCATTAAGTTTACTATAACCAGTTTGTAGGTATACATTGCCATCCATATCTTTGACCTTGTCTGGGAATCCATTAGCCTTGTAGTCCTTCATTCCCCAGTCCATGATGTCCCCATCTTTTACATCAAGCTTAATGTTAAAGTCTCTTGTATTATCTATGTGTAAATCACCATAGATTAGGTAGTTGTCTACAACTGACTCGTTAACTCTCATTTCCCAGTTGAAACCACCCTTATCTCCTATTTTTCCTCTTAAATAGAATTCTGGTTTTCTTACATAGATTTTATTGTCCTTTGTTGGATTGAAATAGTTTCTATCCATAGTCAAATCTACTGATTTTGCATCTATAAATAGCATTCCTCCATCTTCTTTGATGGCTTCTACGTTGGATTTATCATCTCCAAGGTATTCCTTGCCATCTTTGCCAAGAAGAACTAGTTTAGAAGGATCATCTACAAGATTTCCATCCTTATCTATTGCTTCTCCCTTGTCATTAGTTTTGAATGTAAAGACTTGATATCTAACTATATTAAATCCGTCCAAGGCTGACATGAGAACCGATTGAGTGCTTCTACCATCTTCAACATTTCTACTATCACAGTAGATTGTTTTTTGTGATAGAGCCTTGATGTTAGGGGCAGTCTTTTGGATTTTTTCTATATCTTCCTTGCTATAAACTCCATTACCATCAAGCATATCAGTTTTTCCTGGGTTAAATGTCGTAACTCTTAGGGCATATCCCTTTCTTACAATCATATTATCATTTAATACATATT
>OJLY01000990.1_pt1 | contig 13524 bp, 9 predicted proteins | sample 1597031 | NCBI WGS metagenome assembly OJLY01 (sample SAMEA3904673, study PRJEB24821) | metagenome | biome: Builtin; feature: hospital; material: surface | place: USA | collected 2013-06-03
ATCTACACTAGATCGCTCGTCGGCAGCGTCAGATGTGTATAAGAGACAGGCAACAACGTGAGCCGATTGCCGCTCTTTACCGAACTGGTGCCTTTGGCCTTGATCTTGCCGGCGATCACGTCCTTGGGCTTGAGATTGGGCGCACCGCCGCCGCGTCCTTCGGCCACCAGGATGTCGCCATTGGGCAGCACCAGGGTCTGGCGCGGAATGCCCAGGCCGGTCGCAATTGCAGACACGCTGTAGCCAGCCGGCACGGTGGGACGGCGGTCGTTCCATGCGGCGGGTTTGGCAATCAACATGTCGGGCATCAAGCCACGGTGCGGTGACGGCAACTCCGGCGCAGCGCCGTGCTGCTTGGCATCCGGTGCCTGGCCGCAGGCGGCCAGTGCAGTGGCCAATGCGGACACCGCCAACACAGCGAATGGACGGCGGCTCATCGTGCACCTCCGGTGCGCAGACTGGCGAAGCCCGCCCAGGTGGCCAGCAGCGCCAACAGCGTGACGATGACCGACAACACCAGTGCCATCGGCATGATCGCCCAGGCGTCGCGCGCATGATGCAACGCGTTCCAGAAACCGATCACCCAGGTGGCCACCAACGCAACGACATACAGCACATGCCGGCTACCGCGCACGAGCCCGACGATGCCGCAGAGCAAGGCGATGCTGGTGAATACCATCGCGCCGACCAGCAGCCAGGAGGCGAAGTTGCTCCACTGAATCTGGTAGCTGCTCCAGTACGCGTAGTCGCTCAGCAACGCGCCCAGGAACAGCGGCAACACGCCCCCCAGCACGGCTGCATGAAACGGGTGGATGGCCCATGTTCGTGGCGGGACAGCAATCGACTGCATGGCGGGCTCCTCTATAACGGTGTTTGGAATGCGCCGATGCTGCCACTGCGGTGTGCTAAGGCTTGTGATGTTTGCGGATGCAGCGGCGCGCGTCGTCGCGTGATCGCACGCGTCAGGCGGTTGGTCATGTGTGTACGCGCGTTGCCGGTGCGCGCACGCGACGCGCCAGGCAATAGTCCTTGGTGCATGCCCACAGGAACAACGACGCCACCGATGCACAAGACGGCGCTCGACATGTTCGTCATCGGCATCGGCATCATCTGAAAGCACCAAGCGCACGCAACCACCATGCGTTGTTGAACAGACTGGGCTGCCGAACCGACTTGCTGATCGAAGTCGCCTGCTGTGCTCCTGCCCCTACCCATTCCCCACTCTCGATTCGCGATTCCCCATCTCAGCGACGAATGCGGCCCGCGGATGCCGGGCACAGCGATCCAGCACCCCACTGTCTGGATCGCGCTGTCCTCTTGATGCAATCAATGCAGTCCACGCCGCCACACGCGCCCCGGCCGCAGGCCCTGCGGCCTGCTCCGTCCATCTGGCAGCTCTGTTCGGTTGCCTGTCACCGCTCAGCGCGCAGGCAATTGGCACTAGACTGGCGCCACTTTGCGCCGCGCGGACTGATCAGCCCGCTTCTGCGCCCTTCCGGCCCGCGAGACGCACCATGCGCCCTTCCTCCGCTCCATCCGCGCTGAATGCCATCGCCGAGATCGAAAGAATCTCCGCCGTGCCACAGATTCTGGAAACCGTTGCCCACATCACCGGCTCGCGGTTCACCGCCGTGGCCCGCGTCACCGATACCGGTTGGGTGGCCTGTGCCACCTACGACACGCTGGGGTTTGGCCTGAAGCCCGGCGGCCAGCTGGAACTGGAATCGACCATCTGCCACGAGATCCGGCTGTCGCCCAAGCCGGTCATCTTCAGCCATGCCAGCCAGCATCCGGTGTACGCGCACCACCACACGCCCAAGTTGTACGGGCTGGAGAGCTATGTGTCGGTGCCGATCTTCCGGCGCGGCGGTGGCTTTTTCGGCACGCTGTGCGCGATCGATTCCGCACCGGCCAACTTCGACGAGGCGCATATCCTGAAGTCGCTGGAGTTGTTTGCCCTGCTCATCGGCAACTCGCTGGAGACCGAAGAAAAACTGCAGCAGGCGGCAACCGAGCTGTCTGCGGCCAACGATGCAGGCGAGCTACGCGACCAGTTCATCGCCGTGCTGGGCCACGATCTGCGCAGCCCGCTGCAGTCGATCAGCATGGCCACCGAAATGCTGCAGCTGGAGCCGCAATCGCCACGTGGTGCGTCGTTGCTGGGGCATATCCGCACCAGCCTCACCCGCATCGGCGGGCTGGTGGATGACGTGCTCGACTTCGCGCGTGGGCGCCTGGGTGGCGGCATTCCGGTCACCTTGCGGGTGGAAGACGCGCTGGAGCGTCGACTGCTGGAGGTGGTGCAGGAAGTCCGCTCCGCCACCGGTCGCACCGACCTGCATGCCGACATCCACATTGGCGGCGAGATCGTCTGCGATGCGCCGCGGTTGTCACAGCTGTTCGCCAACCTGCTCAGCAATGCGGCCGTGCACGGCACGCCCGACATTCCGGTCACCCTGCGCGCCTGGCAGGCTGCCGGCATGCTGCACCTGAGCGTGCACAACGGCGGCGTGATTGCGCCGGAAAAACGCGCCAGGCTGTTCAGCCCGTTCTCGCGCGATGACGACGACGCGCCGCAACCAGGGCTGGGGCTCGGGCTGTATATCGCAGCGGAAATCGCCAAGGCGCACGCGGGCCGTTTGTCGGTGAGCTCGGACCTGTTTGCCGGCACCACCTTTACCTTCGAGATGCCGGTCGCACCAGCGCAGCCGCAGCACAGCGTGCATGCCGGCGACGAAGACGCGCTGGCCCGCGACGGCGCACGCCCGCGGGCGATGCAGGGATAACACCTGCGTTGCACGGAGACGTATGCCGCTAGTGGCGTGCAACGTCGTCGCCCACGCCGGCGCCGATCGGCACGGTGACTTCCGGGCGGCGCGGCGCGCAGGCGCGATGGCCTAGCCTCGCTGATCGATGCAGCCGCATCAGGAGTGACGCATGCCGCTGATATCGGTCCGGACCACACTCGCGGCCTTCGTGCTGGTCGCCCTGGCACCTGTCGCCACCGCCGCCACCCAGGATGACGAGGTGGCCGTACGCGCCGCCGATGCCGCTTTCTGGAAGGCCTATAACGCGTGCGACCTGCCCGCCGCCGGCAAGCTGTTGAGCGCGGACGTGGAGTTCTATCACGACAACACCGGGCTGACCCGGACACGCGACGGGTTGATCGAATCGTTGCGCAAAGGCCCCTGCGCCAATCCCAACATGCGGCTGCGCCGCGAAGCGATCGACACCAGCCTGGCGTTCCACCCGCTCAGCGGCGGCTTTGCACTGTTATCAGGCCAGCATCGCTTTTACGTGCAGCGGGCCGGCGCGCCAGATTCGCTGGATGGCCAGGCATCCTTCACCACCGTGTGGATAGACGATGGCGGGCAATGGCGCATGCATCGCGTGCTCAGCTACGCACATGGCCCGGCACCGTACACGCCGCCAGCACGCGCGCTCACCCTGCCCGCTGTGGCGCTGGCACGCTACGCCGGCCAGTATCGGTCCGCACGCATCGGCAGCATCGTGGTCGTGGCCGATGGGGACCATCTGCAGCTCACCGCCGGCAGTTTTGTCGCCACCTTGTATCCGGAATCGACCACCCGCTTCTTCGCGATGGAACGCGACCTGCACTTTGACTTCGAAGCCGATGCAGCCGGCGCAATCGTCGGGCTGGCCGCCTACGAGCACGGCGAGGTCAGCGACCGTGCAGTGCGCGAGCCCTAGCCGCGGCGGTGCAGCCACGCCCGCGCAGTGGCAGCCCCACCCATTCCGCTCATCCTCTACCACGACCATTCGGCCGCCCGGCGACCGCAGGTCATGGATCGCTTCGAGCCCCGTCCCAGCACGTCTAGCCTGACCCTCATCCACTGAGGGAGCAGGCACATGATGATGGCTCGGGTAGCACTGTTGATGACTGCCTTGAGCGCGGCCGTGATGGGTCATGCACAGGCCGCGCCCGCCGCTGAGGCGCAACGCCAGGCTGCCAAGCAGCCCGCAGATGCTCATTGCGACCACGCCGGCCAACTGCAGCAACTCCAGCACGCTGTCTTCGCTGGGCCGGGCCACATATGCGATCGCCAGGAACAGCGCCCACCCCAGGGCCTGCAGCAACACAAACATCAGTTTTACGCGGACCATCGTGGCTCTTCCTGGCAAGGATCATGCCGCGTCACATCCCGTCATGGGGACCTGCACCGGCACACGGCGTTGGGCGGGAGCGAAGCATAGGACCGCATTGCTCAATTGCATCTTTTAATGCCGGCCAGCGCACTAGGCGTTGCGGTGGCCGACCGGGCACGCCGGCAGGGCTGCGCAGCGTCGCGCGCGCCGGTCGTGCGTGGTTGCCGCCCCACTGCAGCCATGCCTCGACTTGCCCTGCATTGGTAGATACCATCCAAGATAAATCAAATACCAATTTGGCATGGAGATCTTTGATGCGACACCGCCGATCGTTTCGTATTGAAGCCGTGCTGAACGCCGCAGCGCTGGCCGCTGCCTTGCTCCCCGGCGCCGCTGCTGCCGAGTCCGCCACGCCGGCGACTGCGCCGGCGGTGTTTCCGGCGCCAACATCGCTGCGCTTGCTTGGGCCGGAGCTGAGCTTGGGCACATCGGTGGTGCTGGTGCGCCCGAAAGACACCGACGCGGCCTCCGAAGCCTTGGTACGCAAGGTGCTCACCGCCGCCGGCGTGCGCAAGATCCGTGTCGCCACCACACCCGCCAGCGAGCCGAACACGGTCCAGGTGGTGCTGGGCCTGAGCGAGACCGCCAGCGTGCGCAGCGCGCTGGAACAGACCGGCGCGGCACTGCCCGAGCGTGACGAAGCCTATGCACTGGGCAGCCGCGCCAGCGGCACCGGCGTCACCATCGTGCTGGCCGGCAAGGACAGCGATGGCCTGTACCACGCGGCGCAGACCTTTCGGCAGTTGGTCACCGCCGGGCAGATGCCGTCGGTGGCCATCACCGATGCGCCGGCCATGCCGGTGCGCGGCTCGATCGAAGGCTTCTACGGCAAGCCCTGGAGCATGGCCGAGCGTGAGGATCACCTCGCCTTCCTCGCCCGCTTCAAGGCCAATACCTATATCTACAGCCCCAAGGACGACGTGTTCGCCCGGGAGCGCTGGCGCGAGCCCTACCCCGCGGCCACGCTCAAGGCACTGGGCAGGGTGGTGGAGGTTGCCAATCGCGAGCACATCAACTTCGTCTACGCGCTCTCGCCGGGCCCGTCGGTCTGCTACAGCGATCCGGCCGAGCTGGACGCCATCCGACGCAAGTTCAGCGCGTTGCGCAAGCGCGGCGTGCGCAGTTTCTATGTCGCCTTCGACGATATCGAATACACCAAGTGGAACTGCAAGGCCGACGAAGCCGCCTTCGGCCCGTCTGGCGAACAGGCCGCGGCCACCGCGCAAGCCACGTTGCTCAACGCCGTGCAGGCAGATATCGCCGCGGCCGGCCACGGCTCGCTGATCATGGTGCCCACCGAATACTTCAACGCCACTGTGTCGCCGTACAAGACCACGCTGCACAAGCAACTGGATCCGCGCGTGGTGATTCAATGGACCGGCACCGACGTGGTGCCCGCCTCCATCTCGGTAACCGACGCGCGTAACGCGACCAAGGCCTTCGGCCGCAAGACGCTGCTGTGGGACAACTACCCGGTCAACGATTTCGCCGAAACCACCGGGCGTCTGCTACTCGCCCCGTACGACCGCCGCCAGGCAGGGCTGTCGGCGGAGCTGAGCGGCATCGTCTCCAACCCGATGAATCAGGAGGTGGCCAGCCGGCCGGCGGTGGCGGGCTTGCTCGCCTTCGCCTGGAACGATGTTGGTTACGACGCACAGCGCACCTGGCGTTACGCCGCGCGCGATCTGGCCGGCAACGACCCGCTGGTGACCCAGGCCTTGCTGACCTTCTTCGACACCCAGCACGTTGCGCCGACCTTCGGCCACCTACCCTGGCAACCGCAGGCGCCGCGCCTCAAGGCACTGGTCGATGATGCACGTGATGCGCTGGCCAGCGGCGATCAGGCTGCCATCACCCCGGCACTGCACGCACTCGGCAACGCTGCCGATGCACTGGCGGCCGCACCGGCGCAGATCCGCGCCGGCAGCACCACTCAGGCCTTCGTGCGCGAGGCCGACCCGTGGCTCACCGCAGCGCAGTTGTGGGGCCAGTCATTGCGCCGCAGTGTCGACGGCGTCTCAGCTGCGCTCGCTGCCAACCCGCAAGCAGCCACCCAGCAGTTCGATGCGGCCAAACAACTCGCCGAACAGGCGACCGCCATTCAGTCCATCCCCGGCGCCACCCGTTTTGCCGGCTCGGTGAAGGTGGCAGACGGCGTGCTGGACAGCTTCGTCAAGGACGCCCCTGGCTTGGTGTACGTGCCAACTGCGCAGGAGTAATCGCAAGTTGGTGCGTTGCATGCGTTGCATGCGCTGCGGTGGTGGCAGCGCCCATCGTGCTTGCATCAGTGTTGCGCATGATGGGCGATCGCCGTGCCGCTGCTTGATCGGTACCTGCACGCCCAAGGCCTTCCGTTCGGCTTTACCTGTCGTGGCGCGCAGTCAACGCGTGCGCGATTGCAGTGGCGACCGCGCCGAGCCACCGCAGCGCGCCGATCACCGATCCAAAAACGCCAGCACGCTCGCGACGAACGCGGCGTGATACTGGAATGCCGCGCCGTGGCCGGCGTCCTGGTAGACGATCAGCTGCGCGTGGCGAATGCGCCTGGCCAGCGCTTCGCTGTGCACGGGCGGCACCAGGCGGTCGTGATCGCCGGCGGTGATGAGCACCGGCATGGTGAAGTTGGTGAGGTCTTGCGCGGGTTGTCGCGCCCATGCCTTGATCGCCTGCAATTGCCGCCAGAACGCGCGCGGGCTGAGCGGTTTGTCGCGGTGCTGGGTGCGCTCGGCGAGGCGATCCAGGAATGCGGTTGCAGCGTGCCGCCCGCGCTGGCTGGCGGTGAAAAACAGGAAGTACTTCGGGTCGCGGCGCGTCAACGCACCTTTGAGAATCTGCGGCAGGCTGATTGCGCCCACCTTGTCGATCCCCGCGCCGCCGGCCGGGCCGCTGCTGGCCAGGATGAGCTTGCGCACGCACTGCGGCGCCTGCCGCACGATGTCCTGCGCCACGAAACCGCCGAACGAGGTGCCGAGCAGATCCACCTGTGCGATGCCAAGGCTGCCGATCAGGGCGATCATGTCGTGCGCCATGGCGGCGATCGTCAGCGGCGCGGTGCCGCCCGAGCCGCCGATGCCGCGGGCACATATCGTCGAGACCGCGGCTGCGCTGTTTCGCGAGCGCGGCTACGACGGCGTGGGCGTGGCCGAACTGATGGCCGCGGCCGGCTTCACCCATGGCGGCTTCTACAAGCACTTCCGCTCCAAGGCGGACCTGATGGCCGAGACCGCCGCACTGGGTTTTTCCAGGACCGCTGCCGCCTCCGATGCGGTGGATGTGGCCGAATTCCTCAGCGATTACGTCTCGCGCAAGCATCGCGATGGCCGTGCACGCGGCTGCACCATGGCCGCGCTCTGTGGCGACGCCGCGCGGCAACCCGAGGCCATCAAGGCCGAATTCGCCAGCGGCATCAGCACGTTGCTGGACACGCTGGCCAACGCCGACGACGCGCGCAACGCTGCACAACGGCAGCAGGTGCGCGCCGACACCATCGACCGGTTGGCCCACGCGATCGGCGCGGTGGTGCTCTCGCGCGCCTGCCCGGACGATTCACCACTGGCAGACGAGATCCTGGAGGTCTGCCGCGGGAAGATCCTGGCTGCCCTGCCCGGGCAGCCAGCCAGGTAACGGGCGCGCTTAGCGACAGTGACACGGTCGGGCCCGGCTGAGACGCCGCGATCCGCTGCGACGGCCGTGCTGATGACCGAGATCGCCATGCATGTGGCCTGCCTGCGTCAGCGGCGCCCCTCGCCCGCTGCCTTTGGTGAACCGACGTCACCCCGCCACTTGGCTGCCGCAGCACTGAGATGCAGACAGCGTGGACCTTGCACCTGGCTGGATAGCTGGCTTGCGTCCGTCTGCACGTGGCGCGCCGCTCAGGCAGTGGGAATCAGCTGAACGTCGCTGAACGGACCTGTGTTCGGATGGAAGCTTCGCCGAGAGCCCCGCTGAGCAGGAATCCGAGGCCTGCCGGCGCTGCTGCCCGTCACTGCCTGGGCGAATGCAGCTGCTGGTTCGGCGTAACGCAGACGCCACCAGGCAGACGCCGCTCCGGATTCAAGTAAAGGCCGCTATGCGTCGCGGGAACCAAACTGAGTAGCCCGGGTCCTGGCATCTACATCGCGCGATGCGTGCCGCAGATGGACACGTCGGTGGACGCTTTATTCAAATGGCGTACTCAGCCAGAGAATGGTGACGGTCGAGGGCGTCTGCAATCGTCGTCATTCAAACGCTCATTTGCTAGGCTGCGGCGCGTTGGCATGCGTACGGCATCCAAGCTCGAAATCTGCGGAATTCCTGCTGAAAAACCGGATCGTCCTGTGCGTGGAGCACATTTCCCGAATTGTCAGCGCCAGGCATTTTCACTAGATCGCGATCGATAACGGCGCTGATTAAATTGGTGAGTCAGCGTCTTCGGCCAAGCGCACCTTGGGCAGCTCGATATAACCGCCTTCCAAATGCTTTAAACCAACCAATATAATAAGGCGCCTTATCGACCTCTAATGTCGATAGATCGATGCGCATGAGTTAGGCCAGTTTATTCCTGAAAATAAACTGCGAGCAGCCCTGCATGTGCGCACGCCCAGAGCCACGCTCGATTCGGATAGTGCGCAAGCTAGAGTCCGCTAACTACAGTAGCGTCCGTCTTTATTGGTTGAGTTCGTTATCTACCGCTGCGTGGTAGGTGAATTGCCTACATCTACGATCGTCTTCCCTGATGCCATGCGACTTCGATCGCATTTAGGATGCTCGCCGTTTCGCCGCAAAGAATAAACGGACGCAAGCGTACAGCTTGTAGGGAATAGCCTTAAACCATTTCGGCTATTGCTCGAATCACTAAATCCTATTGAAGAGTTTCTTCTGAATACTGGCTGTCCAATCCTGTTTTAGAAGTTCCACCCATCGCCGTTAAACCATCAGGCAATTGAGGCGGCGCTACAAAACAGCCCCTCGGTTGCGGTTTGCGACGACATCCATGGGGATGGATTCGCCAGCAACTTAAATGTCAATAACACGTGAATAAACTCTTGCGCCGGTCTGGGTCGGCGCAGGTCCACTGCGCCAGACGTTGATGTGAAGCGGCTAAGCGGCGCGCCATGACAGGAATCAGACCACCAATGAAACGCTCGCTCCTCGCAACGACGATCTCCTCCTGCCTTGTCCTGACTGCCTGTGGCGGCGGCGGTGGTGGCGGCAATGTCCGCAACGACCCGCCACCGACCACCACGGTGCTGCCGGCGCCGATCACCGATCCGCTGCCGAAAACTGCACCGGCGCCGGTCGCCCCCCCGCGCTACCAGGGCCTGGCCAGCAATGTGCTGGTGCCCACCAATGCGGATCTGGCCCAGCAGGCCGGCGCCAGAGGCCAAGGCGTCAAGATCGGCGTGATGGACGACAACCTGGTGCAGACCTACGCACCGGTTGCTGGCAAGGTCGACGCGTTTACCGATTACACCGCCGTCCCCGGCGCAGCGGAATCCACGTCCAATCGGTTGCGGGGCCACGGCAGCGTGGTGTCGGCACTGGTGCTGGGTTCGGCGCAGGACGGCTTCGCTGGCGGTGTCGCGCCGGATGCCGACCTGATCTACGGCCGCATCTGCGCCGAGAATTCCTGTGGCACCCAGCAGGCGCGCCGCGCCGCAGTGGACATGGCTGCGGCCGGTGTCCGGATCGCCAACCTGTCGATCGGCGCCTCGTACGCCGATGCAGCCAGCAGCGCCAATGCGGCACTGGCCTGGCGCTTCGCGCTGACCCCGCTGGTGCAGGCCGATGCCTTGATCGTGGCCTCCACCGGCAACGATGGCGCCGCTGAAGCCTCCTACCCGGCCGCCGCGCCGGTGCAGGAAGCCAGCCTGCGCAACAACTGGCTGGCCGTGGGCGCGGTGGAGATCGACAGCGCCGGCAACCCGGCCGGGCTGAGCAGCTATTCCAATCATTGCGGGTCCGCTGCGCAGTGGTGCCTGGTGGCACCGGGCATGTACGCCGCCCCGGCCCTGGCCGGCACCGAGTTGCAGGGCCAGATCGCCGGTACCTCGTTCTCCACTGCCGCTGTCAGCGGCGTGGCCGCGCAGGTGCTCGGCGTGTATCCCTGGATGAGCGCTTCCAACCTGCAGCAGACCCTGCTGACCACCGCCACCGACCTGGGCGATCCAGGCGTCGACGCGTTGTACGGTTGGGGCATGGTCAATGCCGCCAAGGCGATCAAGGGCCCGGGCCAGTTCGCCAGCAACTGGGCGGCAAACGTGACCTCCGGCTACGACAGCACCTTCAGCAACGACATCTCCGGCAGCGGCAACCTGACCAAGAACGGCGCCGGCAGACTCACCCTGAGCGGCAACAACAGTTACGCCGGCGGCACCAGCATCAGCGACGGCGTGCTGGCCCTGTCGGGCAGCGTGCGCTCCGATGTGCTGGTGCTCAATTCGGCCACGTTTGAATCGCGCGGCGGCACCATCAACGGCAACTACAGCCTGGTCAACAGCACCGGCACCACCGCGATCGAACTGGGCAAGGGCCTGACCGTGACCGGCCAGGCCAGCCTGAAAGGCAACCTGTTGTTGCTGCCGGAAGCGGCGGGCTACACGGTTGCCGGCAGCGAGCGCATCGTTCGTGCCGGCACCCTGCAGGGCACCTTCGACCGCGTGCAGTACGCCAACAACTTCTTCTGGACCGCCGCGCTGGCCTATGACCCCACCAGCGTCACCGCCACGCTCACCCGCAATGCCGCTGCCGCCAGCGCACAGGCTGCCGGTGCGTCGCAGTCGGTGGTGGCCGGCGCCCGTCAGGCCGACAGCCTGGTCAAAGCCCTGGATACCCGCGTGGCGTCCGGCGACACCGCAGACCTTGGCGGCGTCATTACCGCGACCGGTGCGCTGCTACTGGCCACCGATGCGCAGGTTGCCAGCTCGCTGCCGACGCTGGTGGGCCAGGTCCACGGCATCGAACGCACGCTCGGGTTCCAGTCCGCGCTCAACGATGCACGTGTGGCGGCCGATCGCTTGCCGCTGCTGGCCAGCACCACCACGCTGACCACCTGGATGCAGGGCAGCTACCTCGACGGTGACCTGAGCCGCGCCGGCTACGCGTCGGCCGATTACACCCAGCGCGCAACCACCGTGGGCTTCGACATGCCGCTGGGCGGCGCCGGCACCATCGTGGGTGCAGCGCTCACCTCGGGCGAAGACCGCGGCACCATCAGCGCCTCGGCCAGCCGCCTGCGCGCCGACCGCTACGCGATGACCGCCTACCTGTACCAGCCGGTCGGCATGGCATATCTCTCGGCGATTGGCTCATACGGCATGGGCAGCGTGGAAACCGAACGCAGCGTGCAGGCCGGTAGCATCGGCGAGCGCCTGCAGGATCGTCGCCACGACACCAACTGGTCGCTGCGCACCGAACTGGGCTTGTTGCCGCGCGCCGGGCTGTCACCGTTCGTGGCCGCCGGTGTGGTCAGCCAGACCCAGGACGCCTTCAGCGAAGCATCGGTCACCGGCCTGGGCCTGAGCGCAGCCAGCGACACGCTGCGCGCCGGTTACGGCGAAGTGGGCGTGCGCGGTCACCTGGCGCATGGCAAGTGGGGCTTCGACGGCCTGGTTGCCTATCGCTCGCTGTTTGGCGACAACCGCGCCGACTTCACCGCCTGGTTCACCGGCCTGCCCGAGGCGCGGTTCACCGTTGCCGGTGAGCCGCTGTCCAAGGAAGCGCTGCGTGCGTCGGTCGGTGTGCGCTACAGCGTCAGCGACACGTTCTCGCTGTACGGCAATGTGGGTGCCGAGCGTGGCAGTTCCGATGCCAGCAGCGTCAACGCCAATGTCGGCCTGCGCTGGCAGTTCTGAGGCACGCCGGATCACTGGTAACAAACAAAAGGCCCCGGCATTGCCGGGGCCTTTGCTGTTTCAACACTGCAACCGCGGCAGGATCAGAAGCTCCAACCCCAGGTCACCTGCCCGCCATACGCGGTCTGGCCATCGCCATTGAGGCCTTGCAGCGACAACGCCATGCGGCTGCTCGGCGAGGTGATCAGACTCACGCCCACTTCGCCCACCACCGCATTCTTGGCCAGGGTCACGCTGTGCACCGAGAAGCTGGTGCCCGCGCCAATGAAGCCCGCCGAGCGCTGCACCTGGCGGTCGCCATAGGCATGCCGCCAACCCACCGATGCGTAAAGACCGGCCTGTTGGCCCAGCTCCCAACGGCCGCGCACACCCACCGTGCTGGTGGTGTACTCGTCCTTGGCGCTGTCCACCGACAGCCCGGCAATGCCGCCACGCTCGCTGAAACCGTCGGTCTTCAGATGCGTGTAGGCCGCCGCGACGAACGGGCTGTACATCGCGGTGCCCGCCTGCAGGTTCCAGGCCGCTTCCAGCGAGACCGTGGTGGCCGTGGCGTCGTACTCGCTGCTCAGACGTTCTTCCATCACGCCGGGCAGAATCACGCGGCGGGTACTGTCGACACGATAGTCCGCATAGTCCACCCCACCCTGCAGGGTGAAAGCGGACCAGTCGGCCTGCGCGTACACGCCGACATGCGTGGCATCGATATCGGCACGATCATCGTTGGCACGCGACCAGCTTTCCAGGTCCTGGTTACCCACCGCGACGCCGATCAGACTGCGCTCGCCGATGCGACGTTCGGCACCGGCCATCACGCCATCGTCTTCGCGCCGCACCGAGTTGGCATTGCTGTCGCCGTCGATCCGGTTCGGACGGCTGCGGCCGGCGATCCAGACCGTGGTATCGCCCACGCGGGTGTCCTGGCTGTCGCCACGCAGATGGCTGCTGATGCCGCTCATCAGGAAACGGCTATCGAGCATTGCCGTCGCGGTAGTGGCGTGGCTTTCGCCGGACAGCGAGGCGAATGCAGTGCGCACGGCCTGCGGGTCGTCCGGCAAACGCAGCACTGCCTGCAAGATCGGGCTGGTGGTGGGCAGGCCATCTACACCTGCGGCACTGGCCTGCTCGTTCGGCGTCACCGCAATGTCGACCATCGACACCGTATTGCGCCCAAACGACACCGACAGCCCACCGGCACTCACGCTGACATTCGGGTCAATGAACGCGTAGTCGGAGGTGATGTTGGTGAACTGGCCGCTCAGGCCACCACCGGCATTGATCAGCGGAATATCCACGAACAGGGGCAGGTCCGGCGCGCGCACCAGTTGCAAGGTGCTGCCCGGCGCGACCACCGCCGTGCCGCCCACCGTGACCGGCGTGAGCGTGCCACCACCACCCGGGGTCACCTGCCAGGTGGAACCCGGATTGAAGGTGGCATTGCCGCCAACCGTGATCGCGCCGCTGTCGCCGCCACTGAGCCTGTCTCTTATACACATCTGACGCTGCCGACGAGCGATCTAGTGTAGAT
>OJLY01000994.1_pt1 | contig 13469 bp, 9 predicted proteins | sample 1597031 | NCBI WGS metagenome assembly OJLY01 (sample SAMEA3904673, study PRJEB24821) | metagenome | biome: Builtin; feature: hospital; material: surface | place: USA | collected 2013-06-03
TGTAGAGAGGTCTCGTGGGCTCGGAGATGTGTATAAGAGACAGATCTTGATCCCAAGTTCCCCAAAGACTTCATCCAACTTCTCATATAGTTCTAAGAAGTTTTCGTAGGATATGTTGTTCCCCATGTGGCCTATCCTAAATACTTTTTCGAAGATGTCACCTGCTCCCTTTGAGATTAGTATTCCCTTTTCCCTCAAGGCTCCGATAATGTCCTCTGCTATATAGCCTTCTGGCACCATAACTGCTGTCAAGGTATTGGATCTTGAGTCTTTGGCGTAGAGTTCGAAGCCTGCTTTTTCAAATATTTCTCTTGTGACTTCTGCGTACTCTTTGTGGAGGGCCAGAGAGTCTTTCTCGAATAGCAAGTCTAATGCCAAGTCTAGGGCATAAGTTAAATTTTCGTTCATTGTGTATGGGAAGGCAAATCCATCGGAGTAGGCGTAGTAGTTTTCAAAGTTCATATAATATGAAGGAACTTGTTTTTTTCTATCTTTTATGGCCTTTTTTGCCCTCTCTGATATTGTGACAAGTGTAAGGCCTGTTGGTGCTGAGATGCATTTTTGGCTTCCTCCTAGGGCGATGTCCACCTTGTAGTCGTCAAAGTCAAATTCTTCTCCCCCCATGCCTGACACTGTGTCTACTACTGTCAGGATTCCGTAGGAATTTAGGAGCCTGCAAATTGTCCTGACGTCGTTTGTGATGCCTGATGGGGTTTCGCAATGGACCATGGTTGCCACTTTGAAGTCGTGGTCTTTTTCTAGGAATTTTTTTAATTTTTCTATGTCAAATCCTCTTCTAAAGTCGTCTTCATATATGTAAGACTCTCCTCCGTAGAATTTTACGAAGTCGGCAAAGCCTGCTCCAAAAACTCCGTTGTTAAGGACAAGGACCCTGTCGCCTTCTTCTACTAGGTTACATATTGCTCCTTCTAGTCCTATCATTCCTTCGCCAAGCATGATAAAGGATGTGGCTTCTGTCTTTAGGAGTTTAGAGATTTTCTTTTCTACTTGTCTGTGTTTTTTCTCATATTCTGGGTCTATGTCGGGGTTGGTAAGGGACTTCCCCATTACTTCCATTACTCTTTTATCTATTGATGTTGGGCCTGCGCAAAGTATTTTCATTTTTTACCTCTCTTTTTTGCAATTTTTGTAAAAGTTTTCTTGTGTAAATTATATTATAAGGGACAAAAAAAACAAGCTGCCCTTTGACAGCTTGCTCTTTTCTTTTATTTTTCTTTAATCTTTTAATCTTTAATTCTTAAAGATTGGTGAGACTTTTTTATAAACCAACATCATTATCGCTGATGTTGTGAAGCCTTTTATTAGGTTAAAAGGTAAGACTGAATAGATCATCATTGAGAAAAGGCCTGTAATCCTTGGTGTGATCGCTGCGCCCATTCCTATGATTGCGTCCATTGGCATTACCTTGCCATAGAGTGGAAAGACTATGAAGTAGTTGGAGATCATTGCAAGGGCAGTCATAGCAAGGACTCCTAGAGTCAAGGACACTACTGCTCCCTTGTATGTCTTGTGCTTCCTATAGAAGTAGGCTGACACAAAGGCAAAGCTGCTGGAGATGATGAAGTTTGATAGTTCGCCAACTCCTGCTGTCATTGTTCCCTTAAAGATGATGTGCATTATGTTTTTTATAGCTGCGATTATGATGCCATAGGCTGGTCCCATTGTGAAGGCCCCCAATAGTACTGGTAGGTCTGAGATGTCTAGCTTCATAAAGGGTGGTGCTACAAAGGTAAGTGGTAGTTGAAAATACATTAGTATAAATCCTATCACTGATAGCATTCCAATTTTCGTCATGTCTTTTGTTCTTAACATAGAACTTGAATTTACTTTGTTCATTTTACCTCCTGTTGGGGCATAAAAAAACCCCGAACCTTCGGGGCATGAAAGTTTAAATCATTCTCTCATCCAGACTTTACTGTCGGTATTGGAATTGCACCAATTCAGCTTTCGCTCGCGGACTTTACCGCCGGTTGGGACTTGCACCCTTCCCTGAAGATTTAAAATATTTTTTATTTATTTCTTAATTTAATTATAACATTTGTGAATTTTTTTGCAAGGATTAAGTGGACTTAATTTATATTAAATTGATGAAAGTTTTCTTTAAAAATATATAAAAAAGTTTTTTGTAAAGCAGGGCTTTACGAATCAGTCTTGGAAGGGGTTATACCCATTTGGGCACACAGGGGGCATCGTGAAGTTTGTAAAGAAATACTTCGTCTTTGTAAATCTTTTTGTAAAGCAGAGCTTTACTATTCTTTATCCGGAGGGGGTTAGGACCTTTCGATTGGTCCTTCCCCCTCCGGGCCACCCCCAACACCTTCAACGACCTGGCAGGGGCCCGGCCCATTACTACGCAAAAAGTACTCCGACTAAAAATTTCAAACTACTCACTTCGTTCGCTCGAACAGTGAAATTTTTTTAACGTCTCCGAACTTTTTGCTTACGACCTTATTAGCTTGTGGTTTATTGGCTAAGATTATTTCCTTATTAGATTTCAACGAGCTGGGGCATCATTGCCAAGGTAACAATTGAAGATAAAGCTATAAAAAAATAAAGCTTAATCAATGAAAGATTAAGCTTATTTATCAAGAGTTTTCTTATTTTTATTATTGTCCTTGGACTTGTGGTTGTGCTTGGACTTGTCTGCCAACTACTACTTGGCCCCCAGCGTCATTTATCCTCTGAGTTGCTGAGTTATAAACTATAACTGGCATGCCAGTAAAGGTTTGTGGATATAAGTTCTTCATAACTCCTGGTGGAATGTTGATACAGCCGTGTGATCCTCCAGACTTATAAATATTTCCTCCAAAGGATGATCTCCAACTTGCGTCATGAAGTCCTATGCCTGACCAGTTTATTGGCGCCCAGTAGGAAACTTTTGAACGATAGGTTTCGCCTGTTAGGTACCTATCTCTTTCACGAGACCAAATCCTGTCTGTCCCTGTTGGTGTTCCGTTCCCCCTATTTGGGTTACCTGTAACTACATTTGTTTCAAGTTGCAAAGCTCCGTCCTTATAGTACCAAAGTTTTTGTCTTGCAAGGTCTACTTCTAGGTAAGTCTTGCCCACGTCGTCAACTTTTCTTGAAATAGCATCTTGTCTGTAGGCTGGTTTTACTGTGACAGGTTCTTCCTTGGCAAGGGCTTCTTTTACAATTTCCCTTGTGCCTGGTCTATCTGTTAGCCAACCGTAGATACCTCCGTCCACCTTCATGAGGCCAAGGCCTGTTGAGTTGAAGATTCTATTTGTCCTATAAGTGTCGTACTTGGCAGCAAGCCTTTCCACGAAATGTTTTAGTTTTTCTTCGTCAAGGGCAAGGGTCCCGTCCTCAGTCTTGGAGTACATGGCAATTATCCCCTGGCCTGTCACTTCTTCCTTCCTATCATCAAAGTCAAAAGTTATTTTTTTCTTGTAGACCTCTTTATAGGAAGCAAGTTGATTTTTTATATATTCTGAGTCCTTAGTTATATTTGGCTCTTGGTAAAGATTTTCCTCTTCAAGGTCAAGTTCTTCCTTTTTGTCTCCAAAGTGACCTAGAATGGCATTTTTAAATTCATCCATTTTTATAAAGTTGCCGTGGACTTCATCTTGGATTTTAAATTCTCCATCTTGGTAGACGACTTTTGCATCTTGTGACTGGTCCTTTTGACCTAAGACTGGCTTTAAATTTTTTATTTTTTCATCAAGGGCAACTTTGTTGTACTGCAAGTCACGGTCCACTTGGTAGTGCTTAGTCACAAGAGATGCCACTGGCCAATAAAAGGCTGTCTGGTCTACGGATTCACTTCCTATGGAGTCGATGTATCCAAAGTCCTTGGCAGCAATCTTGTCATTTAGGTTCTTGTCCTTGGAAATTATTTCAAGTTCAAAGTTTCTTGAAAGGTCTTCGTAGGTCTTTTTAAGTTCAGATTTTTTTACAAGTCCAAAGTCTCTTCCATTGATGTAGGTCCTTGGCATGTATCTGTCGCTGAAGAAGAAAAGTCCCATCATGTATATAGAAATTATTAAAATTAATATTAGTGCAAAAATTATTTTAAAAGTTTTTTTCATAGTTCCTCCCTTCCCTATTATACTCGATAAATTTTCTTTTTATTTAAGTTTTTGTAAATGTAAAGTATTTGTAAATATTCTTTTGCTTTGATTTTTGTTTGTTATAAAATTATTTAGAAGGAGTTAGCAATGAAAGAAGAACTTTTATCAAAAAGACGATCAATTGAACTTTGGGACAGTAATCTAATAAATGAAATTGAAGTGGGGACCTTAAAGGGACTTCAGGAGATCCACAGATACTTGTACCAAGATATATTTGACTTTGCCGGAGAAATAAGAAAAGTTAATATTTCCAAGGGAAACTTTAGATTTGCTCCTGTTTTATTTTTGAAGGAAAACTTGAAAATAATCGAGAAGATGCCGGAAAACAATTTTGATGAGATTATAGAAAAATATGTGGAAATGAATGTGGCTCATCCCTTTAGAGAAGGAAACGGAAGAGCAAGTAGAATTTGGCTGGACTTGATCTTAAAGAAAAATCTAAGACTCTGTGTGGATTGGTCAAAGGTGGATAAGTTTAAATACCTAAGTGCCATGGAAAGGTCTCCTGTCAATTCTCTTGAGATAAGGCACTTGCTCAAGGCTGCCCTTACAAAAGACATAGACAGCAGGCAAGTCTACATGCGTGGAATTCAAAATTCTTACTATTATGAAGACCTTTATGAATATGATATAGAAAATTTAGATGAATAGGAAAAACTGCTTGAAAGAAAAACTCTCAAGCAGTTTTTTATGTAAATTTTATTTTGTATTTTATTTACCAATTTCTAATGATAGAATTGTAAAATTTTTAAAAATGAGCACAAAAAAACTCACAAGCTAACTTGTGAGTTTACTGTTGGTGCGGGAAAGAGGACTTGAACCCCCACTCCGTTGGAACTAGATCCTAAGTCTAGCGCGTCTGCCAATTCCGCCATTCCCGCATGAAGTTTAACAACAAAACTTATTATACGCACTTTTTAATATCTTGTCAAGACTTTTTTGAAAAGTTTTTAAATATTTTTCGAGGAACTTTTCTTCCTCTCTCAAGTGCTTCTTTATTATAACAGGTGGATTTAAAAAAATCTACAATATTTTTAAAATTTTTTTATTTTATTTTTACATTGGTGAGTTTTAACTTTGTATTCCTTTTTGTACTACACTGTACTATAATAAGTTCTTAATAAGAAAATTCAATTTCTTATTGACTCAAATGAAATGACAAAAGGAGGAAGAAAGATGAAATTAGGTATTATTGGAGCTGGAGCCGTTGGCGAAATTGTGGCATACACTTCTGCCATGAGGGGAATTGCAAGTGACATTATTATAAATGATGTCATAAAAGAAAAGGCAAGGTCCCAAGCTATTGACTTAAACGATGGAAGACTTTTCTATCCAAAGGACGTTAAGTTTAGGGCTGGAGAGTATGAAGACATGGCTGACCGTGACGTCATAGTAGTTTGCTCTGGCAAGATCCCTGAAGAAGATAGACTTCATGAGCTTGAACTAAACAAAAAAGAAGTTGCAAATTACATTAAAAGAATTGTTGATGCAGGCTTCAAGGGAATTTTTGTCGTTGTGACAAATCCTGTAGACATAATCACATATGAAGTTTATAAGGTTTCTGGATTTGATGACTCAAGAGTTATTGGATCAGGTACATTTTTAGACTCAGCAAGACTTCAAGTTGTAATTGCCAATAAGCTTGGCATCTCGCCAAAGTCTGTCAACGCAACTGTACTTGGCGAGCATGGCGAAAGTCAATTTGTCCCATGGTCACAAGTTATGATTGATTCTATGCCTTTTGAAAAATATAAGGATCTTCATCCAGAACTTTTTGAAGACTTTGACAAGGATCAAGTTGAAGATGACACTCGCCGTCGTGGCTGGGACATCTTCAAGGGCAAGGGCTCAACTCAATATGGTATTGGCAACACAGTAAATAACATCTTGCAAGCAATTGCCAATGATGAAAAAATTATTTTAAAGGGTTCTGCACTAATGGAAGGTCACTACGGCCTTGAAGACCTATACATCTCAACTCCTATTAGGATTGGCAAAGATGGTATTGAAGAAAAGTATGAACTTGACTTAACAGAAGAAGAATTGGGTAGACTTAAAAAGACAGCTGGTGTAATCAAAAACCACATTGCCAAGTTAGACCTATGAGATTATAAAATTAGAAAGAGTTGATTTTGTGAAGTTCAATGAAAAGTTTAGACAATTTATGATTGGAAGGTATGGCCAGGACCAATTGGGCAGGTTCATCACCTTCCTGGCCCTTGTGCTTTTAATAGTAAACCTCTTTGTGAAGAAGGCAAGTCTACCTACTATTGCCCTAGTCCTTATAATTTATTCCTATTATAGGGTTCTCTCACGAGATATCAATGCAAGATACAAGGAAAATCAAAAATTCTTAGACACTATTGAGCCACTGAGAAGTAAGTTCTTCACTTCAAAAGCAAGATATAACAACAGAAAGACTCACAAGTACATCAAGTGCCCTTCATGCAAATTCAAGATGAAGGTCCCAAGAGGCAAGGGCAAGATAAGAGTCACTTGCAAATCTTGTGGCAACAAATTCATAGTAAAATCTTAAAAGTTCCCTTAAGGGGGACTTTTTTATTTCCTCTAATTCTTAAGCTTTTTGTAAGTTTTTAAAATTTATTTAGTGATATAATTGTATAAAGGAGCGATAACATGAAGAAGAAGTTTTTATTTTTATTATCTTTTCTTTTACTTTTCACCAGCGTCTATGCTAATGGAAAGAAAAAGATGACTCTTAACATCAATCACATTGTCTTCGAAAAGGACTTTGTTGTTAAAAACGACAGGATCCACATCCCCCTAAGGCTTGTGTCTGAAAACTTAGGTGCTGATGTCAACTGGAAAGGCGACACAAAAGAAGTGGAAATTTTAAATCAAGGCAAGAAGATTGTTTTTTACATTGACTCCAAGGAGTACAGGATTGACGACATGGTCTACACTGTTGACTCTCCAACTTTTATCTTAGATGACACTGCTTATGTGCCTGCAAGGGCTCTTGCCAACGCCATGGATGCCAAGCTTGAGTGGAATGAAAAAGAATTTTACTGTGCCATAAATAATGGCCATGAAATTGATCCAACTCGTGATATTGATTTATCTAAAGATGCCAAAGACCTTGCTACTATTAATAAGATAAGAAATGTCACTGATCTTGAAGGCTACTTAAAGGATGGTGTCATGAGGGTAGAAGAAGTTGATGATGGCAAGGTTTATGAATTATTTTTAAAGGATTATGAAAAGAAGAATTTATCCATGAGATTTATCTTTGATAAAAATAATAATTTAGAATTTTACAAGTTTTACTACTTCCCTAATGAAAAGTATCCTTTCTTGGAAAAGCACTTAAGTGAAAATGAGTCGAGGAAAGTTGCCCGTGACTTTATGGACCTTGTGGGAGATAAAAAGAGGTTTTTAAAAGAGAGCGAACTCAATAAATACCAAAAAGCTTATCTTCCTGATGCTGGTACCTATGTTTTCTACACTAAGTCAGGCGATGTAAATGTAGATGCAAGTGGCGGTTTCGTTTACGCTTATTCCAACATCTAATGTTACAGAATTATTAAAATTTATAAAATGAATCTCTGATTTACCTACTTTAATTGATTTATCGATTAAATTATGTATAATAAGGTTAACTTATATTTTAGGAGGAAAATTAAAATGAATAAGAAATTAACATCACTATCACTAGCAGGAGTAATGCTATTATCTACTGCAAGCCCAGTATTCGCTGAAGTTACTGAAGCTGTTAAAGACGTTAAAGAACCAACTAAGATGGAAAAGGTTCTTGAAGAAGGAAAAGAAAAAGTAGCTAAGGCTGAAGAAGCTGGCAAAAAAACTGAAGAAAAAGCTTCAGAAAAAATGACTGAAGCTAAAGATGAAGCTAAAGAAAAAGCTGAAACTGCAAAAAAAGAAGCTAAAGAAGTAAAAGAAGAAGCTAAAAAAGACGCTAAAAAAGTAGAAGAAAAGGCTGAAGAAAAAGCTAAAGAAGTTAAAAAAGAAGTAAAGACTATTGACGTTAAGGCTACTAACCAAAAAGTTAAACTTGACGGAAAAGACGTTGTTATCTCTGGATACAACATTGACGGTTACAACTACTTCAAACTTAGAGACCTAGCTGCAGTTCTTAAAGACTCTCAAGCTAAGTTCGGCGTTGACTACAAGGACGGAGTTGTTTCTCTTACTAAGGCTGCTGACTACAAGGTTGTAGAATCTGACCAAAAACCAGTTAAGGCTGAATCTAAGGGTATGCTTACTAACGACAAGGTTCTAGTTGGAGATAAAACTCTTACTGCTACTGCTTACAAGATTGATGACCTTAACTACTACAAGTTAAGAGATCTTGGAAAAGAACTTGGATTTGGCGTTGGTTATGACGAAGCTACTAAATCTGTTCTTCTAACTTCTGTTGTAAATGAAAAAGAAGAAGTTAAAGAAGAAAAAGTTGCTCCAAAACTTGAAGAAGTTAAAGAAGCTATCAACAAAGAATTAGCTAAAGAAAAAGAAGTTCGTGCTTCTGAAGAATACAAAAAAGCTACTGACGAAGTTAAAACTAACTACGAAAACGCTGTTGCAGCTGGTAAAAACATTGTAGCAGACAAAGATGTAACTCTTGAACAAGCTAACAACGAACTTAAGGCTCTAGTTGAAGCTGGAGAAAAAATTGGCCTAAAGGCTGAAGCTAAAATCGAAGAAAAAGCTGAAAAAGGTAAAAAAGAAATCAAAAAAGACGCTAAAGAAGGAAAAGAAGAAGTTAAAGAAACTGCTAAAGAAGTAAAATAATTTAACTTTTATACAAGGCCGTGGAGGAAGCCACGGTCTTTTTCTTTTGCTTTTTTTATAAATTAATTTTTGTAAGTTTATAAATATTTATGACTTCATAATTTTTTTGAGTTTTATAAATAATGTGAACTTCATAATTTTCTTAATTCTATAATTTTTTGTAAGTTAAATAATATTTGAAGGGTTAAAATAATTTATAAGCTTATAGCTATTAGGATTTTTATGAATACTTATAACTTTATAAGTATTTGTAGCTTCTTAGTTTTTAGCAACTTGCTTAATTATAGATACTTTATAAAACTTTATAAGTTAAAATAAATTTTTCATCAAAAAAAGATTAGGCTCTCAAAACCTAATCTTTTATTATTTATATTTATTTTTTATATGCTGTAATCGTAGTTTAAAATCTTTGACCTGGCTTCACTTACAAAGTAAAGAGAGCCTGTAATTAAAATCAAGTCGCCATCCTCATAAGTTTTTTTATAATAATCTAAGGCCTCATCAATGGTCATGACCTGACCCTTAAGTCCATATTCACTTGCTTCACGACTTAGTTCTTCTGGACTTGTCCCCCTCTTGTAGTCAAGATTTACGAAGACAACTTCATCGGTGTAAGATGAAATTTCTTCCAGCATCTTCTTGTGTTCCTTGTCTGCCAAGATTGACATAATGAGGTGGAGCTTTTTGAATTTAAAATTATCTAGGGACTCAACCAATCTCTTGATCCCGTCAAAGTTGTGGGCACCGTCTAAAATTATAAGTGGGTCTCTTGAAACAATTTCCATCCTTCCCTTCCAAGTTGAAGTTTTTATTCTCTTTTTAATGTCATCAAGAGAAATTTTTAAAATCCCCCTCTTGTTTAAGAGGTAAAGGGCATAAATTGCTCCTATGGCATTCTCCACTTGGTAGTCACCAATTTGTGTAAGGTGGAAGTCCTCTTCCTCCCCATCTAATTTTAATTTAAAGTCAATTCCCTTGAGATCAGATCTTAAAATCTCGCTTTCAAGATCCTTGGTGTAGAAGAGTTCGGCAGATTTTTCTCTTGCTTCTTTTTCTATTACTCCAAGGATCCTTGGGTCCTTGTTTGTCGTAACAACAAGTCCATCTTCTTGGATGATGCCAGCCTTGGCGTCTGCGATTTCTTCTATGGTGTCGCCAAGGTATTCCATGTGGTCCATGGAAATTGAGGTGATAATAGAAATTAATTTTTCACGACTTGTGAAGATGTTTGTGGAGTCTGCACGTCCACCCATGCCAACTTCAAGGATAGCAAGGTCCACCCCTTCTCTTTCAAAGTAAATTATTGCCATAATTGTCAAAAATTCAAAGAGGTTGAGGTCCCCATATTCTTCTACAATGTCTTTTTCCTTTTCAATTATAAAGTCTCCAAGTTCTGCAAAGTCCTCTTGGGAAATTTCTGTGTCCCCAATTTTTATCCTGTCGCAGTAAGTTATTAGGTGGGGAGAAACAAAGGACCCCACCTTGTAATCTTCTTTTAAGATGTCCTTGATAAAGCTAACTGTAGAACCCTTGCCGTTAGTCCCTGCAATGTGGATGACCTTTAAATTCTTGTGGGGTGAGTCAATGTTTTCTAAGAAGGCCTTTATCCTAACATTGCCCTTGGACTTGAACTTGCCAATCCTGGACTCTATATTTTTTACAACTTCTTGATATGTCATAGGTTCTTTTCTACCTTTGCAATTTGTCCTTCAACTGTCTTTAGGATTTCTTCGTACTTAGTTACTTTTGCCTTTTCTTCTTCAATAAGTTTTGCTGGTGCCTTTGAAACAAAGCCTTCGTTGGCAAGTTTGCCCTTGGCTCTCTTTAGTTCGCCTTCAGCTTCCTTCTTGTCCTTTTGAAGTCTCTTTAGTTCCTTTTCAAAGTCCACAAGTTCCTTTAGTGGAAGTTGGATTTCTGCCTTGTCGAGAACTATGGCAATATTTTCTGAATCCTTCTTGCCTTCGTCATCTGTGATTTCTACAGAGTTAGAGTAGCCAAGATTTAGGAGAAGTCCCTTCATTTCTTCAAAGATTTCTCTCACTTCTTCGTCCTTAGTATAAACAAGAGTGTTTGATTTCTTTGAATTTTCTATATTCATTTCGCTTCTTGCATTTCTGATTTCACGAATGGCATTTTCAATATATTCTGTTGCCTTCTCTTCTTTTTCAAATACAAGGTCTTCATTGTATTCTGGCCAAGAAGCAAGAATCAAAGCTTCCTTCCTATTAGGTAGGGCTTGCCAAATTTCTTCTGTGATGTATGGCATAAATGGATGAAGAAGTTTCAAGATATTTTCTAATACATATAATAAAACTTTTACTGTGTTTGTTTTTTCTTCTACATCATCAGAATATAAGACTGGTTTTACAATTTCAATGTACCAGTCACAGAAGTCGGACCAGATGAAGTCGTAGATGTCATCTGCTGCAAGTCCAATTTCGTACTTGTCAATTTTTTCTGTGATTGATTTTATAACTTTTTGTAGTTTTGAAATTATCCACTTGTCTTGGTAGTGAAGCTTTGCTACATCAAAGTTGGAATCTTCGATTTCATCAGACATGTTCATCATTAAAAATCTTGTTGCATTCCAAAGTTTGTTGGCAAAGTTCCTGTTTGCTTCAACCCTCTTAGTGTAGAACCTCATGTCGTTGCCTGGAGTGTTTCCTGTTACAAGGGTAAATCTAAGGGCATCGGCACCATAGTCTCTAATGATGTCAAGCGGGTCGATTCCGTTGCCAAGAGATTTTGACATCTTTCTTCCTTGATCGTCTCTTACAAGTCCATTTAGGAATACATCCTTAAATGGAAGCTTGCCAGTTTGTTCTAGGGCAGAGAATACCATTCTGATTACCCAGAAGAAGATTATGTCGTAGCCCGTTACAAGTACATTTGTTGGATAAAAGTATTCATACTCTTTAGTCTTTTCTGGCCAACCAAGAGTTGAGAAAGGCCAAAGGGCTGATGAAAACCAAGTGTCAAGTGTGTCTTGGTCTTGGGTATAAGTCTTGCCTTCGTGTCCCTTAGTGTTTGATGGGTCTTCTCTTGAGATTACAATTTCATCGTCAGTATCAGAATACCAAACTGGAAGCCTGTGTCCCCACCATAATTGTCTTGAGATGTTCCAGTCACGAATATTTTCTAGCCAGTTTTCATAAACTTTTCCAAATCTTTCTGGAACAATGTTTAGGTTGCCCTTCCTGTATTCTTCAAGGGCGGGCTTAGCAAGTGGCGCCATCTTAACGAACCATTGCTTAGAAATCAGTGGTTCAATAACTGTGTGACATCTTTCGCAGTGACCAACAGCATTGTGGTGGCGCTTCTTGCCAATGTAGAAGCCAAGTTTTTCAAAGTCTTCTATGATTTTTTCTCTTGCTTCATATCTTTCTAGGCCTGCGTAGGCTCCAGCATTTTCATTTAAATATCCCTTGCCGTCCATAATTATATTTTGGCCAAGGTCGTGACGTGCCCCAACTTCAAAGTCGTTAGGGTCGTGAGATGGAGTAATCTTTACTGCACCAGAACCAAAGTCCATTTCAACATAATCATCAGCAATGATTGGAATTTTTTTGTTGTCCATTACTGGAATCATTACGTATTCGCCAATAAGGTCAGTGTATCTTTCATCTTCAGGGTTTACTGCAATGGCAAGGTCTCCTGGGATTGTCTCAGGTCTTGTCGTTGCAATTTCAATTCCACCTTCCCTGTCTGCAAAAGGATACTTGAAGTACCAAATGTTGCCATCACTTTCTTCGTGTTCAACTTCTGCATCAGAGATTGAAGTTTCACAAGATGGACACCAGTTGATGATCCTGTTGCCACGATAGATAAGGCCCTTTTCATAAAGTTCTATAAAAACTTCTTCAACAGCGTTGGAAAGATTGTCGTCAAGTGTAAAGCTTTGTCTTGACCAGTCGCAAGAAATTCCCAGCTTCTTAAGTTGGTTTACGATGTTGCCACCGTATTCGTGAGTCCAATCCCAAGCGTGTTCTAAGAATTTTTCTCTCCCAATATCTTCTTTATCGATACCTTCATTTCTAAGTTTTTCTACAACTTTCGCTTCTGTGGAAATTGATGCGTGGTCAGTTCCCGGTAGCCAAAGGGCAGAATAGCCCTGCATCCTCTTTGTCCTAATGAGAACGTCTTGGATAGTATTGTTAAGGGCGTGACCCATATGAAGGTTGCCTGTTACGTTTGGAGGTGGCATTACTATTGAGTAAGGTTTTTTGTTTTCGTCCACCTCTGCCCTAAAGTAATTATTTTCCATCCAATAGTCATAGATTTTTTCTTCAAAATCTTTTGGATCATAGGTTTTGTTTAATTCTTTCATTTTATTCTCCTTTTTGATATTTTACCCAATTAAGATCTAAGTATTAAATTGGGGGGTATATTATAATTAACAATATTGGCTAGATAATCTATTTTCCAATAGCACAAAGGGGTGGTATCAATGAAAAACAAATATAGAAATCTAAGACTCATTCTCTTTGTGATTTTCACTATAATGTATTATGTTCTTGGGGTGTTTTTTAAGGATGATAATTTAAAATGGATTTTATATATTGCTTTAATAGGAAGTGTTGTCCTTGGAGT
>OJLY01001000.1_pt1 | contig 13374 bp, 10 predicted proteins | sample 1597031 | NCBI WGS metagenome assembly OJLY01 (sample SAMEA3904673, study PRJEB24821) | metagenome | biome: Builtin; feature: hospital; material: surface | place: USA | collected 2013-06-03
CACTAGATCGCTCGTCGGCAGCGTCAGATGTGTATAAGAGACAGACCGTAAGCATACAAAAACTCCTTTATCCTAAGTAGATATCTTATTATAACATACACTCGCTATGATCTATAAAAATAAAGAGTCGCTAGAAAGATGATTCTTTCAGTGACTCTATTTATAAGCTATTCATAAAAACATAATTAACTTCAAATAACAAAAAAGGACCAAACCTTCAGGTTTGATCCTAAATATTATAAACTAAACGAATTAGTTTTCTTTTTTAGCTACAAATCCTAATCCTGCTAATGCAGATAATACTGCTGCTCCAGCGATTGCGAAAGTAGAAGCTTCACCTGTTTGAGGTAATTCAGCTTTCTTTTCATCTTTCTTAGCTGGTTTAGCTGCTGGTTTGTCAGCTGGTTTGTTAGTAGATTCTGTTTCAGTTGCTACTTCTTTTTGACCTTGTTTTTCTAATTTTTGATTAGTGTCTTGTAATTTACCTTCTACATTTTCTACTACAGATCCTTTAGTTCCTGCAATTTTTTCGTAAGTAGTAAATACATAGTATTTTCCATTTTCATACATAGGGAATGAACCTGGGAAAGCTTTCATTGCATCTTCATAAGAATCAAAAACATGTGTTAATTTTGGTAATTTATTTGTATAAACAATATACTTACCATCTTTAAACATTGGGTTAGCATCTTCTCCAAAAGCATCTACTGCTTCTGCTAATGTTTTAAATTCATATTGAAGACGAGGAGCTTGATCGGTAAATACATAGTATTTTCCATTTTCGTACATTGCTTTTTTATTTGGGAAAGCATTTACAGCATCTTCAGAAGAATTAAATACAAAAGTTTTTTGACCTTGAACATCTGTATAAACTACATAATCATTTGTTGATGGTTCATACATAACGAAAGCATTTGGATAAGCTTCAACAGCTTCTGCTAATGTCTTAAAGTGACGACCAACATTTTCAAATGCATTCTTTTGAGCACCCTTATCTAATTTAGCTTCAGTTCCAAATGGATCTTCTGCTTTAGTAGGAGCAATTGTTGTAGTAGTTGTAGATTCCTTAGATTTTTCTTCAGTTGTTGGTGCTACTGTTGTAGCTGGTGTATTATCAACTACATAGAATTGTCCATCTTCTTCAACAACAGCTAAAACTTCGTTTGCAGCTTTATTGTTATCAATCCAGTATTGAGCTGATTCTTTAGTAGAGAATACTGGTGCACCATTCAAAACATTTTTAGGAGCTGCTAATGCTGAAGCAGATCCAACTAATGTTAAAGCTACAGCTGAAGTTGCTACTAATTTAACTAATGATTTTTTCATAGTAAAAATCTCCTTTTTATTTTAAATTATTCGACGTATCAAGAGGTCTTATCTCAACCTCAATTGTATAGTACCAAAGATTTTTTAAAGTGTCAAGCAAATTTCTAAACTTCCTAAAGAAATCTTTAGAAATTCTTTAAATCTTCAAATTCTTTGATTCCATATATAGATTGACTAAGAATCTTGTCCATCGACAGTTATCATGGTATCAATTATTAAAGAAAAGGTAAAGATCTTTTATTTAACACTTATATTACAAAGGGGTTGCTGATCCATAACATCAGTAACCCCTTTTCATACAATCTCAGCGATTGCTTACATGGATTGTAACTTATCTAAAATTAATTGGTTAACGACCTGTGGGTTAGCCTTGCCACGCGTTTGCTTCATAACTTGTCCCACGAAGAAGCCTAAGGCACGATCCTTACCATTCTTGTAATCTTCCACAGACTTTGGATCCCCTTCAATAATCATATCGATCATTGGTTTAAGAACAGATGGGTCAGAGATCTGAGCTAGACCCTTTTCTTCCACGATCACTTCCGCGTCTCCGCCCTTTTGGGCCAATTCCTTAAAGACCTGTTTAGCAATCTTCGAAGAAATAGTGCCATTATCGATCAAACGAATCATTTGAGCTAGATTATGAGGGTTCAGACCGGTCTCTTTTAAGCTAACTTGTTGAGCATTCAAGTAGGCAGAGACTTCCCCCATTAACCAGTTAGAGGCTTGCTTAGGATCGGCTCCCGCGGCAACGGTCGCATCAAAGAAGTCGGATAAATCCTTCTGTAAAGTCAAGACCATCGCATCATACTCTGGCAGATCATAATCCTTTGTATAACGTTGGCGACGCTCTTCCGGCATTTCAGGCATGGAAGCCCGAACTTGGTCCATCCATTCTTGCGAGATGGTCACTGGTGGAATATCGGGTTCTGGGAAGTAACGATAGTCCGCAGCCCCTTCTTTAACCCGCATCAAGATCGTTTTACCTGTCTTCTCATCGAAGCGACGGGTCTCTTGGAGAATCTTCCCACCAGAACGAAGGACTTGTGCTTGACGTTCTTCTTCATGGGCAAGTCCTCGACGAACATAGTTAAAGGAATTTAAGTTCTTCAACTCGGTCTTCGTTCCAAAGGCTTCCTGACCATATGGGCGAATAGAAATATTGGCATCACAACGCAAGGATCCTTCTTCCATCTTCACATCAGAGACACCCGTATACATGATCCGTTCTCTAAGGGCTTCCAAGTAGGCATATGCCTCTTCTGGCGACCGCATGTCTGCTTCTGAGACTATCTCAATCAATGGGGTTCCTTGACGGTTCAAGTCAACATAGGAATAACCATCATCTGCGTGAGTATTCTTACCCGCATCTTCTTCTAAATGAATTCGTTCAATACCAATCCGACGTTTCTCGCCATCTACTTCAATATCAATGTGCCCATGTTGCCCGATCGGTTGATCGAGTTGAGAGATTTGGTAAGCAGCCGGATTATCTGGATAGAAGTAATTCTTTCGATCGAACTTCATCCACTCGGCCACCTCACAATTAAGAGCCATCGCGGCCTTCATCCCGAATTCTACCACTTGACGATTCAAAGTAGGTAAGGCTCCTGGATAACCCCAATCTTTTTCATTGGTGTTAGCATTGGGTTGGCTTCCAAAGAGAACAGGGGATGAGGAAAAGATTTTGGACTTGGTTTTTAATTCAACGTGGACTTCGAGTCCAATAACTGTTTCAAAGTTCATCAGTTACCTCCTATAATTTGGGTTCTACGTCAAGATAGTCATGCCCTTGTTCAAAGGCGTAAGCTACTTGATAGAGTAGGGCTTCGCTCAAGTTTGGACCGGTAAGAGCCATCCCGATTGGCAGACCCGCTTCATCAAAACCAGCTGGAATCGCCAAACTTGGAATTCCTGCTAAGTTAATCGGAACCGTCAATAGATCAGCCACATACATTTCCAAAGGATCCGATTGGCGTTCACCAATCTTATAAGCCGTGGAGGTGGTGACTGGTCCCATGATTAAGTCATACTCTTCAAAGATGCGTTCAAAATCTTGGCGAATCAATGTCCGAACCTTAGCTGCTTTACCATAGAAGGCATCATAAGCTCCGGCCGATAAAGAGAAAGTACCCAGCATGATCCGACGTTTAACTTCCGCTCCAAAGCCTTGAGAACGCGACTTAACATAGATATCTTCTAGATTGTGAACATCTTCTGCACGGTAACCATAGCGAATTCCATCAAAACGTTGTAGGTTCGATGAAGCTTCTGCTGAAGAGATAATATAATAAGCATTAATACCATATTGGGAGTGAGGCAGTGAGACCTCTTCCACGATTGCACCCTGTGACTTAAAGTATTCTGCAGCTTTATCCATAGCGTGACGAACCTCTGGTTGAATGGCATCAGACAAGTATTCCTTCGGATAAGCAATCTTCAATCCCTTAATGGATTGACCAATTTTAGCCGAAAAATCTAAATTGTCATCATCTAAGGTGGTGGAGTCATGCGCATCTAGTCCCGCAATCACCTGTAATAAAAGGGCATTATCTTCCACCGTCAAAGTCATCGGGCCAATTTGGTCAAGACTCGACGCAAAAGCAATCAGACCGTAGCGAGAAACGCGACCATAGGACGGCTTCATACCAACGATCCCTGTATAAGCAGCCGGTTGTCTCACCGAACCACCTGTATCCGATCCTAATGAAGCCGGCACTTGTCTAGCAGCAACCGCAGAAGCAGATCCACCCGACGATCCTCCTGGTACGCGTTCTAAATCCCAAGGATTACGACTGGTCTTAAAGTATGAATTCTCCGTGGATCCTCCCATCGCAAATTCATCCAGGTTCACCTTACCCACAATAATCGCTCCGGCTTCCTTAAGTTTGGTAATCACATGCGCATCATAGGTTGGAATAAAATCTTCAAGCATTTTTGAAGCAGCAGTCGTTGGGAATCCTTGGGTTACAATATTATCTTTAATGGCTAAGGGGATCCCATTTAAGATGGGACTATCTTCTCCATAACCGCGCTCATCCGCTGCTTTAGCAGCTTCTAAGGCAGCTTCTTTATGATTTTGATAATTGATAAAGGATTGAACTTGGTCTTCTTTAGCTTCAATCGCTTGATAAGTATGTTGGATTAGCTCCACCGCTGTAAAATCGCCGGCCTTCAATCCAGCCTTCAACCCTGTAATCGTTGTTGGATAAGTCGTCATTCTAAGCTCCCTCCCCATCATCTAAAATTGCTGGCACTTGAATATACCCATCTTTGCTGGTAGGGGCATTATCCAATAAGGCTTGGTAATGATCATTTTCGACAGGCTGATCTTCACGGTAGACATTCATCCGTTGGTTGCCATGATAGGTAGATTCGACAGCTTCCGTATCTACTTCTACCAAGTGCTCTACCATATCCACCAAGCTTTGCATTCTTGGTGTTAATTCATCAAGTTCTTGTTCATCAAAGCTCAACTTAGCCAATTGAGCCACATGTTCTAATTCTTCACGTGTTATCATGCGTTTCCTCCCTTATTATTGTCTAAAAATATAAGACTGATAATCTGCCTGCTGGGCCTTTTTGCCAACATAAGCTTCTGTTCCCACATTGGATGAGATCTTAATCTCAGTTTCAACATCAATCGGCAGGTACCTTCGGGCCATGTCATAGACATGCTGTGTTAAAGCTGCGATCTCGGTCTGTTGATAGAATTGAGTCACAATCTCGATATCCAAAGTTTTTAATTGATCATCAACATAAAGAACCTTGGCTGAGACACCATTCAAATTAGGGAAAAGATCTCGAACCCCCTTGGAGAAGTTGTCAAAGTATGCATATTGCTCTCCTTCAACCCCACCGTCTAATAAAGGAAGGGAAAGACGATACTCATTGCGGTCACTCCAATCGGATACCGCATTACCCTCACGGGATATACCGTCTGAGATATAAGTACCCCCAACAATCTCATCAGCTGGGGCTTGTCGATAAATACCGACGACAATCGGAATTGATCGCAATTCTTCAGTTGCCCGCAAACGACCTACAATAATATTAGCATAGGCACGACCGCGTTCTCGCATTTCTCCTACAGAGATTTCTTGTTTGTAGACTACTCCGGCTGGATCCGTATATTCATAGGTTGAATTCATCGACAGGCCTAGCACAATACCGGCCAATTGATAACCATCCTCTCCCTCAACTAGAATGTTTTTTTCCATAATCTGCGAAAGATAAATGGGTGTCGATTCCACTTGCGGAGACCCTTGATCAACGGCTTCTGCTTCTTTTTCCTCAGCTTCTACCGGATTACCATTCTGATCAACAACAACTTCCTCTCCAGCTTCATTAACCGAAATCTCAGTCGATTCCTGAGATTCTTGAGTAGTCGTGGTTTCTTCCTTGTCTGGTCCGACAGCGGCAGGATTCAATCCGTCCGGATTCTCATCTGATTCACGACTCACCCAGGAAGTTAGAGTGTCCGCATCAATTAACTGTCCCTCTTGCAGATAGTACTGGTCCGTCGGAAAGACTTCTTGTGACAATCTTAAGAGCCCATCCTCAAAGGCAAAGGCATTACCCGTTGAAGAGAGATTATAGTCCACTGAAGCGGCCGTCCCTAAATGATACTGTCCATCTGTAATGACAGCGCGGTAATGATCCGGGCTCAAACGACTAGAAGTCACCTGAGCTGTTACTTTATTAGCGGGTTGATCGGCACTCTTTTTTTCTTCCTGATCAAGATTATTCAAACATCCAGATAAAAGCGAGACCAGGACCAACAAGGTCAAATATTTATTGGCTTTCTTCTTCATAGTTTACTCCACTTTCTGCTAATTTTGCGATAAAGTGCGCTTCATCCATAGTATCCACTCCCAATTGCAAGGCCTTATCATACTTAGACCCAGGAGCATCCCCATAGATAACGCAGTCTGTCTGCTTAGAGACAGAACTAGTGACTTGACCGCCTAAGTGTTCGATCAAATCTTTGGCTTCCTTTCGACTATAGTAACTCAAAGAACCCGTTAAGACAATGCGTTTTCCTTGCCAAAATTCTTTGTCCACTTGAGCAAACTCAGCCGATTGGTCTAGGTAGGTCATATTGACCCCCGCCCGCTTCAAAGATGCTAGTAATTTTTGGGAATCTTCTTGTCCAAAATAATGATGGATTGAGGAAGCGATCATTGGCCCAACCCCCTCAATGCTAGTTAATTCTTCCAAGCTAGCCGCCATAAAGGCTTCCATTGTCTTGAAGGATCGCGCCAATACTTGCGCAACTTTGGCTCCAACATGCCGAATACCTAGAGCAAAGATTAAGCGTTCCAAGGAGTTGGACTTAGAAGCTTGAATCGCTCGAGTATAATTTTGAGCGGATTTTTCTTTGACTTTATCCAATGTTAAGAAATCAGCTTCATCTAAATAGTATAGGTCGGCCACATTATGTATCAATTCCTTTTCCAATAGAGCGGCAACTACCTTTTCACCCAGACCCTCAATATTCATCGCTTGTCTGGAAACAAAGTGCGTTGCTAAGGCCAAGACTTGAGCGGGACAATTCGGATTCAAGCATCGTAGTGCAACTTCACCATCCGGACGCTCTAAGGGGCTTTGACAATCTGGACAGTGAGTTGGAATCTCTAAAGATTTTGAGTCACTCGGTCGCTGATCCAATAAAACTTTTGATACTTCGGGGATGATATCCCCTGCCTTATGAATCAATACTTGATCCTTCAAGCGAATATCAAGTGCTTGGATCAAGTCGATATTATGAAGGCTGGCACGTTGAACAGTTGTCCCTGCTAATTGAACTGGCTCCATGACTGCAGTAGGTGTGACCACCCCTGTTCGTCCAACCGTCCATTCAACCGATAGGATCGTTGTTTGAGCCACTTCTGCTGGAAACTTATAAGCAATCGCCCAACGAGGTGCTTTTACCGTATAGCCCAATTTAGACTGGGTGGCCATTTGATTCACTTTGACTACCACCCCATCAATCTCATAGGGTAAATCATGGCGCTTTTGTCCAATTTCTTGAATATAGGACCAGACTTGGTCCAAATTATGACATTCACGGCGCAAATGGTTATTACGCAGCCCTAACTCTTCCAAAGTCTCAAATAAACCCGCCTGGGTTTGAATAGCCAGACTTTCAGGATCTGCTACCCCATACATAAAAACCGAAAGCTGACGGTGTCTAGCCACCTTAGGATCCAACTGTCTCAAAGCACCCGCTGCTGCATTTCGTGGATTAGCCAATGGAATCTTCCCTGCTTCTTCGCGCTCCTTATTCAAGGCTAGGAAGCGTTCTTTAGGTAGATAGGCTTCGCCGCGAAACTCTCCAGAAACAGCTTTTCTTAATTTGAGAGGAATCGCCGAGATGGTGCGCAGGTTTTGGGTGATATCTTCACCCACTTGGCCATCTCCCCGGCTGGCACCACGAACAAATTGCCCATTTTCATAAGTCAAGGCCACGGCTAATCCGTCAATCTTACATTCACATAAATAGGTCACCGGATCTGTCGTCTGATTTTCCACCCGTTGAATAAAGGATGCTAGATCTTCCCGATTAAAAGCATTCGCCAGGGAGTATAAGGGAGTCGCATGCTCAACTTTTTGAAAACCATCCAGGAGTTGATCTCCTACTCGTTGACTGGGTGAATCCATGGTCACCCACTCGGGATGGTCTTTTTCGATGGCTAATAGCTCTTGGTAAAACTGATCATATTCCGCATCAGAAATCAGTGACTCATCCAACACATAATAATGGTAGGCATAGCGATTCAGATCTTCTTTGAGTTGATTTAATCGTTGTTCTAAAGTCATAGCTATTTTTCACCTTCATCTTGATGCTTTTCAATAGGTGCCAAACTGGCAAGTAGTTGCTTAATCCCCTGATCAGGAAAGGCAATATGTAAGGTCGTATCTGACTTACTAGGACTAACCTGGATGACCGTTCCTACACCCCAGACTCGGTGGTCTACCTTATCGCCCACTTGCCAATCAATAGTCGGATTTTGGACTGGTCTTGACCTTTTTTGAGTTCTGGCAACCGGTCGTCTTGCACTTAATTTCACCCGTTGGCTTGCTTTTTGGCCATCATTAGCGGAATGATGAATCCGGCTACTTACAAAATCCCTAGTTTTCGATTCCACAAGATCCGCATCAACTTCGTCCACGAAGCGTGACAACTTGTTTTGTTGAAGACGGCCATAGAGCATCCGGCGCCGGCAAGCACTCAAGTAGAGCTTCTCCTCGGCTCGAGTCATACCAACATAGGCGAGGCGACGCTCTTCTTCCATCTCATCGAGATTCTCAAAAGCCCGATAACTTGGAAAGATTCCTTCTTCCATTCCAACCACAAAAACCACTGGAAATTCGAGTCCCTTGGCGGCATGAAGCGTCATCAAGGTTACAACCGATTCATCCGAATCCCGTTGGCTTTCTTGGTCCGTTGATAAAGAGACCTGCCCCAAGAACAGTGTTAAAACCGACAAGTCCTCTTCACTGCCTGCTTGAACTAAATCCGGGTCTGTTTCACCCAAATCCTTGAGATCGCTTTGGTCAAATTCTTGCGTGACCGATTTTAATTCATCAATATTTTCAAGTCTCGCCTGGCTTTCTAGGTCATTCTGATCCAGAAGAGCTTGACGATATCCCGTCACTTCTAATACTTCTTCTAATAATTCAGTCATTGAAAGATACTTTGCCTGTTCATGCAGGCGGTCGATCATCACACTGAAATCCTGAAATTTTTTCTTAACCGAAGCAGATAGATTCGACGCGTTGACTTGTTGAGCCGCTTGGAAATTCGACAAATTCAAGCTCGCTGCAAAATCTTGCAATTTGCTAACACTGCTGGCCCCAATCCCTCGCTTAGGTTCATTAATAATTCGATTAAAACTTAAATCATCCTGGGGATTATCTACTAACCGCAGGTAAGCCAGAACATCTTGAATTTCTTTGCGAGCATAGAAGCGTACCCCTCCTACCACCTGGTAGGGGATGTTAGCCTTCAAAAACTGATCTTCCAAAGATCGGGATTGAGCCTGCGTACGGTAAAGGACCGCAAAATCTGAATTCTGGCGTCGGTGCAAGTCCTTCTCGGTCAGGATCTCTTGAATCACAAAGCCTGCCTCTTCCAAATCTGAATCTGCTTCATAATAGACAATCTTATCTCCAGCTTCCTTATTCGACCACAATTCCTTGGCTTTACGATTCACATTATTCTTAATCACACTGTTAGCTGCCTTAAGAATGGTGGGCGTCGAACGATAATTTTGCTCCAACAAAATTGATTTTGCCCGAGGGAAATCCTGTTCAAAATTCAAAATATTGGTCATATCTGCTCCACGCCAGCCATAAATGGATTGGTCGGCATCACCTACGACACAAATATTTTGAGCTTCATTCACTAAAAGCTGGACCAATTGATATTGCGTCTGATTGGTATCTTGATACTCATCAACATGTATATAATCAAATTTATTCTGATAGAATTGCCGCACATAAGGTTGCTCTTCGAATAACTGCACCGTATTCAAGATTAAGTCATTAAAGTCCATCGCATTGGCTGCTTTCAAATTCTTTTGATAACAATGATAGATCTCAGCTTGCTTAATGGCTTGTGGATACTTGGCATCCGCTTTAACTTGTTCCGGAGTCAACCCTTGATTCTTAGCTTGATCAATCAGGTACAGCATTTCTTTTTCTGGGAAGAACTGACTGCTAAGGTTTAACTCTTTTAAGACCCGTTTCATTAAGGTCTTTTGTTCCGATTGATCCACAATCGAAAAATTATTCGTATATCCTAGTAAATGAGCTTGTTGACGTAATATCCGAACACATAAAGCGTGGAAGGTAGATACCCAAATTGAAGTGCTAGCCTCACCCACTAATTGATGAAGTCGCTCCTTCATCTCATTAGCGGCTTTATTCGTAAAGGTAATAGCCAAAATATGCCAGGGCTTCACCCCTAACTCTTCAATTAAGTACGCGATTCGATGCGTCAAAACTCTGGTCTTCCCAGATCCTGCTCCAGCAGCAATAAGCACTGGCCCTTGTGTGGTTAATACGGCCTCACGTTGTTTATCGTTCAATCCTTGTAATGCTTCCTTTAATGTCACTTAACCACTCCCTTCTATTCATACGGCATCGGTTCTATTATAACAAAAATGTTCCCCTCCGGATATGTTAAAGAAAAAGTCCTCCGACCTTATCCATAACCATTAAAAAACCTGGTCCCTTTGACAAGACCAGGTTATAATGAGTCTCACTTTAAATCAAAGCTATGCATGATAAAGATTCGTAATTGTAATCTGTTGGTCACAGTCAGATAAATCTTCCCCAGTCACGACCACTAATCCTTCAAGTAAGTTAACGGACTTTTGGGGCTGATTCAAAAATACAAAGTCCCAATCCGTTCGGGTCATATACTGAATCATGACCTTTTCGATATTTAAGGCGGCGATCGGCAAAGCGATAGCTGCTGGTACTTGAGACTCTAACTTACAAAGCGGCAAGCCCACCAAAGCCCTGCAAGTAGCCTCGACCATTGGCATTGACATGACTTTATGAGTAAACATGCCTGCTGCTTTAAGACCTAGAGAGGCATGATTAACATAAATCACCCCTGCGGATGTCATAAAATATTCAATGTTGATCGCTCCAACAACTGCTAATGATTGTGCAATCGATCGGCCAATGCGTTCGATCTCATCTTGAACCGATTCACTCACCGTGGCCGGATAGCGAACTTGCCGTCCAATCAAATCCCCTTTATCCACTACTTCAAAACCAGGATAAACCATCTGTTGTCCAGCTTCATTCTGAACAATCGTCAGTGTGACCTTCTTTTCGACAGGAATCCAAGCTTCTAGGATACAAGTTCCTTGATCTAACAACTTAGTAACTTGCGTCAAATCCTCTTCATTAAATAAAATAACTTGATCACTTTTGATCCCAAGATTACGTTGGGCAGATTTTAACACACAGGGATAACCAATATATTCAACCGCTTCTAGAATGTCTTCCAAGTTGGTCACCATCGAAAAAGGTGGCACGAGATGTTTATTGGAATCCAGATAAGCCTTCTCAATTAATCGATCAGTCGATATAGCAATTAAATCATCCTTTAAAGGTAGATAAGTCACCTGAGATAAAAGGCGAAAATCCCGATTGGACAATAGACCCGGCTCGATATAGACAAGATCCACCTGTTCACCAAAGGCTAAAAGTTCTTCCGTCGAATAGGAATCAACCACCTTTTGCCAAGAAGCAAATTGTCTCACACCATTCCAAGCTTGGGTCACCAAAGATCCCACATGATAGCCAAGTCGGCCTGCCTCTTGAGCTAACAAGGCCGATGAATGCCCAGATCCAATAATTCCAATGCAAGTCCCTGGATAAAATCGATGCACCATAAAACTCTCCTCACTTCAAGTCCCCATATTATCATCGGAAGACTTTCATCCTTTGTAATCTTTCTTACCACATGCTTAAACAGTCATGAATTGACAAATAATCTATTAATGGGTCATAGGTTGGTCATATTGATTCAGCTGCCAGTCTTCAATCATTCGGATAATCTTATCAGCATAATCCGGATCCGTCGCATAACCAGATGATTGGAGGCCCCGTGCTTGTTCTTGATAATTCTGTCCTGCTAAAACCGATGCATATTGTTGAGGATTCCAGGAAGTTCCATTCACGATCAAGCGAGCATGCTCACGCATCGACTCTTCCCAAGAATTATAGTGCTTGAAAGCATCCATAATCTCAACCCATTCCCCATTCTGAAACTCTAGCGTCGGATAGAGTGCCTTATTAGGATCAGATGGGTCCGTTTTAACACCATATAAATTATAATCCTGACTTGCTAATTGACTCCGGCCAAAATCGGACTCTAGCATCGCTTGAGCTAATGAGACCGATGCCAAGACCCCATATTCCCGCTGCAAAGATTGAGCAGTTGGAACCAAACGTTTTACAAAGTCTTTCTTCTGAGCTAACTCTTCTTGCCTAGCCGTCTCTTCTTCATTTAATTCTATCGAATGATTCAAATAGCGAAAAACCAGAGCAAATAACAAGGCAAATAGAATAAATAGGAAAACAACTATACATCCCATTTTTTGGAAAAAATTAGCTGAAAAGTGTTTCCATTGTCTTTTAATTCGCCGCCATTTTGGAGAACGGCGAACGCTCTTTTTTGTTTTTTTAGGTCGCTGACTCTTTTTCTTGGCCAAGCTTTCACCACGCTCTCTTATTTTCCATCCTTCAATTGGCCAGTCTGATCATCAAACCATTGTAGTAATTTTACCTCATCCGTTTCAATTTGTGATCGGACAACTCCGGGAAGTCTAATTTCAATAATATCATTGTACCCCCAAAAATTATAGTCCGCAATTAATTGCAAAATCATTGTGTTAGCTTGATGACTTTTAGATTCACTTTGATGCCATTCCATTCGTACCATACCATGGTTTACCCATGTTTTAGCGATTTGATATTTCAAATAGAGGTATTCACCCACCGGATTTAACTTAATCTCTGAAATAATCTCTGCGTTACGAACCACTTTTTGAACTAACATCCATTCATAATCCGTAAATAAGGTTGAAATAATCTGAATATTTTCAAATTTTAGTCCTTGCTCACCCTTCTTCCATCGATCCCAAGACTGAGGGCTGATACCCAATTTCTCACTATAAAAAGCCTTTTCTGTTTGATATTTTTCTCTGACAGTATACACTACGATATCGACAAGTACTGGACTCATTGTAATTCCCCCTTTTCTTAATCATACACCTAATAGGTGTATTTTTAAAGAGGAAGAAACCAACTTAAGGGAAGCTAATTATCCGTCAATAAATAAGAGACTGCAACTCATAAGTTGCAGCCTCTCTAAATTTAAACGCTCTTTAAAAGGATCGGTAAAGTAAGACCTTGCCTAACGATAGTACCAACCACCATCAGCGCCTTGATACCAAGTTCCTCGGCGATAAACATCCCCAAACCAATATTGGTACCAATATTGGTTTGGGGATGTTTATC
>OJLY01001004.1_pt1 | contig 13320 bp, 11 predicted proteins | sample 1597031 | NCBI WGS metagenome assembly OJLY01 (sample SAMEA3904673, study PRJEB24821) | metagenome | biome: Builtin; feature: hospital; material: surface | place: USA | collected 2013-06-03
CTCTATTACCGGTAATAGTTTTCACCGATAACGGATCGGGGTCAGCTCTATTGCCACTGCGGTCATCCGTTGCGCGACCCGGAAACAAGGAGGTCTCTTCCTTATTCTGTAACGCTCATTGATCTCTTTATGATGCTACAGAGGTACGCATTTCTAAGTACAGAATGATTGGAACACAGGAAGTTCCATTCCTACAACAAAGTCCTCTTAAAGTTTGGTCGTGTCAAAAATTATGGCAACCTTTACAAACGAAAACATAACGTTATGTATGGTAAATAAGAAATGAAGACCACAAAAGAGACTATACTGAGAGAAAGCTTTAAGCTGTTCTTAGCTAAAGGGTATGATGGCACTAGTGTTCCGGACATTGAGCGTGCTGCAATGATTACCCGTGGCGCCATATTCCATCACTTCGTCAATAAGGAGGATATATTCAAGCAGTCGGCGGACTATTTTTTCCTTGCCTTCTTTCAAGAGGCTGATTATGGTGAGGAATACTTGAGTTGCCCTACTCCTTTAAAGACTTTTATGGTGAGATGTTTGGAACTCATTGAAGCCAGGATGGGGATGTATATACAAGAGAAAGACATTGAAATAACTCCCGCAAGCTTTATGAGTTTTACTCTTTACTTGACAGACCACTACGAAGGATGGCAAGAGAAAATACTTGAATACAAGAGACAAAAGATAGGGGCTTGGACAAAAGCCATCAATCTAGCTAAAGAGAGGAGTGAAATACGCTCTGACATAGATACAGTGCTGCTTGCGGAGACTTTTCATAACCTCTATATGGGGTTGTCCTATGGAGGAGCCTTAGTGGATAAATTGTCCATCCCTGACTTACAGAGACTGTGGGATTATATCTACCAGCAACAAGCTCTACAATAGGGCTAATGAACTCAATAATGGGATTGTATATGGGGATATTTAGTACTGAAGAAAATGGGGGCGTAGCAGGGACAACTATCGTGTGGGAGTGTATGGTTCATTGCTTTACAACCACCGTGGACTCTCTGCAATGAGTGCTTATAGAAAAATGACTTTGGGATATAATAAGTCCTTAGTAGAGTTTTTCAAAGTATAGAACGCAAGTGTCAATGTGTGATAATATATTAAACAGCAAATGTGATATGAACAGGAAGAAATACCTCACTTTACTTTCAATAATATCTGTGCTGCTCGGTGTCTTCTCGTCACTCAATGCGCAACAAGTTGTAGGAACCATTATTGATTCCTATGGAGAACCCATTCCTTATGTGACGCTAACGACATTAGCTTCTTTGGAAAAAGATGCAGAAACGATCCAGATACACTACACCGACTCCCTTGGGTACGTCGCCTTCGACCTTTCGGAGAAAGAGACGGCTATCCGAGCAACATTCCAGGGCAAAGTTCTCTTTGAGGAGCTATTGCCTGCCTCGATCAATGGGGTCATAGACCTGGGGAAACGCCAAGTCTCTATCTCAAATGAACTGGACGAGGTAGCTGTCACAGCAGTAAGACGGGCGGTTCGGATGAAAGAGGGAATCCTCACGTTCGACATCAAGCATACCCCAATGTATCAACTCAAAGGGTATAACGCCATTGATTACCTCAGAAGAACCCCTAGGGTAAGCCAGTCGGGAGATAGCTTCTTAATCGACGGCAACCCAGCAGAAGTGCGTATCAATGGGCAGAAAACCAACCTATCAGGTGGCACCCTTCGTGACCGTCTGCAAGCCCTTCGCTCAGATATGATCGAGCGAATCGAAGTGCAGTTAGGACAGTCCGCAGATCTCGGAAGCGGTATTACGGGGGGATATATTAATATCGTACTGAAAGAAATCAACGGATATACAGGCTCTCTATCTGCCGACTTTGGCTATGCTGGCAACGAGATTAAAAATGGGGAAAAGCATCCTGCCCACGATGAAGGTCTTTATGCCCGCTTCGTATATGGCAACTCTCGTGTGCAAGGGTTTGCAAATGCCTCTGTGAGTTCGTCGAGATATCCCCATTACTTTGTGGAAAGGGCGTACTACTTCGACAACAAAGTCATCAAGGAAAATAACCATTTCCTTAGCAATAAGTACCTGGCGTATAGTTTTAACCTTGGAGCCAGTGCTCAGCTCGGCGAGTTACACTCCATTAATGGAACGGCAAGTTATCGCAGAGCTCCTAAATCTCTGTATGAATCAGCAACAGCGTTAGAGCAGCCAGCCACGCCCCTGCTACAAGACATACTGACTAATGGGGAAAGTAGCTCTACCTCTTTCACGGGAGAACTCAATCATACATGGCACTCTAGAGACGATAAATACAACTGGCTGAACTCCCTCTTCTATTTGAATAATAAAGCACATGCCACAGATGGTTTACGCTACTCTACCGATGGGAACCCTATTAAGGAGGAGCAGAATATCAACGATGAAAGCAACCAACAATTCTACGCTGCGACTCAGTTATCTACACAGCTAACCTCTGTATGGGCTCTAGAGTCTGGTGCCTCATATACTATGACCAAAAGCAACACCAACTATAGCTTCCACGGACAAGGACAATCCCTCGTAGACGCTCACTCTTTGTACGAAGAGCATTTGGCCATTATTTTTGCCCAGCTGCAAATGAGTAAAGGAGAATGGAGCTTATCAGGAGGATTGAAATACGAGCATACTTATGCCTACTCTCGCACAGCCAATAAGAAGCTTAATGTGGGGCAATTGTTGCCTTCTGTAAGAATTGGGTATAATGCAGGAGCATACGGCAATATCAGTCTGAGATACTCCAAATGGCTCTTTCGTCCACCATTTGAACTTACCAATAGCTATCGCACAAAAAGAAACGACTATCTCTACTCCGTTGGCAACCCTGAACTACGCCCCGCCTCTACCCATTCATTTGGTTTAGACTATTACTGGAAGTCATTAGGCTTAGGTCTCAGCTACTCTATCACCAATGATTACTTACAAAATAGTTACTTCTACGAAGCCCCAATAGTCATTGTCACCAATAGAAACATGCCTACCCAACACAAGTGGACTGGCAACATTTCATACTCAGGAAATATCACCTCTTGGTGGTATACCTCCACAGAGGTAGGAGTGGCCTTTCAATATCACCCAAAAGCAATTTGGCTAAAACGGCATACACAGCCATACGCCGGCTTTAATAACACTTTCACCCTTGCTCCGGGGCTACAACTTAACGCTGGGATATCCTATGCACACAGCTGGATGATGCAAGATGTGTTGGTAGGGAAAAGACTAAAGAGCAAGATAGATATGAAGTACCAACCAAGTGGAAGTGATTGGGATTTTTCACTTGCCATTAGCAACCCGATCCGGATATCTCGTACAGAGAACGATTTTAGACAAGACCCCAATCTCAGGGTGCTCTATTTTGAAGATACTGCCTTCCCGTCAGTAAGCTTCTCTATCTCCTACTTCTTTGGAAAGATGGAGACGCACTCAAAACCCAGCATCCTTAATATGGATCAATATAGACTATGATACAAATAACGGAGGACGCCGAAAATCCAATCAACAGAGTGGGCAAAAAGTATTTATTGCAATCTCTGCATCAGAACAAAAGAAACTACGCTCTGTATTAGCCGACAAGATATGAAGACTACAAGAGTAACTTCCACCATAGTTATAATACTGTGTTGCCTTGGGATGTCTCTGCAATCTACAACTGCACAGGAAGTAGCAGGTCGAGTCGTCTCAAAGGATCGCACTCCACTGGAGAATGTGCATGTGTTACTGTACAGTAGCCAAGACTCCACACTGCTTACGATGGCTGTAACGGATAGCTTAGGTAGGTATGCGATGAAACTTCCGGAGAAGGCATTCAGCGTCACCTATTCACTCATCGGAGCTAAGCGAGTCACTATCCCATACGATAGCACACTCGAAGCTTACCGAGAGGTGATTATGGAAGATGATGCCACTGCTCTCGGAGAGGTGGTCGTCTTAGCTCATCAAGTGCGTACTAAGCCTATCGCAGGTGGCATAGAGTGTCGTATTCTTAATCAAGACTTGATCAGCAATCGTACTGCCGTAGATATTCTTGCCTATGTGCCGATGATCTCAAAGAGGGGCTTGGACAGCTATTCAGTGGTAGGTACGGATGATGTCGTCTTCTTTATCAATGGTCGTCGCTCCCTCATGTCAATGTCGGCCTTAATGAGCTATCTGAAAACACTATCAGCAAGCCAGATCAAATTGATGAAGGTACTCTATCATCCCTCACCGGAGTATGGAGTCGGTGAACGTACGGCAGTCATCGACCTTGTCATCGAGGACGACAATGTGGGCTTCCAAGGAAGTGTGCGTGGAGAGCTGATCCGCACTAGAAGGTGGAAGGAGACACTTGGCACGACGCTCGTCTACCAGGCACCGAGATGGCAAGTGCAGCTCTACGCAGGAGCTCGTAACCTGAGAGACTATGAGCGCAGTGAGGGAGAGACTCATTACTTACAGTCGGGAGTGGTCAATACCTCCGAGCAGCTCCGAGACACCCGTCGTCGACAATATGACCTCAACCTGACGGGAGAATACAAGATTGCAGAGGGACATACTGTGGGAGCCTCCGTAGATCTCTACCGGTATGGAGGTAAGCCCCGTACTACCATAACCGACCGTTATAGCTCCTCTGCCGTAGACTCGACCTTCACGGGACTCATCAACAGAGACTACGTGGATAGCTACATAGGGAGCATCATCTACTACCAAGGTAAGCTTCCCCATGGTATGTACTTGACGGCAGAGGGTAGCGGTCTCTGGAGTGACTATCGTCAGACGATGAGCCAACGTTATGACAGGAGTGACCTGCCGAGTCATCCAGTCTACTTGGACTACCAGTCCAGCCTCCCTATGGCAACGAGTGGCTACTCCCTTAAGATGCAGCTATCTATCCCGCTCTCTGAGAAACTCTCCCTCTATATGGGCGACAATAGTTCGCTAAGCCAGGCTCGCTACGGTGAGACCTACGACATCCGAGTGATCCCGGTCAGCTTTCGTCCGATTGACCGTACATTGCATTACAGCGAGATATTACATCGCCCTTATCTCATGGCGAACTATCAGCTTCCGTATAATCTCACTCTGTATGGCGGGCTGTATGGGCAGTATCATAGTACATCGGGCGCTTACGATGATGGTGCAAGGCAACACTATTCGGGACGATGGTACCTGCTCCCCTATGCCAGTGTATCTTGGAGGCGAAGTGCACTGAGTCTCTCGTATGGCTTCTCCATGAGTAATACCTACTCTTCCTTTGCATCATACTCTCCCATTGTCAAGTGGAGTGCAATGAATGCTTACACGGAGGGCAATCCTGAGCTGAGACCAGCTCGCTCTATGTTTCACTCCTTGACGGCTCGCTACCGCAACTTTTATGCACAAGCTTATTACGGAGAGAGGAAAGACAACATTGGTAGCTTTGCCATACTGACTCCTGATCGAGTAATTGCTACTAAGAGCTACAACTACGGTGTCGGTCGGTCGCTTAGCCTCTCTATGGGATATGGAGGTGACATCACCTCGTGGTGGTATGTCAATACTAATGTATCGGGAAGCTACTCTCGTAATGAGGTGACCATGGAGGGGCTCCCTCAGTATGGAGACAACTACCGGACGTGGATGGTGGATGGCTCCTTCAACAATGCCTTCACGCTCTCAAGACGCTACGACTGGACAGCGGATGTCAACTTCAGTTACTCATCTCCTTACCATCTTCTATACACCACACAGGATGGGATGATGCAGTGCAACATCATGACGAGCAAAGGTATTGGCTCAAGTGTCACGCTGACCTTATGGGCATACAAGTCATGGAGGCAAAGTCTTGGACACGGCATCTACTCGTGGGGCTTATCAGAGAGTCATACACCAGACTTCGATCGGTGGACGAAGTCGTGGGGTGAGGATATGGGCATCTCGCTATCCATCTCTTACTACTTCGGCAAGTCATCGCTCAATCAGAAGATCCAAGCGAAACGATCTGACGCCTCACGCATCATTTCCAACAACGATTAATAGAGTGCTTTTTTCGCTAATCGAATGACTTCATGAAGTCATTCCTATAAATAGGAAAAGAATTTCTATAGTATTTCCATTAAGATGCAATGGACTACAGACGTGTGCCTGACAATGGTGGTCGGGTTACCGGCCAGGGCAGCTGTGCGATCTCGGGCGTAGCCACGAGTATTCCGAAGTGGGTGCAGCTAGTTGAATGGTGACAAGTTATTATGTAGCTTTGGTTAGCGATAGGGACTGATAGCTTAGTCGATAGGTACTTGGCGCCTGTTAGTCCAGCGAATCTTTAAAGGGGCAAGTCGGGGTCTGAGAGTGCAGTCGTGGCGAGGACCTTAAACTGTGGATAACTCTTTCTGATCATGGAGCACTTGATTATCGGTATCATCATCTTTGTAGCGATTGTTTGTTTCGTTGTATTGATATTTCGGATCATAGGTGGCTATTTCTCAGGTCTCTTCGGTAGCGCCAAGGAGATCCTGACAGGCAATATCGTCGAGGGTGGCTGTAGCTGTATCATCATGCTCATCCTCGGTGTCCTTGGAGTCATAGTTTTTGTCGCCTTTATGATCGGGATCGTGCAGGCAATGCTTGAGTGAGCCTGTCGCCCTGGGATGAACTTTGTACAGGAGTTGCGTGTAATGGGTGATAAGTGCAGATAAGAGACATGGCGGCCGAGAGGGGGTGGTATATTTGCAGTCTTCTTCGCATCTCTGGTCTCTCGGTATGGTCCACCATTTGGATCTCTTTTAGGGACCTTTGCATAATACCCCATCTGCGGCGTCACTTTCGAGATTCGGACTTGGTCATGTGCGTAAGCACACTCCCTTCGTCCTCACTCTCAGTTCCTTGCATCTGGGGTATTCTTCAAAGTCCCTGCCGAAAAAGCGGTGCTTTTTCGGCGAAAGACCATTTTGTAAAGGTCTTTTTTAGGGAGTCTTGATCCTCTGGACCTGACTGTCTCCGGGGATGATGAAAAGAAAAGGGGGCGACAAGTCGGTCTGACCTGTCGCCCCCTGTGGGCTCTCTCTCGAGGGAGAGATTACTTCTTGCGGCTTACGCTGCAGTAGCCATACTGAGCCTTGTCACCCAGCTCCTCCTCGATGCGGAGCAGCTGATTGTACTTAGCGATGCGGTCGGTGCGGCTGAGAGAGCCGGTCTTGATCTGGCCGCTATTGGTAGCCACAGCGATGTCGGCGATGGTGGTGTCCTCAGTCTCACCTGAGCGGTGGCTGGTGACACTGGTGTAGCCGGCGCGGTGAGCCATCTCGATGGCGTCGAGCGTCTCGGTGAGGGTGCCGATCTGATTGACCTTGATGAGGATCGAATTGGCAGCGCCCATCTCGATACCCTTCTTGAGGTAGTCGACGTTGGTCACGAAGAGGTCGTCACCCACGAGCTGGCAGCGGTCACCGATGCGGTCGGTGAGCTTCACCCAATTCTCCCAGTCGTTCTCATCCAGACCATCCTCGATGGAGTCGATGGGGTACTTGGAGATAAGCTGCTCGAGGTAGTCGATCTGCTCCTCGGCGGTCAGCTTCTTGCCATTGGGGTCCTTGGGCATACCGCTCTTGAGCTGGCGGTAGTCGTAGTACCACTTGCCATCCTCCTGTACTGCAAACTCAGATGCAGCGCAGTCCATGGCGATGCGCACGTCCTTGCCGGGCTCGTAGCCGGCGTCCTTGACAGCCTGGATGATGGAGTCGAGGGCGTCCTCGATGCCGTCGAGCTTGGGGGCGAAGCCACCCTCGTCACCGACAGCGGTGGAGAGGCCGCGCTTCTTGAGCAGCTTAGCGAGAGCGTGGAAGACCTCGGTACCCATGCGGAGACCCTCACGGAAGGTCTCGGCACCCACGGGGCGGATCATAAACTCCTGGAAGGCGATAGGTGCATCAGAGTGTGCACCGCCATTAATGATATTCATCATCGGGACCGGGAGGACGTACGTATTGGTGCCGCCGATGTAGCGGTAGAGGGGCAGGTCGAGTGCAGTGGCGGCAGCACGAGCGCAAGCGAGGGAGACGCCGAGGATGGCGTTGGCTCCCAGCTTGGACTTGGTCTTGGTACCGTCGAGCTCGAGCATCTTCTGGTCGATGCCGCGCTGGTCGAGGACGTCCATACCGATCAGCTCGGGAGCGATCTTGGTATTGACATTCTCCACAGCCTTGAGGACGCCCTTGCCGCAGTAGCGCTTCTTGTCGCCGTCGCGGAGCTCGAGAGCCTCGTTCTCACCCGTGGAGGCACCACTGGGGACGCAAGCGCGACCGATGATACCATACTCCAGCTCTACCTCTACCTCTACGGTGGGGTTGCCGCGAGAGTCGAGGATCTCGCGACCATGTACGTTCTGAATTTCCATTCTTCTCATTGTCTATAGGGATTAGTACTAAAAATCTTTCTTTACCGATGGCAAATATACCCAAAGTGTCCGACTTAAGTGGTCCGCTTGACCTCTTTTATAAGTTTAAAAATGAAAAAGGGTCACATCTCGCGTGAGACGTGACCCTGGATGGCATGGTGATGACCGTCTGCTAACGGCGTGACCGCTGGTAGAGGAAGTCGATGATCCCCTCCAGCACCTTGCCCGGAGCGAGTCCGGCGGCGCGGATCTGCTGGGGGATAAAGCTGGTGGCGGTCATGCCGGGGGTGGTATTGACCTCCAGCAGCACCGGCGTGCCGTCGCTCTCGATGAAGTAGTCGACCCGGATGATGCCGGCAGCTCGTAGATGGCGGTAGATCTGGTGGGTCAGCTCCCTGACACGCGCTGTCGTCTCCTCAGGGATGCGGGCCGGCGTGATCTCGTCCACGGCGCCATTGTACTTGGCATCGTAGTCGAAGAACTCACTCTTGGGCACCACCTCGGTGATCGGCAGGATGTGGATCCCCTCGGCGTCCTCATAGGCGCCACAGGTGATCTCGGTGCCGGTGATGAGCGACTGGATCATCACGTCGCCGCTCTCGGCGAGGGCTCTCTCAATCGCCGGCTGCAGCTGCTCCCGCTCGGTGACGTGCGTCGTGGCGATGCTGGAGCCGCCGTTATTGGGCTTGACGAAGCAGGGTAGCCCCGGCTCTCGGAGCAGATCGTCAATGTCGATCCGGTCGTACTTGGTGAGACGGACAGCCGGGGCGATCTTGATCCCAAAGGTAGAGAGGTAGCGAGCGCAGACGTACTTGTCGAAGGTGAGTGCCCCGATCAGCGTCGGACAGCAGGAGAAAGGGATCTGCAGCATGTCGAGGTAGCCGGTCAGGTGCCCGTCCTCGCCCGGCGTGCCGTGGATGGTGATGTAGGCGAAGTCGAAGCGGACCTTGCGTCCCGCCACGGGGTGGACGAAGGAGAAGTCTCCCTTGTCGATCTCCGGGTCACCCTCCAGACCGAGTACCGTCCAGTGGTCACGTCTCAGCAGCACCGGATAGATCTCGTACGGGCTGTCGGAGAGAAACTTCATCAGTCCCTCCTGGCTCGACAGGGAGACGGTGTACTCGCCACTATAGCCGCCGGCGATGAGCGCAATCTTTAGTTTTTCTTGATCCATGATAAGATAAGGTCAGAGGTTCTCCACATTGCCGTCGTCGACGTACTTCCGCCACTTCTCGATCAGGGCGGTCATGTCGGGCGGTAGTGTACTCGAGAAGTCCATCTGTCGCTTGAGTATGGGGTGAAAGAAGCCCAGTGTCTGAGCATGCAGTGCCTGCCTCGGGCAGATAGCAAAGGCATTCTCCACAAATTTCTTATAGCTGGCGAAGCGATTTCCTCGGAGGATCCGGTCTCCACCGTAGACAGCGTCATTGAAGAGCGGGTGACCTTCGTTCGAGAGGTGGACGCGGATCTGGTGGGTCCGTCCCGTCTCGAGGCGGCACCGTACCTGGCTGAGGTACCCGAGGTACTCCTCTGTGGCGTAGTGGGTCACGGCTGTCTTGCCCACCTCGCCCTCGTAGGGGAAGGCGGCCATCCTCGTCCGGTCGCGCGGGTCTCGAGCGAGGTTGCTCCTAAGCACGCCGTCTGCCGGGTCCATATGTCCCCAGATCACAGCCACGTACTCGCGTCGGGTGGAGTGGTCGAAGAATTGCTTCCCGAGGGAGCTTTTCACCTCCGCCGTCTTAGCGATCACAAGGAGCCCGCTGGTGTCCTTGTCGATGCGGTGAACCAGCCCTATCGCCGGATCATTGACATCGAAGTCGGGGTTATTCCGCAGGTACCAGGCGAGCCCATTGAGGAGTGTCCCGTCCCAGTTGCCATGCCCTGGGTGGACCACCAGTCCGGCCGGCTTATTGACCACCAAGAGCCAGTCATCCTCGTAGACGATCTCGAGAGGCATCTCCTGGGGAGTGATCTCGAGGTTCATCGGCGGACGCTCCAGCCGCATGGAGACGCGGTCGAGAGGCTTGACCTTATAATTGGACTTGACCGGTTCGCCATTGACGAAGATGAAGCCGGAGGAGGCTGCCCGCTGGATACGGTTGCGGGAGATCTTCGGCATCATATTGACGAGGAATCGGTCGACCCTCAGAGGCTCCTGCCCCTGATCCGCTCGTATGGCGTAGTGCTCATAGAGCTGGTCTACCTCCTCGTCCTCCTCGTCTACCGGCTTCGTGTCTGTCGGTAGGTCTCTCTCGGTCATCTGGTGTAAGGTGTGTGCTGTGTGGCTGTCTCTCAGAGTTCCGGCAGATCCTCCCCATCGGGCTCCTCCGTCTGACCGATCCGCTCAAGGGCTTCGGCGACCTCGCTATCTATAGCTGTGGTATCGGCATCGTAGAGACTGTCGAGTGAGATGGTGGAGGTGATCGACAGGACGAGCGGGGTATTGAATGGCAGCTTCGTCCCCGGCTGGATCACTCGGCCGGTCTGGCGGTCTGACACTTCCACGGCGAGGTCATTGTACCGTCCGGGAACCATCTTGACCGTCACGTCGATGAATCCCGCTGAGCGGAGAGCCGCCTCGGCACGACGGCGGGAGGTGTCGTAGACGGCAGGCATCACCATCTGCTCCACAGTCGTGGTATTGGTGGTGAGGAAGATCGTCCGATGCTTCTTGATGATGGAGCCGGGTCCGGGTGAGGTCCTTAGGATCACTCCCGGAGCCAGACCCTCGGTATAGATCGAGTCGACAATCTCGAGGTCCAGATCCATAGACCGGACCGCACTCATCGCCTCCTCCCGGGTCATACCGGAGAGATCCGGCACCTTGACCGCCTCTCCATGGTGGGTGTAGACATCGAGGAGATAGAGTGCTCCCACCACGATAAGCGCCCCCACGACGACCATAGCCAGCAGGTTTAGCAGCGTGATCCCGACGGCTCGTCCTGCACTCATTGTCCGCTTTTTCTCCTCCGTCCGATCCTCTGTCTCTCTCTCCATCTCCTCCTCGCTCATGACTGGGTGACTTGGGCTTACTTACTCTTCGTCCTCCGCCATGTCGGAGAAGACATTTTGCACATCGTCGTCGTCCTCGATCTTGTCGATCAGAGTATTGACCTCCTCGCGCTCCTCGGGAGTGATCTCCTTCGTCATCTTAGGCTCGCGGATGAAGTCTGCCGACTGGATCTCGAAGTCCATCCCCTCGAGTGCGGACTGCAGGTCGCCATTGACGGCAAAGTCTCCCGTCACCGTATAGCCGTCGTCCGACTTGGAGACATCCTCCGCACCGGCATCGATCAGCTCCAGGAGCAGCTCCTCGGGATCGTACTCCTTGCCCTCCTCCTTGGGCGTGACGGTGAAGACCACCTTGTGATCAAAGAGGAACTCCACGCTACCATTCACGCCGAGACTTCCGCCGAACTTGGTGAAGTAGCTCCTGAGATTGGCCACCGTGCGGGTCGTATTGTCGGTCATGGTCTCCACGAAGATCGCAATGCCGTGCGGAGCATAGCCCTCGTACGTCACGATCTCGTAATTCGCCTGATCCTTGTCCGTCGCCTTCTTGATCGCACGCTGGACATTCTCCTTGGGCATATTCTCCTTCTTGGAGGTCTGGATGAGTACGCGCAGGCGGGGGTTGGTGTCGGGATCGGGACCGCCGTCGCGTGCCGCGATAGTGATCTCCTTGCCCAGCTTGGTAAAGGTGCGGGCCATATTACCCCAGCGCTTCATCTTACGCGCTTTTCTGTACTCAAATGCTCTTCCCATGATTGTCTGTATCTATAGTCTCAGTCGACCGTTTTATCGGAGGGTCGCTCCGGTAGCGTGCTCGATTTGGTTGAAAATTTTCTTCATTGTCTTCTCGATCGCCTTATCGCTCAGCGTCTTGTCCGGATCAAGGAGCTCAAAGGTGACCGCATACGACCGCTTGCCCTCGGGCAGGGTCTTGTCCTCGTAGACGTCGAAGAGCTCGACGCTCCTCAGCAGCTTAGGCTCCGCCTTCTCTGCCGCCTGCTTGATGGTATCGAAGGTGACACTCTTGTCAACGAGGAGTGCGAAGTCGCGCTTGACGGAGGGGAAGCGCGGGATGCTCGTAGCTTTGGTCAGCCGACCAAGGACGCGATGGAGCAGGATGTCCCACTTGATCTCAGCGAAGTAGACCGGCACATCTATGTCGTGCATCGTCGTCAGCATCTCCCGGTCGAGGAGTCCCCAGCGGACAAAGGTCTCGCCGCCCTTCAGCGAGAGCATCTGACTTTTCTCAAAGAGCGGGTCGTCCTCCCTCTGCTCGCTGCTGACCTCTCCGGCGCTCACGCCCATGCGGATCAGGATCTGCTCAAGTACACCCTTGAGCTCATAGACAGAGACCTCTCGCTCCGGGGTGATCCAGTTGCCGGTGTCGGTATCCCCTGTCATCCAGAGCCCGAGGCGGAAGCTCTCGTGGAAGCCTCGCAGCGGATTCTCCTCCTTCTCGTCCACGCGGGTGTAGGTGTTGCCAAACTCGAAGAATCGGATATTCGTTGCCTTACGATTGAGATTCCGCTCGATCGACTCCAGTCCGCCGTGGACCAAAGTCTGACGTAGGGTGGAGAGATCGGCGGAGAGGGGGTTCATCACCCTGACTGCCCGCTTGCTGCTCTCCTCATCGCTGTAGTAGGACTCCTTGGAGAGGGAATTATTCAGGATCTCGAAGAATCCTGCTCCCACCAATTGCTCGCTGATTACCTGCTGGTAGCGGACGCTCTCATCCTGGTAGGAGGGTGCGCCCATCGTCAGGGTCAGTCGCTGGTCCGGTGCCTGGTAGGTATTGTACCCGTAAATGCGGAGGATCTCCTCGATCAGGTCCACATCGTGTGTCACGTCGTAGCGATAGCGCGGCACCTCCACGTGGATCTCCTCCTCGTCCTCATCTGTGATGGTGATCAGAAGCGACTCAAGGATATTACGCAC
>OJLY01001005.1_pt1 | contig 13319 bp, 10 predicted proteins | sample 1597031 | NCBI WGS metagenome assembly OJLY01 (sample SAMEA3904673, study PRJEB24821) | metagenome | biome: Builtin; feature: hospital; material: surface | place: USA | collected 2013-06-03
CAAAATCTATTATTTCAAATCTCGTCAGCTAAAAATTTAGATTCGCTACGCTCAACAAAATTTTCTTAACGCTTCCTTGATTTAAAATAATCTACGATTTTAATTAAGTAATTCTTTAGATTTTTTTCCCCAGCTCTACTTATAGCAATGTTTGCCATAGGCTATAGCCCTATCCTAGCGAAGCTGAGCTATGGAAGGACTTATGCAGAGTAAAACGAGCCTTAGATTCGATTTGTCGTTAAAAATCTCTCAGGATAAAAAATAATATCCCCAAGTTCAGGAGATTTAAAATCAAAAGTCACCGTTAAGAAAATAACACTGACAACCATACTTAAATACAAATACTGTAACTACTGAGATGACAAGTAAATATAAAGTTCCTAGTTGGGCTAGATTGTGATTTTTAGGGGACTTTTGATTTTAAATCAGTAAGGATAAGGCTAGTTAGATACGAAGTAATCCGTCATAATATAGAGGATTGCCGTTAGGCAATCTTCACTTTTCGCACTCCGCCTTAGGAGTCGCTTGTGGGGTGTAACGAAGTGGGGGTGTAAGGGGGACATAAACGCCCCTTGATTTGGGGCGTTTATGCCGGAAACATAGTGCGGTAGCACGAAGGAGTTTGCGTAGCAAACGGGTTTCCGTCCGATGAGGACCCATGCGAAAGGGTCCTTGGGCCTCCCCTTTGGCGAAGTCATCAGCTTGATGACAATAATTTATTATGAGATGACATTACGAAGAAAAATACTAAATAAAAATAATTCATTATAATGTAAAAATCCCAATAAAAAAAGCATATAATACTATTATCTTGGACAAAAAAACCCCAACTAGGGGGTCCTTAAGGGGGAAGCCCCCTAAAGATAATTTATCTTGGATAAACATAGAAAGGAATAATAAGAAAAATGAATTTTATAATAATCTCTCCTCATTTTCCACCAAATTTTCAAAATTTCTCCCACCGCCTAAGGGCTAATGGAGTTAATGTTTTGGGTATAGGAGATGAGCCTTATGAGAACTTATCTGATGAGCTTAAGGTCTCTCTTGGAGAATATTTTAGGGTTGATTCTCTAGAAAATCTTGATGAAGTTAAGAGGGCTGTCGCTTTTTTATTTTATAAGCATGGGCCTATTGGTGGGCTTGAAAGCCACAATGAATATTGGTTGATGCTTGATGCTAAGCTTCGTGAACAATTTAATATACCAGGCCTTAGGCCGGATGACCTTCTTAAATTTAAGTATAAGTCTAGAATGAAAAAGTATTTCAAGGAGGCTGGTGTTCCTGTCCTTGATGGTTATGTGATTAAAAATGATGCTGATTTTAAAAAAGTTGTTGCAGAAATTTCCTATCCTTTTGTGGCTAAGCCTGATAATGGTGTTGGGGCTGGTGGGACTTTTAAGATTGAAAATGAGGCCGATGCTAATGATTTTTTAGCTAAGTGGGATAGGTCTATAGAATATTTCATAGAGCCTTATGTCGAAGATGGTCTTCTTTGTACCTATGATGGGATTGTTGATATGGATGGGGAGATAATTTTTGAAACTGGTCTTTATCACACCATTCCTACCCTTGAGCTTGTCCGTGACCAACTTGACCTGGCCTTTATTGTAAAAAGTGACCTTGATCCAAAAATCGTCGAATATGGTAGGGCTGCTGTCAAGGCCTTTGGCATGAAGGGGAGATTTTTCCATATTGAGTTTTTCAAAAGATCTGACGGGTCCTATATCGCTATCGAATACAACAACAGGGTTACTGGCGGCTATGCTATAGATGTTTATAATCACGCCTTTGCAATTGATCTTTATGATATCTATGCCAGGATGGTTAAGGGTGAGAAGATTTCTAAAATACCAAAGGCTCCTCACAATGCCCTTGGTCTAAGCCAGAGAGATATTTATAATTATTGCCATTATGAAGATGATATCAGGGCAAAATTTGGGGATAGGGTTAAGGAGGCAAGTCGTGCTGAAAAGGCCTTTGCTTCAATCCAGGGTGATTTTAAATATATAATCACGACTGATGATGTAAATGAGATTGATCAAATCATTGATTTTGTCCACAAGCACAAGGAGGACTAATGCACGTAGAATTTTTAAGCCATTATTCTGGGATTTTGGGCAGGGAAATGTATATGAATAGGTATGGCTATTCGGGCATGCCTGTTCTTGTCTTTCCATCTTCTGGGGGAAGCCACAACGAATTTGCCGATTTTGGCATGATTGATGCTGCCAAAGACTTTATAGAAGCAGGTAGGGTTCAATTTTTCACCCTATCTTCTATAGATGGGGAATCTTGGCTAGCTAATAAATCTATGCACGATAGGGCCCTTGCCCATAACCAGTACGATAAATATATCATTGAAGAGGCTATTCCCTTTATCAAGCACAAGACTGTCTGGTTTGACCCTATGATGACTACAGGTTGCTCGATGGGGGCCTTCCACGCTGTCAATTTCTACCTCAGGCATCCAGATGTATTTGCTAAGACCCTTGCCCTATCTGGTGTTTATGATGCTAGGTTCTTTGGGGGCGACTATGGGTCAGATATGGTTGTCTACGAAAATAGTCCGGCCGATTATTTATGGAATCAAAATGACCCTTGGTTTTTAGATAAGTATAGAAGCGGATCTATAATTGTTTGCACTGGCCACGGACCTTGGGAAGATGATGGCCTCCCATCATTTTATACCTTAAAATCCGCCTTCGAAGCAAAAAATATCCCAGCATGGTTTGACGAATGGGGATCAGATGTGCCCCACGATTGGCCATCTTGGCGCAATCAATTGCCTTACTTCTTGGGACACTTATTTGGATAAAAAATTATTAACCAGCTTACTTTTCTAAAATTAAGAAAAGTAGGCTATTTTTTAATAAATGTCGCTTCAATAACTAATTCTACTTTAATTTTATCTGCTTTTTGTGATATAATATAATAAAGAATTATACTTATAATTTGTTAAATAAAATCTATGTAAGGCTAGTATGGATATTTATGATATAGCTGAATTGTCGGGTTATTCTACAGCGACGGTTTCTAGGGTTATTAATAAGTAGCCCAATGTGAGTGATAAGGCAAGAAAATTATCGAAATAATAGTTAAAAGATTTATTGGAAATTTTAGCATGATATATAATTTTTCATGCTAATGATTAAAGATCTAGATAATGTTCTGTGTTTGTTATAGGTAACAATAACTGACAATTTGGCCAGAATAAATTTATAGTATATACTATATATTTATTCTAGCTGTTTTTATTATACTTATAGGAGAAATTATTATTTGTATAAGGAGAAGCACATGAACATAGCTGTATTAATAGATTCTTTTAAGGGTTCCTTAAGCTCACTTGAAGCAGGAAATATTATTAAAGAAGTAATAACAAAGATTAATAAAAATGAGAATATAACAGTAAAACCAATCGCTGACGGTGGTGAAGGAATGGTTGAATCATTATCTGACCTTAAAGGAGCAGATACAATAAAAGTAGAAGTTAAAGACCCATTACTCAGAGACATAGAGGCAGAATATATTGTCGTTAATAACGAAGAAATCAGTGAAGACAAAATAGCTATAATTGAAATGAGCTCTGCTTCTGGCTTGACGTTGATAGCAAATGAATTATCACCAATCAAGGCATCAACCTACGGTGTAGGAGATATTATAATTGACGCCTTAGATAGGGGAGTTGAAGAATTTATCATAGGAATAGGTGGTTCAGCAACAAATGATGCTGGAATAGGAATGCTAACTAGGTTGGGCGCTAAGTTTTTAGATGAAAATAATGAACCAGTACATCCATCGGCTGAGGGAATAAAAGATTTAAAACTCATTGATGTAAGCTCTCTAGATCCAAGAATTAAGGAATGTAAATTTTCTATAGCGTGCGATGTGACAAATCCTTTGGTAGGTAAAAATGGAAGTGCTTATATATTTGGTCCACAAAAAGGTGCAGATGAAAAGCAAGTAGAAGAATTAAATTCTTTACATATGGCATTTCACGAAAAGACAAAAGAAATTATGAAAGATGCTGACTGTGATTATCCAGGGTCTGGAGCAGCTGGTGGATTGGGATATGCTTTTAAAAACTATTTAAATGCTGAACTATCTTCTGGAATTGGCTTAATCCTTGAATTAATAAACGCTGAAGAAATAATAAAAGATGCGGACATCGTAATTACAGGCGAGGGAAGGCTTGACCACCAATCTGCTTACGGAAAAACTCCTATAGGAGTAGCAAAATTAGCAAAAAAATATAATAAGCCAGTAGTTGCCTTTTCCGGTGTTGCAACTAATGATGCGAATATTGTAAATGACGAGGGCATAGATGCCTTCTTCCCAATCATCGGAGAAGTAATCAGCTTAGAAGAAGCTATGGATAAACAAGTAGCAAGGGAAAATCTAAGTAGATGTGCAGAACAAGTATTTAGATTGATATATAAATTCAAATAAAATTAATCCATAATAGTCAAAACTCCTAATTGTGAAAGACTCCTCATTATTAGATGATAATAATTGGGGAGTCCTTTATTTAATCAATTTTTAAATTAAAGAAAGCAAACCATAGAACAAGATAATCATTATAATTTCTTGGGTTGTATCCAGTCATAGACTCAAGTTTATTAAGTCTATACTGAATGGTATTTTTATGCATGAACATCTCATCTGCAATAGCAGAAATCGATCCATTGTATTTGCCATACAATAAGAACAATTCCTTATATTCTTTAAGCTCCTTTAAATCTATATCCTTTAGAATTTTATAAGAATATTCGTAGAGATCCTTATCATCTAAGCTGGTTAATAAAAGACCTAACTCCATATCCTTATAAAAAACAATAGAGTTCTGTTCACCTTTGTACTCGGACCATTTTTGGCTCCTAATAGCTTGGTTATAAAAAGTTTTAGAATTTGAAAGGTTATGGTAGGTGTCACTAACTCCAAAACTCAAATTTATATTGTAAGATTTTAAAGCCTGGCTAACAAGAAGATTTAGATGGTCACTAATGCTAGAGTAATTGCTATCTAAATAGATAATAACAAACCTATTTTGTAAAAATGTTACGTATAATTTATTTTTAACAAAATTAGATTCAGAAAACCTAATTAGATTTTTACGAGTCGAAAAATCTAAGGCATCATAGTTAATTCTAGCTATAGCTATATTTTTAGAATCTGAATCTAAATTTTTTGGTAAAAAATCAAGTTTATAAAGGTTGGAATTTAGTATGGATTCTACAATGAGCTTTTTATTTTCAATATCAGCAGATGCATTCTCATTAATCCACTCCTCTTTAAGGAGGATTTCAGTCATCTTTTTAATGATGTCGCCATATTTCTCGACAACTTCAAGGTCTCCAGAAATACCAACAACACCAACGATTTCGTTTTGGAATTTAACAGGCAAATTCACGCCTTTCTTGGCACCTGTATATTGGTCATCACTATTAATGGCGATTGTTTTACCTTCTCTTATACAAGTAAGAGCACCTTCGTGTAAACTGTAAATCCTCCTGTGATCAGTAGAAGCAATAATAATTCCGTCATTATCAATAAAATTAATATCCTGCTCAATAGTATCCCTCAAACTTTCAACAATTTTTTGGGCTAATTCAGTATTTATTCTCATAATATCTCCTTGTCTATATAATCATTGTTACACGAAACAAATAAAATTACAAGTCAAACGATTTTATTTGTATTTTAGACTATAGATATTTAGATAATGTAGTTGCTATAATATAACCATAATAAATAGAAATGTTGTAGAGGTCTTATTAACTACTACTACAATTTATTTGTGACTAGGACAGATGTAAACTAACGATTTGTTAACTATTGCTAATGATGGCTAAAGAAAGGGAGTAAAAATGATAGAAGGCATTAAATGTTGGCCAGAAGAAATGACATCAAAATTGGAGCGATTCTCATATAAAAATAGGACGCTTGATATTTTCAAAACAGAAGAAAAATCTATTTATGATTTCTTTGTTAGCTCGCTATCAAAAAATCCTGAAAAAATATTATTAATTGATGAATTAGGGAAAGAGTATTCCTTTGAGGAAATAAATAAGTTAATTAATCAATTTAGTGCCTACCTAATTAATGAAGCAGGTATTAAGGTTCAGGATAAGATAGCAGTAATGCTATACAATAGCGTTGAATTTGTTGTAGCATTTTTATCAATCTTAAAAGTTGGTGCTACAATGATACCAATACCTACAAAGTTCAAAAAACTAGAAGTTGATAGTTATGGTAAGATGATTAAATTCGACAAAATAATAGTCGAAGAAGATCTAAAAGACTATTTTGATAGCGGCAATCTTATCATATCAGAAAATGACGGTTACGGTTTTGAAAATTATAAAGCGAAATCAGAAAACGTTAATTATCCAGAGATAAAAAGAGAGTACACTTCTGCTATCATGTTTACTTCAGGAACTACATCTCAAAGCAAGGGTTGTGAGATTAGAAATTACAATATGACTCATTCGGTTAAGGCATATGAGTATGTTCTAGGTGTAAATGAAAATGATATAGCAGCGATAGGAACTCCTTTCTGTTATGTAACTGGACTTGTTGCTGTTCTAGGATTATTCATTGAAGTAGGAGCAACTGTTGTATTCCAAAAATTCTTTAACGCTAGCAAATTATTAGATTTGGTTAAGAAATATGATGCAAACTTTGTTCACGCTTCACCAACAGTATTTATGAAGCTTCTAGAATGCAAAGATGAATACCCAGAAGTAGATTCACTTGATATGTTTATCTGTGGCGCTAGCAAGATGCCAGTAGCTAAAATAAATGAAATAAAAGAGTGGTTGCCTAAGGTAGAATTTTTCACAGTTTATGGTCTAACTGAAACAACTTCTCCTGGAACAATAGTTCCTAGCGAAGTATATGGAAGTGATTTCCAAGGTTCGTCTGGATTACCTATCCCAGGAATGGATGTTAAAGTAGTTGATATAAATACTGGCGAAGAATTACCACATAATGAGGTTGGAGAAATCCTATTAACAGGAACAAACGTAATAGCTAACTATTATAATGTTACTGGAAAAATTGATGACGATGGTTGGTTAAAAACTGGAGACCTAGGATATTATAACGAAAAAGGATTTTTGTATATAGTTGATAGGGTTAAAGATATGATTAATGTCGGCGGCGAGAAAGTTTGGAGCTTAGAGATTGAAGAGCTGATATTTAAAATACCTGGAGTCGAAGAAGTAGCTGTAGTAGGAGTAGAAGATCCACTATATGGAGAGCAAGTTACATCAGTAATCAGACTTAAAAAGGATTCATCATTAACCAAAGAAGATATATCAACTTTACTAGCAAAAGAAGTTGCAAAGTACAAGATACCTAAAATAATAGAATTTGTTGAAGAAATACCAAAAAATAAAAATCAAAAGATAGATAAAAATAAAATTAAAGAATTTTTGGAGGTATAAATGACAAAAGTAATTGATGTTAAAGACTTAGTAAACTCAATAGAAGATGGCAGTACGATTGCTACAGTAGGTATGACACTGATAAGTGCTGCTGAGACTATTTTAACTGAAATAGAAAACCAATTTTTAGAGAAAAATAGTCCAAGAGACCTTACTTTAGTTCATTCTGCAGGTCAGGGTGATAGGGTTAGAGGAATAATCCACTTAGCCCACGAAGGCTTGTTAAAAAGAATAATTGGTTCGCACTGGGGTTTACAACCTGCAATGATGGAATTGATAACAAACGAAAAAATCGAAGCTTATTGTATTCCACAAGGTCAAATTTGCCAGCTTTATAGAAGTATGTCTAGGGGTATTTCAGGACATTTATCTAAAACTGGACTTGGAACATTTGTTGATCCACGCTTAGAAGGCGGAAAAATGAATGAAAGAACCAAAAAATTAGATGATATTTCGAAAATCGTTAATGTAAATGGTGAAGAATATATTTGGTACAATGAAATTCCATTAGATTATGTAATTCTAAGAGGAACAGAGTGTGACGAAAACGGCAATGTTACAATAGAAGACGAAGCTATGAAGCTCGAAATGTTACCAGCAGCTCTAGCCGCTAAAAGATTTGGTGGAAAAGTTATAGTTCAGGTAAAAAGAGTTGTTCAAAATGGCACTTTAAATCCAAAAGATGTTGTGGTTCCTGGAGTATTTATAGACAATATAGTAATATGTGATGATGTATTTAAAAATCACAGACAAACATCTTCTTGGTACCATGATCCATCATATTCAGGCCAAGCTAGAGTTCCTGTTGCCCACGATGAAGTCCTACCTCTAGATGTAAGAAAGATGATAGGTAGAAGAGCTGTATATGAAATATCTAAAGGTGATATTATTAACTTAGGAACAGGAATTCCAAACGATGTTATAAGCCATATTGTAAATGAAGAAGGATTTACAGATGATGTTATGATAACTGTTGAGTCGGGTATGTATGGTGGAATTGGAGCAGGTGGTATTGACTTTGGAATAGCAAAAAATACACAAGCTATGATTACACATACAGACCAAATGGATTTTTATAACGGAACAGGTGTAGATGTTACCTTTATTGGATTTGGAGAGTGCGATAAAGCAGGTAACGTCAACTCAACAAAGATGGGAAATATCAGTCCAGGAGCAGGTGGATTAATCGATATAGCTCAGGGTGCTAAAAAAGTAGTATTCTGTGGAACATTCACAGCAAAAGGCCTAAAAGTCAACTTTGATGATAGAAAATTAAACATTGTTAATGAAGGCGAAGTTCTAAAATTTGTTGATAATGTAAAACAAGTTTCTTTAAGCTCAAAAGAAGCTCTAAAAAAGGATCAGAAAATTGTTATTGTAACAGAAAGGGCAGTCTTTGAACTTAGAGAAAATGGTATGGAATTAGTTGAAATTGCACCAGGCATAGATGTAGAAAAAGATATCTTAGCCTTGATGAAATATAAGCCATTAGTAAGTGATAACTTAAAGGTTATGGACGCTGATATATTTAATGCTGATTCAAAAGCAAATATTAAACAACATATAAAATAAATGGAGGTATATTTATGAAGTTAGAAAACAAAGTAGTAATAGTTACAGGTTCAGCTGGTGGAATAGGAAGAGGAATCGCAGAACAACTTGCTAAAGAAGGTGCAAATGTTGTAATTGCAGATATTTCAGTAGAAAAAGCTCAACAAACTGCTGGAGAAATCAGCAAGGAATATGGAGTAAAAACACTAGCAGTTAAAGCAAATATAGCAAATTCTGAAGAAGTCAAAAATATGTTCATTAAGACAATCGAAGAATTTGGTGAGTACGATGCTATAGTTAATAACGCTGGAATAAACAGAGATAGAATGATTCACAAAATGTCATATGAAGAATGGGATCAAGTAATAGCTGTAAACTTAACAGGCACATTCTACTGTACACAAGAAGCTGTTAAATACCTCAGAGAAAGAGGAAAGGGATCTATCGTAAATATATCTTCTGGAAGCTGGTTAGGAAATATTGGACAAGCAAACTATGCTGCATCAAAAGCTGGCGTTGTAGGCTTAACTAAAACAGTTTCAAGAGAATTAGCAAGAAAAGGTGTAACAGCTAATGCTATTTGCCCAGGATTCATTGAAAGTGATATGACTAAGGCTATGAATGAAGATGCTTGGAACGTTATGATGAACAAAATTCCAATGGGTTATGCTGGAAAACCATCAGACGTTGGTAAGCTAGTAGCATTCCTAGTATCAGATGATGCTAGATATATTACTGGAGAAGTTATTAATGTAGGCGGAGGAATGATTGTTTAATCATTCATTAGAGTAGAAAGTTTGGAAATTTTACAAAAATTTGGAGGTAATAATGAGAAAAGTTGTTTTAGTTGATGGAGCTAGATTACCTATTGGTAAATTTGGTGGTAGTTTAAAGGGTTTTTCTGCATCTGATATGGCAGGAATGGTAATAAAAGAAGCTGTAAAAAGAGCAGGAATAAAACCTGAAGATGTTGATCAAATGATAATTGGTCAAGTTGGAGAAATAGACGAAGATGGTTTTATCGGAAGAGTTGCTGGACTTAAGGGTGGACTTCCAATCACAACAATAATGTCAGCTGTAAACCGTCAATGTGCATCTGGACTTCAAGCAATATCTGACGCTGTTTTGAATATCCAAACAGGAAGAGCAGATATAATTGTTGCAGCTGGAGCTGAAAGTTTATCAAATCTACCATATTACCAATTTGATTCTAGATGGGGATCAAAAATGGGTGATAAGAACTTTAAAGATGGTGTTATCTCAATACTAACATGGCCAATTGATGGTTCTCACAATGGTGTATCTGCTGAAAAAGTAGCACAAACATATAAGGTTTCAAGACAAGAGCAGGATGAATATGCTGCAAGAAGTCAAGAATTAGCTGCTAAAGCAGTTGAATCAGGAAGATTTGATGATGAAGTTTTAGCTGTAGAACTTAAAGATAGAAAAGGTAATGTAACAGTATTTGATAGAGATGAAGGATACAGAAAAGGCACAACAGTTGAAAAGCTTGCTAAATTAAGACCAGCATTTGTTAAAGATGGAACAGTAACAGCAGGTAACTCATCAACACTTAACGATGGAGCTGCAGCTTTAGTAGTTATGGCTGAAGAAAAAGCTCTAGAACTTGGCTTAGAACCAATTTGTGAAATAGTAGACTTTGAAATTGCTGGTAACGAACCAGAACTATTCGGATACGCACCAAAATATTCTACAGAAAACTTACTAAAGAGACAAAACCTAAGAGTAGATGATATCGATATGTACGAAATCAATGAAGCCTTTGCAAGCCAAACAGTTGCAGTAGCTAGAGATTTAAATCTAGATATGGATAGAGTAAATATTTACGGTGGTGGAATCTCTGTAGGTCACCCAATAGGAGCTACAGGAGCAGTCCTTGCAGTTAAATCATTATATGAATTTAAGAAGACAGATAAAAAGCGTATACTTGTAACCATGTGTATCGGTGGTGGTCAAGGTATGAGTATGCTATTTGAAAGATATAGTAGATAAATGAGGTAGTCTATGAATATCAGTTTTATTGGGATTATCTTGTCACTAGCAATATTAATGTTGCTAGTGTACAAGAGAGTCAACATTATCATAGCATCAATAATAACATCGCTGGTTGTGATACTTACAAGTGGAATGCCAGCAATGGATACTATTACTGGTGAATATGTTAATGGTTTTGCCGGATTTATTATTAAAAACTTACTACTGTTCGTATTTAGTTCTATTTTCGGTAAATTAATGGATGATTCAGGAGCAGCTTCTGCATTTGCTCAATGGTTATATAATATATCAGGAAAAGAATTTGCACCATTTACAGCTATGATTGCCACAGCATTACTAGCTTATGGTGGAGTAAGTAACTTTGTAATTGTATTTGCCGTATACCCTATATTCTTAAGGGTTTGGAGAGAAGTTGACTTACCACCAAGATTGATTCCAGGTGCGATATTTGGATCATCTGCAACGTTCGCAGCTTCGATGTTACCAGGTACTCCTCAGCTTAACAACATAATGCCAATCCCATATCTTGATACTACACCAACTGCAGCATGGCAAATAGGTTTAGTAACAGCGATTGTATCAATAATATTGATTTATTTATACTTTAGATGGGAATTCAAAAAAGCAAGAGATAAAAATGAAGGCTTCCACACTAATGAAGCAATCGAAGCTCAACTTGCAAGAATTGATGCTAAAAAATCAGTTAACCCATATTTATCAATGCTACCAATGATAGCTCTATTAGTTACTCTAAATATATTTGGCTGGAATATACTAGTATCACTTGTATTCTCTATAATATTAGTTCTAGTATTCTTCTGGAACAATATACAAGATAAACTTGGAGCAATCAACGAAGGTACAACAAGTGCAGCATCTGCTATATTTAATACATCAGGTGTAGTTGGATTCGGTAGTGTAGTTAAACTAACTTCTGGTTTCAAATATCTAGTAGATAGCTTAATGGGAATGGGCGGAAATCCAATGATATCTCTAGGTATAATTTCAACACTAATATCAGGTATAACAGGATCAGGAACTGGTGGTATCGCAATCACTATGGATGCATTTACAGATCAATATCTAAAATTAGGAGTTAACCCAGAAATATTCCACAGAATTGTTACAATTGCTTCAAACGGCCTAGATTCACTACCACATAACGGATTAGTTATTACAGTAATAACAGCATGTGGTATGACTCATAAGGAAAGTTATAAACAAATCTTTGTAACTTCAGTAGTTGTTACAATTATATCATTAGCTATAGCAATAGTTATGGGAATATTCATGTACCCAATAGGTGTTTAATCATTAATGCCAAATAAAATTCTTTAAGATAAAAATGGTGCCTAGATAGTTTATTATTTAGCGCACCATTTTTAATTTTTTGTATTTTACTCATTATTAAACGTTGTATTGGAGAACAGTGATTGTTATATATTTATATTGCACTAGAAAGAATTGACATGAGAGGTAAATCGCATGAGTTTTAACGATTATTTTGATATAGAGATTAAAGAAATAGATGAAAACAATTTGATTTTGAGAATTCCGTTTAAAGAAGAATATTTAAATGATATAAATGCTGTCCATGGTGGTGTAATAATGACTTTAGCTGATGACGCATCAGGCTTTATAGCATCGGCAAAAAAGTATACGGCTCCAACTTTGTCAATGTATACAAATTTTCTAAGACCAATTTTCAAAACAGAGTATATTTATGCAAAGGCAAAGATTATTAAAAGAGGAAGTAGAATAGTAACTGTTGATTGTGAGGTTTATGGGGATGATGAAAAAATATGTGCAGTAACAAGGACAGAGTTTGCTGTGGTAAATGATAGTTTATTAGAAACTTCTAGAGGTAATTATATCTATGCAAATGATGGGTATCAAAATTTTGAATAATTTTGTTTTTTGAGTATGATGGGCATGTTCTAATGCTGGGGTGAAAATCCCTACAGAGCGTAGTTACCGACGAATCTAATAGCAACTTGCAAGTTTTAGATAGTGACATCTAGGAGAGAAGAAGCAATAGCGAAATCGTGGCTTGACGAACAGGAACAGAATACAAGGCGTAACAGGTGGGCAAGCTAGCAGTAGATAGCAAAGACCCAAAAGGTAACCGTAAACCCAAGGCGTAAATTCTGCAAGTAAACGATGAAAGTATTAGGGCTTATCCCGTGAGGTCTCATAGACGACTCAGTAGTAACAACGAACTATAATAAGTCAGCAGACTCCATAGTAGTGAAGAAGTTTCTGTAATGGAAATGGAGCGAAGGGAGGAACGATATTTATTGTAAT
>OJLY01001007.1_pt1 | contig 13296 bp, 13 predicted proteins | sample 1597031 | NCBI WGS metagenome assembly OJLY01 (sample SAMEA3904673, study PRJEB24821) | metagenome | biome: Builtin; feature: hospital; material: surface | place: USA | collected 2013-06-03
CGTAGGTATGCACGACGTCCCAGCCGCGTTGCTCGGCGAGGGCTTCGCAGTCCTGGCGCTGCCGGTCGATGGCGAGGCCGTCCATGGCAGCATCGAGCGAGATACGGAGGTAAATAGCAGCACGTGTTGTCATGCCGCTAACACTAGCGCGCCTCAGGTTACATTGAAACGAAACTCCACGACGTCGCCGTCGACCATGACGTAGTCCTTGCCCTCCTGGCGCACCTTGCCGTGGGCGCGGGCCTCGGCCATGGAACCGAGCTCGTCCAGGTCCTCGAAGGCGACGATCTCGGCCTTGATGAAGCCCTTCTCAAAGTCGGAGTGGATCACGCCGGCGGCCTGCGGGGCGGTATCGCCCTTGTGGATCGTCCAGGCGCGGGCCTCCTTCGGGCCCGCGGTGAGGTAGGTCTGCAGGCCGAGGGTGTCGAAGCCGGCCTTGGCCAGGGTCTGCAGGCCCGGCTCGTCCTGGCCGACGGCGGTAAGGAGTTCGGCCGCGTCCTCGTCGTCAAGCTCGAGCAGCTCGGTCTCGGTCTGCGCATCGAGGAAGACCGCGTCGGCGGGGGCGACGAGCTCGCGGAGTTCCTGCTTGCGCGCGTCGTCGGTAAGCACGTCCTCGTCGGAGTTGAACACGTAGAGGAACGGCTTGGCCGTCATCAGGTGCAGGTGGTGGAGCAGCTCGAGGTCGATATCGCCGGTCTTGGAGGCGGCGAACAGCGTGCGGTCGTCCTCCAGCACGGCCTGGGCTTTCTTGGCCTCCTCGGCTTGCGCGGCGATGTCCTTATCCTTGCGGCCGTCCTTCTCCAGGCGCGGCAGGGCCTTCTCGATGGTCTGCAGGTCCGCGAGGATCAGCTCCGTGTTGATCACGCTGATGTCGCTGGCGGGGTCGATCTGGCCGTCGACGTGGATCACGTTGTCGTCGCTAAACGCACGCACGACCTGGCAGATCGCATCCGCCTCGCGAATATTGGCCAAAAAGGCGTTGCCCATGCCCTCGCCCTCGGAGGCACCCTTCACAATGCCGGCGATGTCCACGAAAGACACCGTGGCGGGAAGGATCCGCTCGGATTTGAAGATCTCAGCCAGCCGCTCCAGGCGCGGGTCCGGCAGCTCGACCAGGCCCACGTTGGGCTCAATGGTGGCAAACGGGTAGTTGGCAGCAAGCACCTCGTTGCGCGTCAGGGCGTTGAAGAGGGTTGACTTACCAACGTTGGGCAGTCCGACGATTCCAAGTGTAAGGCTCACGTCGGCCAATCCTAGCCCACATGAGTGCTTACCCCGACACGCAGGGGGGTGCGAGCACTTCCGGCTCGAGTGGGGCACAATGGTGCAAGTGAGTACCAGTAAGGCAACGACTGAATCGTCTCCCACCGCCCCGCACCGCTCAGACCGCGTGGACCGCGGTGTGGTGATGAATTCGTGGGTCAAGGCAGCCTCGATGCTGACGCTGCGTTTGCTCATCATTGCTGTCTTCCTCTTCGCGCTAGGCCACCTCATCGGCGCATTCTGGGCCGGGGTCCTACCAATCGTGCTGGCGCTGATCATCTGCACGGTGCTGGTGCCAATCGCCTCCTGGATGCGCAACCACGGCATCCCCTCCGCGCTGGCGGCGCTGACCACGCTACTCGGATTCTTCGGCCTGATCTCGGTACTTGCGCTTTTGATCGCGCCGGATATCGTGGCGCACTCGCGCATCCTGTACTTGCAGGCCCTCGAAGGCATCCAGCGGATGCAGCTGTGGATGCAGGGCCCGCCACTGAACATGGACCCCGACGACCTAAGCGAGGCGATCAACGAGGTCGCCCAGTGGTTGCAGAACCAAGCCGGGGCGATCGCCGGCGGCGTCTTCTCTGGCCTGGGCACGGCCGCAGGGCTGATGGTCTCGCTCATGGTGGTGCTCGTGCTCACTTTCTTCTTCCTCAAGGACGGCCACCGCTTCCTACCCTGGGTCCGCTCGGCCACCGGCGGCCGCAGCGGTCTGCACGCCACCGAGCTGCTCACCCGCGCGTGGGAAACACTCAGTGGTTTCATCCTCGCCCAGGCGCTCGTCTCGCTTGTCGACGCCGTGTTTATCGGCCTCGGCATCTACCTCGTCGGCGTCCCCATGGCCTTCACCCTGGCGGTCATCACGTTCATGGCCGGGTTCATCCCAATCGTTGGCGCGGTCACCGCCGGCGCGCTGGCGGTGCTTGTCGCGCTCGTCTCGCTTGGCTTTACCGAGGCGCTCATCGTGCTCGCCATCGTGATCGCCGTCCAGCAGCTCGAGGGCAACGTGCTCTCACCGATGCTGCAGTCGCGCGCGATGAACCTGCACCCGGTCATCGTATTGGTCTCCGTGACCATCGGCGGCGGCATCTTCGGGCTCATCGGCGCCTTCCTCGCTGTGCCCGCGGCCGCGATGATCGCCGTGTGCTATCGCTATATCCTGGACATCCTGCGCATCCACTCCGGCGAGAAAAGCGCCGCCGAGCTCGACTTTGTCACCGAGGAGGGCCGCACCATCGCGGAGATCGAGGAGCGCGAGTCCGTCCACGAGCGCCGCGAATGGCGCAAGGAGCGCCAGTGGACCACCCCGCCGGAAGTCGAGGAACCAGAGGAGACGGAAGAAAGCTCCAGCAGCTGGAAGAAGCTTATCGACGCCCGCGAGCACCCCGCATTCGCCAAAATGTTCGGCAAAAACGAGGAATCCGCCCCTCGCGAGGACTAGCGTGTTCGCCGGGTGTGCTTAACTCGGCGACATGTCTTCCGCAACCGCATTCCTTACCCTGCTCACCGGCCTCCTCATCGGTTTCATCGCGGGCCTTTTCACCGGCATGAGCTGGCTGAAACGCAACACCCCGGCACCCGCGCCACCCACTGACCTCGCGCCCGTCGCCCGCGCACTCACGCAATTGCAGGACCAGCTCGACGATCTCGACAAGGAGCAGGCGGTCGCCCGCAACGCGCTCGCCAGCCAGGTTCAGGCCATTGGGCGCACCTCCGCGCGACTCGGGGATCGCACCGACCAGCTTCTAGGAGCGCTGCGCAGCCCGCAGGTCCGCGGCCGCTGGGGCGAGATCCAGCTCCAGCGCGTTGTCGAGCTCGGCGGCATGGTCGAACACGTGGACTTCGACGTCCAGGCGCACATGCGCACCGGCGATCTGCCCGCCGTGCGCCCCGACATGGTCATCCGGCTGTCGGAGGGGCGCAACATCGTCGTGGATGCCAAGGTGCCCTTTTCCTCCTACCTGGACGCGCTCAACACGGAAGACCCCGAGGAAAAGCAGGCGTACATGCGCAGGCACGCGCACCTGCTGCGCCGGCACGTGGAGACGCTGTCGTCCAAGTCCTACATCGCGGCATTCCAGCCCACCCCGGAGTTCGTGGTGATGTTCGTGCCCGCCGACCCCTTCCTAGACGCAGGTCTTGCCCTCGACCCCGAACTTTTGGACTACGCCCTGTCCCGCGACGTCGTCATCGCCACCCCCACCACCCTGTTCGCGCTGCTGCGCACCGTCGCGCTCGGGTGGCGTCAAGACTCGCTCAACGAGAAGGCAAAGGAGGTCCAGCGCCTCGGCGCCGAACTCCACGCCCGCCTGCGCGTAATGGGCGAGCACTACAACAAGGTCGGTGCATCCCTGGACAAGGCGGTCGAGGCCTATAACGCCACGCTCGCCTCCATGGATTCCCGGGTGATGGTCACGGCGCGCAAGCTGGAGGACATGGACGTGCCCACTGGCCGCCACGCCGCGGCCCCGCTGACACCTGCCACCTCGCGCCCCCGCCATAGCGCCGGGTAAACTGTCTCGACGTGTCTCACGTGATCCGGAATACCAACGCCCCGTCAGCCGCCTTCCAAGGCCTGCCGACAGGTTCTGCCATTGGCATCCTGTTCGCCGCGCTGTTCACCGGCGCGCTGCTGAGCATCTATTCCGGCGTGATTGGCTGGCCGCTTCTCACCTGTTTCATCATCGCCACCCTGGTGGTGACCACCCTGGTCAACCCGAAGGGTCTCTTCCTCACCGTCGCCAGCGCCCCCATCCTGCTCTTCCTCACGGTGCTGGCCACCGGCTACGTCATCTCCCGCAGCGAAATCGCCGTCGGCGGGGTGTCTTCCAAGGCGGCGCTTTTGGCCGTGTTCTACCCCATCACCGAGGTCTTCCCCGTGCTCTTCACCGTCACGGTGGGCGCGGTAATCATTGCGGTCGCCCGCTACAAACTCGTCGAGCGGCAAAACCGGGCGCGCACACGTACCGAGACTTTCGAGCGGCACCAGGTGGCGGAGAGTAACCGCCGCGCCGCGTCGCAAAGCAGAAGGGCCCGGGAGCGCACCTCCAGCGTTTCCGTGCAGGAGCTGCTCAACCGGGCGAAAGAGGAGCGCGAGCGCTCCACGCGCAACCGCGGCGGGCTGCGCGACAACCTGTACGACTAGCTCGTCGCCTTCGCGCGCGGGGCGCGCAGGTCACGCGGCAGCGCGAAGGTAATCGTCTCCACCGTGGTGGTGACCTCCTCCACGTCCGAGTAGCCGCGCTCGTCGAGGAACTTCACGACCTCGGTAACCAGGATCTCCGGCACCGACGCGCCCGAGGTCACGCCAATCGTCGTGGCGTTTTCCAGCCACGCCTCATCGATCTGCGAGGCGTAGTCCACCAAGTACGACTCTTTCGCGCCCGCCTCGAGCGCAACCTCGACCAGACGCTTCGAGTTCGAGGAGTTCTGCGAACCCACCACAATCACCAGGTCCGACTTGCCCGCGATCTTCTTCACCGCAGCTTGGCGGTTCTGGGTGGCGTAGCAAATATCATCACTCGGCGGATCCTGCAGGTGTGGGAAGCGCTCCTTGAGCTTGGACACAATCTCCAGCGTCTCGTCCACCGACAGCGTGGTCTGCGACAGCCAGACCAGCTTCTCGTCCTGCAGCGACTCAGGCAGGGCATCTACGCCCTCGACCCCGTCAACCAGGTGAGTCACCTCAGGTGCCTCCCCCGCGGTACCCTCGACCTCTTCGTGGCCCTCGTGGCCGACGAGCAGGATCTGGTAGCCGTCGCGGGCGAAACGCTTCGCCTCGTTGTGCACCTTCGTCACCAGCGGGCAGGATGCGTCCAGAGTAAGCAGGTTGCGCGCCTTCGCGGATTCGCGTACCGCCGGGGAAATGCCGTGTGCGGAGAACACCAGGTGCGCGCCTTCTGGCACCTCGTCGGTTTCCTCAACAAAGATCACGCCCCGCTCTTGGAGCGTTTCCACCACGTACTTGTTGTGCACAATCTCTTTGCGCACGTAGATGGGCGCGCCGTACTTTTCCAACGCCTTTTCCACGGTCACCACTGCGCGGTCCACCCCAGCGCAGTAGCCGCGGGGCGCAGCGAGAAGAACATTTTTACCCTGATCAGTCATGGAACCGACAGTACCCAAAATACGTCTAAAAGAATAGGCAGCGAGCACACCCGCTGTGTAAGTTCGGCAGTAGCCTTCGGGAGCTTGTGTGACAGCCTCTGGGCTAAAGAAAGGAGACAATGTGACGTCGGAAAGCGGCAGGCCCGCATCCACTGCGGAAGCACCCTGGTCCGTATCCAAACTCAACACGACGGTCAAAGGGTGGATCGAAAAGCTCGGGTGGCTCTGGGTGGAGGGCCAACTCGCGCAGATCAACGCCAAGCCGACCTGGAAACTGTCCTACCTCACCCTGCGGGATACCCAGGAGCAGGTCAGCGTGCAGCTGACGGTCAACAGCGCCCTGCTGCAAGGTATGCCCACCCCGCTTAAGGAGGGCGACCGCGTCGTCGTGCGCGGCAAGCCGGCCTTCTACGCCGGGCGTGGCACCTTCTCCATGTGGGTGACCGACATCCGGCACGTGGGCGAGGGCGAGCTGCTTGCGCGTATCGAGCGCTTACGCAAGCAGCTCGCCGCGGAGGGGCTGTTCGACCCGGCGCGCAAGAAGCCCCTGCCCTACCTGCCCCAAAAGATCGGGCTGATCACCGGCAAGGCTTCGGCCGCGGAGCGCGACGTGATCTCGGTCGCGCAAGCGCGCTGGCCGGCGGTGCAGTTTTCCATCATCAACACCCCGGTCCAGGGCGCACTCGCCGTGCCCGCAGTGGTCAAGGCGCTCGAGCAGCTCGATCGCGACCCGGAGGTGGACGTGATCATCATCGCCCGCGGCGGCGGCTCGGTCGAGGACCTGCTGCCCTTTTCGGAGGAGGCCCTCCAGCGCGCGGTGGCTGCAGCCACTACCCCGGTCGTCTCCGCGATCGGTCACGAGCCGGACAACCCGGTGTTGGATAACGTCGCCGACGTGCGCGCCGCGACCCCCACGGATGCGGCGAAGCGCGTGGTTCCCGACGTCGCGCAGGAGCGTGCGCTGGTCACCGAGGCGCGCGAGCGCATGGCAGCCGCGCTGCGCGGCTGGGTGCAGCGCGAGCGCAACGGGCTGGCCTCGGTGCGTTCCCGCCCGGTACTGGCCGACCCGCTCTCTAACATCACGCGCCGCCGCGAGGAGATCGACCGGGCACGCGGGCTCATCCGCCGCGACGTCACCTACTTCCTGCAGAAAGAACAGACGGCAGTCGCGTCGCTGCGCGCCCAGGTCGCAGCGCTCGGGCCGTCGGCCACGCTTGCCCGCGGCTACGCGGTCGTGCAGGTTTTGCCTCGCGACGGCAGCGGGCCCGAGGTGGTCACCAGCATCGAGCAATCCCCACCCGGCTCGCAGCTGCGCATCCGCGTCGGCGACGGGTCCATTACCGCGGCCGGAATGGCCACTCAACCAGCAGATTAGAAGGAGCACACCATGGCAGAAAACACTTTCGGCGCAGGCGAGGCCGGCGAGAACGCCTTCCCGGACCCGCAGGAATTAAGCTACGAGCAGGCGCGCGACGAGCTCATCGAAACAGTGAAAATCCTCGAGCTCGGCCAGATGAGCCTCGACGAGTCGCTGAAGTATTGGGAGCGCGGAGAGGCCTTGGCCAAGCGGTGCGAAGTGCTTCTCGACGGGGCGTCGCAGCGCGTCGAGGCCGCCATCGAAACCCGCAGCGTTAATCCTGAGGAGTAATCGGCGCAGCCGCCAGCGCCGCGGCGATCAGCGCCCGGAACTCCTCATCGGTGCCCGCGCCGGTGACCAAAAAGCGCGCATCCCCGGCATCGAGCGCCCACAGGTCGCGTACTTCCGCGGCGTCCGAGGTGTAGACCTGGACCTCGGTGCCGTCAACCGTTTCGGTGCGGGCGAGTTCGCGGGGGCGGCTGTCGGCCTGCTGCACGGCGTCGGCAAGCGGGGCCCCAGTCTGCGTGAGCTGCAAGAAACCGCCATCGGCGGTGACCCACCCCACGACCGGGGCGGGCGCTTGCGCGATCATCGAGCGGCGCGCCGAGTTGGTCACCCAGCCCTCCGGTGCCTGCGGGTAGACCACGGGAAAGTCGACGGCGCGGGCCTCTAGGTCCAGAAACGTCGCCGCGTCGACCTCTTGCACCGGCCCCTGTTCGGGTTTGCCCGGGTTGAAGGTGCACAGCCCCGTCGCGCCGACGGCAACGAGCATGATGACCACAATCAGCACCATGTTGAGCGCGATGTTGCGGCCGTCCTCGAAGATCTTCGTGTTAGGTGTCACCCGGCCAGTATGACACGCCCGCGCGTCCACCCCCGAATTTGTCGCACTCCTTGGACGTTCCCGCAGTTGGGCTCACTCTTCCCCCAAAATGGTGGGCATCCGCGACTGAATCGGGCGTGAAAGTGCGAGAATGGAACCGGGCGGTGTGGTGCCCGTACACCCCCGCCGCGACCGATGCATGATTTTTTTAGCCGCAGGAGGCAACATTTCGATGACTGAGTCGAAGTCTGAAGAGTACTTCCCCGATCGCAATCTGGCGATGGAACTTGTTCGCGTCACAGAGGCCGCAGCGCTGGCCTCGGGCCGCTGGGTTGGTCGCGGCAAGAAGAACGAGGGCGACGGCGCGGCCGTCGATGCGATGCGCAAGATGATCAACTCCGTCAACATGGACGGCGTGATCGTCATCGGCGAGGGCGAGAAGGACGAAGCCCCGATGCTGTTCAACGGCGAAAACGTGGGCAACGGCGAGGGCGCGCGCGTGGACCTGGCCGTCGACCCGGTGGACGGCACCCGCCTGATGGCCGAGGGGCGCCCGAACGCGATTTCCGTCATTGCCGCCGCCGACCGCGGGTCGATGTACAACCCGAAAGACGCGTTCTACATGAACAAGATCGCCGTCGGCCCCGAGGCTGCCGGTCACATCGATATCACGAAGTCCGTTGAGTACAACGTCCACGCGGTCGCTAAGGCGAAGGGCGTGCGCCCCGACGAGGTCACCGTCGTCGTGCTGGACCGCCCGCGTCACGAGAAGCTGGTCACCGAGATCCGCGAGGCCGGCGCAAAGGTGCGCTTCATCATGGACGGCGACGTGGCAGGTGCCATCGCCGCCGCACAGGACACCAACTCCATCGACATGGCGATGGGTATCGGCGGCACCCCTGAGGGTGTCATCACCGCCTGCGCCCTGAAGTGCCTGGGCGGCGACATCCAGGGCATGCTCGCCCCGCAGTCCGAGGAGGAGCGCGAGAAGGTGCTCGCCGCGGGCCACGATCTGGACCACGTGCTGACCATCGACGAGCTGGTTGCCTCCGACAACTGCTACTTCGCCGCCACCGGCGTGACTAACGGCGACATGGTTCGCGGCGTGTCCTACCGCAAGAACGGCGCGACCACCCGCTCGCTGGTCATGCGCTCGAAGTCCGGCACCGTGCGCTTCGTGGAGTCCCAGCACAAGCTGGCCAAGCTGCAGGAGTACTCGGTGGTGGACTACTCGGACCCGACCTCCGACTAGACCGCGCCAAAACAGGCATAATATTTGTGACCGACTACGCAAGCATGTAAAGGAAGTTAGATATGGCTGAACAGCAGTACCGCATCGAGCACGACACGATGGGCGAAGTCAAGGTGCCGGTTGACGCACTGTGGCGCGCGCAGACCCAGCGCGCTGTTGAGAACTTCCCCATCTCCGGCCGCGGCCTGGAGGACCAGCAGATCCGCGCGCTCGGCCTGCTCAAGGCTGCGTGTGCGCAGGTAAATAAGGACCTGGGCAAGCTTGACGCTGAGAAGGCCGATGCGATTATCGCAGCCGCGCAGGAGATCGCCGACGGCAAGCACAACGACCAGTTCCCGATCGACGTTTTCCAGACCGGTTCCGGCACCTCGTCCAACATGAACACCAACGAGGTCATCGCCTCCATCGCGAAGGCAAACGGCGTTGAGGTTCACCCGAACGACGACGTGAACATGGGCCAGTCCTCCAACGACACCTTCCCCACCGCCACCCACGTCGCCGCGACCGAGGCTGCAGTCCAGGACCTCATCCCGGGGCTGGAGGTACTGCAGAAGTCCCTGGCTGCCAAGGCTGATGAGTGGCACGAGGTGGTCAAGTCCGGCCGCACCCACCTGATGGACGCCACCCCGGTCACCCTGGGCCAGGAGTTCTCCGGCTACGCCCGCCAGATCGAGCTGGGCATCGAGCGAGTGCAGGCCACCGTTGGCCGCCTGGGCGAGCTGGCCATTGGCGGCACGGCCGTCGGCACCGGTATCAACACCCCGGCCGAGTTCGGTGCCAAGGTCACCGAGGAGCTGGTGAAGCTCACCGGCGTCGATGCACTGTCCGAGGCCAAGAACCACTTCGAGGCGCAGGCCAACCGTGACGCGCTCGTCGAGTTCTCCGGCGCGATGCGTTCCGTGGCGGTCTCCTTCTACAAGATCGCCAATGACATCCGCCTGATGGGCTCCGGCCCGCTCGCCGGCTTCGCCGAGATCCACCTGCCGGATCTGCAGCCGGGCTCCTCCATCATGCCGGGCAAGGTCAACCCGGTGCTGTGCGAGACCGCGACGCAGGTCTCCGCGCAGGTCATCGGCAACGACGCGGCGATCGCCTTCGGCGGGACCCAGGGCCAGTTCGAGCTCAACGTGTTCATCCCGATGATGGCGCGCAACGTGCTCGAGTCCTCCCGCCTGCTGGCAAACACCGCTCGCCAGTTCGCCACCAAGCTTGTCGACGGCATCGAGCCCAACGTCGAGCACATGCGCGAGCTCGCCGAGTCCTCCCCGTCGATCGTGACCCCGCTGAACTCCGCGATCGGCTACGAGAACGCGGCGAAGGTGGCAAAGCACGCCATCAAGGAGGGCATCACCATTCGCCAGGCCGTGATCGATTTGGGCTTCGTGGACGGCGAGAAGCTCACCGAGGAGGAGCTGGACAAGCGCCTCGACGTGCTGTCGATGGCAAACACCGACCGCAACTAAGCCGCTAGGATAAGTCCCCAGCATCAATTCTTGAAAGCTGGGGACTTTTTCTATGCCTGATTCCTTTTCCGAGCTCCGCCACGCCGGCGGCTCGAACAAGCCCTGGGTGGTCGGCGGCATCTTCGCCCTTGCGCTCGCGCTGATCGGGGTCGCGCTCGCAGGCGCGTACTGGTCGAGCCAGCCGGGGGCTGACACCCCACCGGCGACAGTGACCGTGACCGCACAGCCCTTATCCCCTGCCGCAGACATCGCCCCCGCCGGCACGTATTCCGGCACGTTCAATAACCTGCGCGATGACGCGCGTCGGCCGCAGAAGGCGGCATGGCCCGTTGTTGCCACCTTTGGCGAGGGCACAGCAATGGTGGTCTACCCCCGCTCGGGCTGCACCGCGCTTATCGACGACTCCTTGCGCAACGTGCCCCTCACCACACGCTGCTCCTCGACCACCGGGGCCGACGACACTGTCGACGCCCACTGGGAAGTTGCGTCGCCCGAGCCCGGCCTGGTCGAGCTCACCTATGTTGAAGGCGAGGAAGCCGTCGCCGGCGGCGTCCTTTCCCGCGGTCTTCCGGACACAAATCAGACATAAACGGGCAAGTTGCCAAACTTTGCACTGGGTGTAATATTGCACCCTGTGCAAAATGATCACTGTTCCGCAGGCACGCGGGAAGTGAAGCGGCAGCGCACCAGGCAAAGGATTCACGAGGCCGCAATGGACCTCGTCGAAGCACGTGGACTCGACAACACCACCGTCGAAGACATCTGCAACGCTGCCGACATCTCCCGACGTACCTTTTTTAACTACATGGACTCTAAGGACCACGCCGTCTTCGGGGTGTTCCCCCTCCGCCTGACCGAAGCCGGGCTCGACGCGATAATCAACACCCAGTCGGACAACCTGCCCCAGCTCATCCTCACCGCTTTCGAGGAGGACCCCGCAGCTCCGGACCGAGCCACCTTCGCCCGCCAGCGCGCGCTCATCCAGGCAAACCTGGAACTCGAAAGCGCCGCGCTGATTCGAAGACGGGAGGCGCTACGGGCGGTGTGGCGGGCCGTCGAGAAGCACTTTGCCAAGTTCCCACAGGACAGAAAGCTTGAAGGCCCCGTCGAAGAGGAGATCCACTCCATCGCGGAAGTGGTCTTCTGCTCTATCTCCCGCTATCTCCACCTCCCCCAACCAGAGGAAGGCACCACCATCTCGCACCTGCTTCGCGCAGGTGCCACGTTCACCACATTTGCAAAGGAGCTCGAATGGAACACAACAGCGTAAGACCCCAAGGGGGCGCAAAGCAGCACGTCGGACTGATCTTCGCGGCGCTGCTGCTCACCATGCTGATGAGCTCGCTCGGTCAGATGATCTTCTCCACCGCCTTGCCCACCATCGTTGGTGAGCTCGGCGGCGTTGACCACATGAGCTGGGTCATCTCCGTCTTCCTCATCACCATGACCATCGCCATGCCTATCAACGGCAAGTTCGGCGACGGCCTCGGACGCAAGTGGCTCTACATCGGTTCGATCGGCTTGTTCGTCATTGGCTCTACACTTGGTGGTTTCGCCCACACGATGACGCTTTTGATTATCGGGCGCGCTATCCAGGGGCTGGGCGCCGGCGGCATGATGGTCAACTCGCAATCCATTATCGCCGAGGTCGTCCCCGCCCGCCAGCGCGGTAAATACATGGGCGTCATGGGCGCAGTCTTCGGCGTGTCCTCCGTTCTCGGCCCGGTCCTCGGCGGCTGGTTCACCGACGGGCCCGGCTGGCGCTGGGGTCTCTGGATGAATATCCCGCTCGGTTTGCTTGCCATGACGGTGTCCGCGTCCGTCCTCCGGCTGCGTCGCGGCACGCCGGGCCCGCTCAACGCGGACTGGCTGGGCATGGTGCTCATGATCATCTCCACGTCCAGCCTCATCCTCACCACCACGTGGGGCGGCACCCAATACGAGTGGACGAGTCCCACCATCCTCACCACCGCGGCAATTGCGTTCCTTAGTGGCATCGCCTTCGTCCTGGTGGAGCTGCGCGCCAAGAACCCGCTCATTCCAATGCAGCTGTTTTCCAGCCGCAACATGGTGCTCACCACCGCTGCCGGCACAGTGCTGGGCATGGCGATGGTCGGCGCGCTCGCCTACCTGCCCACCTACCTGCAGATGGTGCACGAGATGACGCCCACGGAGGCCGGACTGATGATGCTGCCGATGGTGCTCGGCATGCTCGGCACGGGCATGACCGTCGGCTTCATCATCTCGCGCACGGGCCGCTACAAGATCTACCCGCTCGTTGGCATGGCACTCACTGCGGTGGGCATGTTCCTGTTTTCCACCCTCACCGTGGAGACCTCGCTCACGACGCTTGGTCTCTACATGTTCGTCTTCGGTTTCGGCCTCGGCCTGGTCATGCAGGTGCTGGTCCTCATCGTGCAGAACTCCTTCCCGGTCTCCATGGTCGGCACCGCAACTGCAACAAACAACTTCTTCCGCCAGCTCGGTTCCGCACTTGGCGCCTCGCTGGTCGGCTCGCTGTTCATCCACAAGATGCGCGACAACATGGCGGAGCGGATGCCTGGAGCACTCGCCCAGCTGCCGCCTGAGCAGTTGGAGGCCGTCGGCCCGCTTTTCGACGGCTCCTCGAGCAACCTCACTCCCCACCAAGTCTCCCAGCTCCCGGACGCCGTGAAAGAGGCTGTGTTGACGAGCTACAACGATGGCCTCACCCCGGTCTTCCTCATGATCGTGCCGCTAGCGGTGCTCGCTTTCCTGCTGCTCGTCCCGATCGTGGAGGACCCGTTGAAGGAGACGGTGGATTAAGGCATGCCTGTGGCGCGCCGGTTTTTGCTGGCGCGCGGGCTTTTTTGGGTGGGGGTTTAGTCGGGTGGTTTTCGGTTGTCGGCTCGGGCTTTGTGGTCGGTGCCGGTGGCGGTGACATTCCCATAGGGTGAGACGTAGACAATCTGTCCGTCGCGTCTTTCGGTGTGACCCCGGGTGCCGCGGGCGGCCTGCGAGTTGTGGTACTTACACAACCACCCCAGGTTGG
>OJLY01001008.1_pt1 | contig 13292 bp, 9 predicted proteins | sample 1597031 | NCBI WGS metagenome assembly OJLY01 (sample SAMEA3904673, study PRJEB24821) | metagenome | biome: Builtin; feature: hospital; material: surface | place: USA | collected 2013-06-03
AGGGGAAAGACTGGAGGGGGCCTCTGCCGCCCCCTTAGGCTGTCCCCTAGAGAACAAAGATATTAACTTAATTATAATGATAACTTGATTGTTCAAATAAACTATATCAAAAATATTTTTAGTAAAAGATATTTTAGGAAAAAATATCTCCCCCAAATATTATAGTTTTTAATTTCTAGTAGTATAATAGGATATAAGGGGATTGAGCAGATTGTTTAATTCCTTATTGTATTATTTACAGGAAAATTAGTTAATATATAATATATAAGTATATCTTATTTATAATAGAAAGGGATCTTATGAGATTACACATGGGACTTGATGTAGGTTCTACTACAGTCAAGCTTGTAATTACCGATACAAATTTCAATATATTACACTCTGTCTATGTTAGACACAAGTCAGATGTGAAGGAGACTGTAAGGACGGTTCTTCTGGAGGCCTTTGATCGCTTCAAGGATGATGAAGTAACTGTCAATGTTACTGGCTCTGGTGGTATGTTTTTGGAAGATTATTTGGGGATTGATTTCGTTCAAGAAGTTATAGCGGAAACAAGGGCTATCAGAGAATATATTCCAGAAACTGATGTCCTAATCGAGCTGGGAGGAGAGGATTCTAAGATTACATATCTTAAGGGATCTGTCGAGCAGAGGATGAATTCTATTTGTGCTGGAGGAACGGGAGCTTTTATAGATCAGATGGCATCCCTCCTAGATACTGATGCGACAGGTCTTAACGAGCTTTCGATGTCTTACAAGAAGGTCTATCCGATTGCTTCTAGGTGCGGAGTTTTTGCTAAGACTGATATCCAAGCCTTGATGAATGAGGGGGCTAGCAGGGAAGATATAGCTATTTCAGTATTTCAATCAGTAGTTAACCAAACTATTTCAAACCTGGCTTGCGGTAGACCAATAGAGGGTAATATTACCTTCCTTGGAGGTCCTCTCCACTTCCTCTCATCTTTGAGGGATAGGTTTGTAGAAACTCTTGGAGAAGAGGAAAATACCTTCATCATCCCAGACAATGCCGAAATCTACGTAGCTCTTGGAGCCGCACTCTTATCAGCAGATTCTAAGGAATTTATTCCTTATAGGACTTTAATTGAAAGGCTCGATGGTGAAGTTCCAGAAAATCTTGAAATGACAAAAAGACTCGAGCCTTTGTTTGAGTCGGAAGAAGAATACAAAGAATTTAAGAAAAGACACGCCACAGGTCAGGTTGCTTACAAGGATATTCATGACTACGAGGGTCCAATATATGTAGGAATCGATGCTGGCTCTACCACTAGCAAGATGGTTTGGCTAAGCGAGGATAAGAAAATTCTCCTAGAAGATTATAGGATGAATCTAGGTAAGCCACTTGAAGTTGTAATTTCTATGCTCAAGGAAGGCTATATTAAGAAAAATCCTAAGGCCTACATAGCTTCAAGCGGAATTTGTGGTTATGGAGAAGACTTCATCAAGAAGGCCCTCCGTGTAGATAATGGAGAAGTTGAGACCATCGCCCACTACAAGGCTGCCCAATTCTTCAACCCTAATGTCGACTTTATCCTAGATATTGGTGGCCAAGATATGAAGGCGATGCATATCAAAGACGGAATTATCGATAGCATCCAGCTTAACGAAGCCTGCTCATCAGGTTGTGGATCCTTCCTTTCAACCTTTGCCGCATCTGTCGGCATGAGTGTAGAGGATTTCCAACAAAAAGCCATCCTATCCAAAGAGCCTGCAGATCTTGGCTCAAGATGTACTGTATTTATGAACTCCAAGGTCAAACAAGCCCAAAAGGAAGGCTCAGAAGTTGAAGATATAGCGGCAGGACTTTGCTATTCTGTAATCAAAAATGCCATCCAAAAGGTAATCAAGGTCAGAGACCCTAGAAGCCTTGGCGAAAATCTAGTAGTTCAAGGAGGAACCTTCTACGGAGATGCAATCCTTAGAGCCTTCGAGAAAATCACAGGCAGAGATACCACAAGGCCAGAAATTGCCGGTCTAATGGGAGCTATGGGTATGGCCCTAATCTCCATGGATAAGTCCACAGGTCATTCGAGTCTTGCTGATATAAACGAGCTTGAGTCCTTCTCCTATGAGCAAAAGAATGCAAGATGCGGAAAATGTTCCAACAATTGTTCTCTAATTATTAATATCTTCCCAGATGGATCAAGATATATAACTGGAAACAGATGCGAAAGGGGAGCAGGAGTTAAGGAAAGCCACAGCTTCGCCGATTACAATATGTACAAGTTTAAGTACGACTTGTTATTTAATAGAAAGACCTTGAAGGATAAAAACACCTTCGGAAAAATAGGAATTCCAAGAGTCCTAAACATCTACGAAGACTATCCTTTCTGGCATACTTTCTTTACTAGCCTAGGCTTTGATATAGTTTTATCTGATAGGTCTTCGAGGGAAATTTACGAGAAGGGAATATCTTCTATTTCCTCAGAGACAGCCTGCTATCCAGCGAAGCTCGTCCACGGCCATATAGAAAATCTCCTCGAAAAGGATGTAGATACGATCTTCTATCCAGCGATTTTCTATGAATACAAGCAATACAAAAACGCCAAAAATCAGATGAACTGTCCGGTAGTAAGCGGCTATCCAGACCTTATTAGAAATAACGTAGATGATTTAAAAAATATTAAATATATGGCTCCTTACCTATCATTTGAGTCTGAGAAAATTATAGCTGATAGACTTATCGAAGAATTTAAAGATTATAGCTACCAAGGCAGAACTTTAGGCAAGAAAGAGATCAGAAATGCGGTAAGCCTTGCCTGGCAAGAGATGCAAAACTACCACGACGCAATCAAGAAACGTGGCAAGGAAATCCTAGATTTTGTTAATAAGAAAAATCTAAATGCCCTAGTCCTTGCAGGAAGGCCATATCATATAGATCCAGAAGTAAACCACGGAATGGCTGAGCTAATAGAATCAATGAAGATTCCGGTACTTTCAGAAGATTCCATAGCCTACAATTCACCGGACCTTTCCTATGATCTTAGGGTTCTTGACCAATGGTCCTACCACGCAAGACTCTATAGGGCTGCCCAATATGTAGGCCAAACTGACAATCTCGAGTTAATTCAACTTAACTCCTTCGGTTGCGGACTAGATGCGGTAACAAGCGATCAAGTAGCTGATATCCTAAAGGCCAACGGCAAGATCTATACTCTAATCAAGATAGACGAGGTAAGTAACCTCGGAGCGGTTAAGATAAGGATCAGATCTCTCTTAGAAGCCCTAAACCAAAAGAGAATCGAAGGCAACAAGCTTGAAGGAGACTTAGATAAGCTTGATTACGAAAGTCCAGAATTTACCAAGAAAATGGTAAAAGAAGGCTACACCATCCTTGCTCCTCAAATGGCAAGAGAGCACTTCGCTATAATGGAACCAGTCTTCCATGAATATGACCTAAACATAGAATTCCTAGATGATATCAATAGTGATGTAATAGATACGGGACTTAAATACGTAAACAACGACTCCTGCTATCCATCAATCACAGTAGTAGGCCAGCTCTTAGAAGCAGTTAAATCAGGCCGCTACGATACAGATAAGATAGCCCTTCTTATGACCCAAACAGGAGGAGCCTGCAGGGCAAGTAACTATGTAGGCTACATCAGAAAGGGTCTAAAGGATGCAGGCCTTGATGATATTCCTGTAATTGCCCTTTCCGCCCAAGGTATAGAAACTAACGCAGGCTTTGACCTAAAGAAGGCTTCATCTATACCACTTCTCAAAAAGCTTATGAGGTCAATCCTATTAGGAGACTTAATCAACAGAGTATCTAATGCTACAAGACCTTACGAAGTAAATAAGGGAGAGACCAATAGCCTAAAAGAGGCTTGGATCATCAAATGTAAGCAAATTGCTCCAAAGATGACCGGAAAGGACTACAAGAAGATGGTAAGGGAAATAGTAGAGGACTTTGACAACATCGAAAGAAATGACCTAGTATTGCCAAAGGCAGGGATCGTAGGAGAAATCCTAGTCAAATTCCTCCCAGAAGCTAACAACCACCTCCAAGATATCCTAGAAAGAGAAGGGGCAGAGGTAATCCTTCCAGACCTAACCGACTTTCTCATGTACTGCATGAAAAATACCGAAATCAAGGCAGACCTTTACGGCAAGGATAAAAAAAGCGCTTGGCTAGGTAAAATGGGTATAAGCCTTGTAGAAAAATACAGAAAAGTCGTAAGAGAGGCCCTAAGAGAAAGCAAGCACTTCGAAGAGCCTTGCTATATAGATCAAATAGCTGACTATGCCAAGGACGTAACAAGCCTCGGTAACCAAGCAGGTGAGGGCTGGCTTCTAGCAGGTGAGATGGTAGAGCTAATCAAACAAGGTGCCCCAAATATAGTAGTCATCCAACCATTCGGCTGCTTGCCAAACCATATTACAGGTAAGGGCGTTATGAAAAAAATCAGATCAGTCTATGAAGAAGCAAACATAGTAGCCATAGACTACGACCCAGGCGCAAGCGAAGTCAACCAAGTCAACAGGGTAAAACTAATGATGAGCTCCGCTAGGGAGAAACTAAAAGAAAAAGAAGAAGCAAAGACTAGTATCTAGGAAAAGTCTAAGCTTGATTTAAAATAAATAATTATTAATAAAAAGAAGGACTCTTGCAAACTAATAAATCCCCACAAGGGGAAAGATATTAGAAAGCAGGAGCCCTTTTTGCTTTCACCCTTATCCCTACGACCCACACCCCCTAATCCCTAATGGTTCTGGCCACAGCGAACATAGTGAGCTGATGGCAGACCTTAATCGAGGCTTGGCGAGGTGAAGGTCTTTGTACCTGAGCCCACAAGCTATCGTCGACCGAAGTGGAGGGATCTCTTATAGATATCTAGGCTTCGCTACGCTTTGCTTGAAATAAGGCAAAATTGAAAAGCTGTTAGGATAATATCAAAACCTTTCTCTTTACATGAAAAATAAAATATGGTACTATAAATGTAACATTATTGGTACTAAAAATGTAACAAGGATTATTATGGAAATAGAAAATAGGATAAAAGAATTTAGAAAAGAGAAGAATCTCTCCCAGGCTAAGCTTGCAAAGCTGGTTGGTCTAAAGAGAAGATCTATCATGGCTTATGAGAATAATACAATAAGCCCTACTCTTGAGACAGCTTATAAAATAGCCAAGGTTTTAGATAAGGATTTTACAGAAGTATTTATATTGAAATAGGAGTATTTATGGGATTATTTTTTAACGACAAGGATGAATTAAGAAGAGACATCGAGAATAGCTTTGGCAAGGATACGAATTTCCTTATAGCGATTAAACATAATGGTCCTATAAAGCAAGGTATAAAAATGATAATTAGTAATTTATATAACACATACGATTCTAATAGAACCTTTCTTCTGGTATTTGATGAAAAGGGAATATATGAAAAAGAAATATCTAACTCAGATAAAACAGATTTTTATCTAATGCCTGAAAGTGAAATTGAAAATATTTCTGTCGAAGAAAAGTCTAATAAAGCATATATAAAATTTGTCCATATAGGCAAGGAATTATCCTATGAGATTCCTTTTGATGGAAGGCTTTTCAAAGATAATAGGGAAAACTTCAATACTTTGAGGGCTTCTTCTTGGCATAGAATATAAATATTAAGCTTCAAGATTTATAAAGACGATTAGAACATAGAAAAAGACTGCATAACATTTAGTGGAGAGAATTCTTAGAGATGTCTCGGCTTCGCTCGACATAAGGGGAGGTAGCACTCTAAACTTCTTCAACCCTTATCACAATCGACCCACACCCCTAATCCCTAATGGTTCTGGCCACAGCGAACATAGTGAGCTGATGGCAGACCTTAATCGAGGCTTGGCGAGGTGAAGGTCATTGGACCTGAGCCCGCAAGCTACCGTCGACCGCAGTGGAGGGATCTCACTAGAGATGTCTCGACTCCGCATTCGCTTTGGTTGCCATAAGCTTAAGTGAAGCTTGTTATTTTTATTTTATTTACAAAGACAAAAAAACTCCCCCAACCATATTTTTTACTGGCTAGGGGAGTGTATTTCTATAGAGATTTAATTATTTCAAAAAGTTCTCTGGCGGATTTCTTTGGGCCTTCGCTTTCCATATTGTCTATGGCAAGCTGGGTCCTTATTGTTCCGACTTTTATTTTGTTTTCGTAAAGCTTATCGAAGTATTCTTTAATGAGCTCATCGCACATTTCTTGTTTTTGGTAAGGGCCGAATGGGTTTGCGAAGTAGGATTTGACTAGTCCTTCTTCTGTTGTTGTTCCCTTGGCCATTCTTGCACCTTCTTTGAAGACTTTGATAGCTTCTTCTTTGTTTTCGAATAGCCTGATTGACTTTTCTCCTTCTTTTAGCTTATCGTAGTTGTTGGCGTAGAGGAAGAAGTCTACGTGATAGCCTTCCATGATTTGTTTATGGTCTGCTACTGGCATGATTAGCCTTGCGTTAACCTTGTCCGGATTCATAAAGATAGACCTATCTATTTGCTTGAAGGCATAGCCTGAATCTAGGTCGTCGAGCCTTACGAAGGCACCGATTTCTGTTCCGTAGGCGAGAACTTCGTTTCCGCTTAGTCTGAAAGAGCCCATATCGTCAAAGATTACGGTCATGTCACGGATATATTCCTTGGCAAGGGACCTAAAGGCTTCGATTGATTCGCTCTTACCTGCTCCGGAGTCTCCCAAGATTACAATATTTGCACTCTTACCGTTTTGTAAGACTACATTGACACCAGCTCCGTGGATTGGGAGGAAGCCTCTTTTCATGGAGATGATGTTGTTTAGGGTTAGACACATTTTCTTAAGATAGCCGAAGTAGTCCTTCTTGTCGCAGAAGTTACAGTAGCCTATGAATAGGTCATTTTCCTTATCTTCATAGAAGATATCAAGGTCCCTATCGTCCTTTACTCCAAATATATATATTCCATCAGGCTTTGTATTAATGGCTTCTTCTTCATCACATAACTCGAATAAGTTTGAGGCAGATATGCCGTGGGTGATGTAGTCTTGGTGGAAGTAGACATAGATTAGGTTGTCGGCAATCTTTGCTGGATAGCAGAGGTATTCTTCTGTGTCTATTTCGATATTTTCAACTGGATTGTCGAAGACTTCCTTGAAGAAACCATCACGCTTGTTGGACTTGGTGTAGGTTATATAAGGAGTTTCGATCATTACCTTTGTTATAAATGGTATCTTGTTGAGCCATTTTAGGTAGTCTGGATAGTCTATTTTGGACTTTCTTACTATAACAGAAGAGTTGGCTCCTGCTGGTACTTGTCTAAAGACCTTTGGGTTAACTCCTGTGATTGAGACTTCGACTTTCCTGTAGATTTCCAGAATCATGTCCTTAAATCTGATATTGGAACCTAAGAAGTTTTCTACTTCAAGCCCTTCCTTGTCGGCATTTTTCTCGATGATGGAGTATCTTTCGATTTTTCTCCAATAATCGTACATGTCTTCGACAATTCTTATTAGGGCGTCACGCTCCTTGTTGAGATCGTGGTACTTGTTGATCTTCTCGCTAATCTCATCTAGGGTCATTACTGTAAGGATCTTTGTTATATCCCTAAGCTCATTTGAAAGCTGGTCTATATCACTTGCCCTAAAGAATTTCTCTAGATAGGTGTAGATTCTTGTGTGATTGTCCTTGTGGAATTTGACAAAGGACCTTAGGACTTCGTAGAAGCCATCACTTCTAAGAAGGTCGTCAGTATTGTTGAAGAAGGCCTTGGAGAAGTTTAGGATGGCTTTGTTGTTTGATATTGATATTTCTTTGTTCATATTAGCTCCTAATTATTCTTTTCTATTTATTACTTATTACTTTACCGTAAAACTAGACGAATACTATTTGAATTAATAGCATATAGACCATAGTTCCTACAGAAATTGAGAGGAAGAGCTTCTTGAACCTAAAGTGTAAGAAAATCACGACAGCTGATGCAATAATTTCAGCGAGACCATATGGGTAATGGATGATGTCGATGTTTCTTAGGGCAAATACAACGAGCAAGGGCATTAGGGCGAAGGGGAGGTACCTACCGTAGTACTTTACTAGATCAGGTAGCTTCCTTTTGCTGAAAAACACAAAGGGAACAGACCTTATCATAAAGGTTGTAATGGCAGAGGCTGCTATTATCATAATCATTCTATTCATTATAATCTTCCACCTTTCCTCTTACTGCAAACAGACTCATTACAATTAATAACAAGGCAGGGATCATAAACTTATCCTTGCCGAAGATTAATAGAGCAACAATTGACATAGCTAGCCCTATCATCAAAGGTCTGTGGTTTCTGGTAGCATTGAACTGTTCAACCAAAAGCACTAGGAAAAGTGCAGTTAGGACAAAGTCCATGCCCGTTGTGTTAAAGCTAATCATATTTCCCAAAAGGGCTCCCGCATAGGAAGCTAGGGCCCAAACTAGGTAGTTGATGATACCTATAGCTAGATAGAAGTCCCCACGATTTACTCCCTCAGGTGGCTTTATTGAAGTATCCAGGGCGAAGGACTCATCTGATAGGGTCAGGATAAATAGTAACTTTGATCTCGAATTCTTAAATTCTTTTAGTAAGGACAAACCATAGAACATCATCCTGATATTTACTGAAAGAGTAAGGATGATGATAGCAAGTACGGTAATGTCGGTTTTGAGCAAGGGTAACAATACAAATTGCATACTTCCAGCATACACCGTAAGTGATATAATAGGAGCGAGGATTGCAGAAAATCCTGCTTGACTAACCATGATTCCAAAGGTAAGACCAAGGAAGACATAGCCTACTATAACAGGGATAGTGTATGGGAATGCTTTCTTAAATGCTTCTCTCATAATATCTCCTTATAAAATTATATACATTCTATCACAAGATTGTTAAAAAATAAATAATAGTTTCATTAAAGACATAGAACTTGTATAATATAATAGGCTAATTATGTAAAGGAGAGTATATGAAAAAGTACGATATCGTAGTGGTAGGCGCAGGAGCAAGCGGTGCCTTCCTTGCTTATGAATTAACCAAGCTAAAAACAAAGAAGAAAGTTTTGATAATTGATGGCGGTAGGAAAGTAGCTAACAGGACTTGTCCTATAACAGAAGGCAAAGTTGATCACTGTATAGGATGTAAGCCATGTAACATCATGTACGGATTTGGAGGAGCAGGAACCCTCTCAGATGGTAAATACAACATAACCACAAGCTTTGGAGGAGACCTTCACCAATACATAGGCGAGAAAAAAGCCATGGAGCTTATGGAATACGTAGACTCTGTCCTAATGGAATTCGACGGGGGAGATGATCTAGAGCTTTACTCAACAGACAAAAACGACCTAAAGACTAAATGTCTTCGTCACGACCTCCACCTTCTATCAGCCAAGGTCCGTCACTTCGGAACAGATAGAAACAAGGTAATCCTTCAAAGAATCTACGACTATGTCAAAGACACCATAGACTTCGAGTTTAACACTATGGTAGATAAGGTAGAATACGAAAACGACAAATACATCATCCACACAGGAAAAGAAGTCTACGAAGCAGACGATCTAGTCCTTGCAGCTGGCAGGTCAGGCTCTAAGTGGATTGCAGACATGTGCGATGAGTTTGACGTTGGGCTTAAGAGAAACAGAGTCGACATCGGTGTCAGAGTAGAAGTTCCGGCAGAAGTCTTCAAACATATAACAGACGATGTTTACGAAGCAAAAATCATGTATCAAACCAAGCAATACAACGACGTAGTAAGGACCTTCTGCATGAACCCATACGGCCATGTAGTAACAGAAAATACTAACGGCATCCTTACAGTAAACGGTCACTCATTCACTGACCCTAAACTTCAATCAGGAAACACTAACTTTGCCCTCCTAGTAACCAACAGATTCACCGAACCATTCGAAGACTCCAACGAATACGGCGAATCCATTGCCAAGCTTTCAAACATGCTTGGAGGAGGAGTCCTCATGCAAAGATTTGGCGACCTAGTCAAGGGCCGTAGATCATCAGAAAGAAGAATGGCCAAGTCCTTCACCACACCAACCCTAAATGCGACAGCAGGCGATCTATCCCTAGTTATGCCAAAAAGACAACTTGACGATATCATCGAGATGATCTACCAACTAGACAAAATCGCCCCAGGAATGGCCAACGACGACACCCTACTTTACGGAATAGAAGTCAAATTCTACAACTCCGTAGTAAACGTAGACGAAAGATTCGAAACAAATAAGAAAAGACTCTACTGCCTAGGAGACGGCTCAGGAGTAACCCACTCCCTATCTCAAGCCTCAGCCTCAGGAGTAGAAATGGCAAGAATATTAAACGACCTATAATGAAATACATCTATTCACAAATCAAAAAAGAAGACGGAATCATCCTAAGAGGAGTGATTAACACTCCTGGTGATTTCACAGAAGATAAAAAATATCCAACAGTAATAATCTACCATGGATTCGGAGGAGATAGGAACGGATCAAGCTTTTTTAGAGTTCAAAACGCCAGATACCTCACAGATAGGGGCTATATTGTAGTAAGATTCGACTTTTCAGGAACATGCGAGTCCGACGGAGACTTCTACGATATGACCGTATCGAGAGAAGAAAAAGAAGCAGAACTCATCCACGAATTCGTAAAAATCAAATCCTATGTAGACAAGGACAGACTCTACTGGGTGGGCCATTCCCTAGGAGGGGTCATAGCTACCCTTAAGGCCCACAAGCTTAAGCCAAAAGCCATGTGCCTCCTCGCTCCAGCAAGTGATATGAATAACCCAGACTACATCAAAGTCATGGCCAAAACCATGTTCGAAGGCGAGATGAGAAAGAAAAAATCTGAAATAGACGGCCGTAAATCCTACGCCGAAATCATAAGAAGTGTAGAAGACGTAGATATAGGAGGAGTCAAACTCCACAAGAACTTCCTAATAGACTTCCTAAAGAAAAATATCTACGGGGCTGCCGAAAAATATAAGGGCAGGGTCCTAATCCTAAGGGGAGACGCAGACGACTTAGTCTTTAACGACTCAAACGTAAAACTCCAAAAGGCCTACCCAAAGGCAGACTACGAGCAAATACAAGGAGCCGACCACTCCTTCAAAAACGAAGACCACAGAATGATAGTCTTTGAGAAAATGTATAAGTTCTTTGAGGAAAACTAAGAGAGTTATGCTACTATTAACGCATCCTTATATCGAGCTAAGCCGAAACTCCCATCACACCCCTTATATCGAGCGGAGCGAAGCGAAGTCGAGATATCTCTGAGAGATCCCTCCACTACGGTCGGGATAAGGGAGAGGAAAGAGTCGGTATAAGGAAAAAGGGAAAGTCGGGACTCCACACTACCCTTATATCGAGCGGAGCGAAAGCGGAGTCGAGATATCTCTTGGTTTTCACTAGCCTAGTTTGCCTAATTCTAAATTTATCTTAAAACTCACCAGGGTCAAACCCTGGTTTTTCCTTGCTCTCAGCTTACAAAATCCAATCCCTTTTATTATTTTTCATTATTTTAAAGAAAAAATCTTCAAAAGGGCTTTAATTCTGTCCGAAAAGTGTTATAATGTAATAAACAATTATATATCTGACACCAATTTGTAACTAATATCTATCAATTGTGGAGGAAATTTAAAATTTTTGTACTTTTTGTAGAAAATGTGTTGCAAATATTTAGAAAGTGGTGTATCATTATAATTGTAAAGTGAGTACTATATTAATAGTTTTTTAAACACAAAAGGAGAATTACAATTATGAAAACAAATAAATTAGCAGCAGGTGCTCTTGCACTAGCTCTTGGACTTGGTGCAGTTACACCAGCATTTGCTGAATCAACAGGTGAATACCTAAACAAACAAGTTACTCAAGAAGTAAAAGATAAAATCAACAAAATAGAATCTCTTGTTGCAAGAGCAAACGAACTTGACAAATTAATCAAAGATTCTCAAGCTTCATTAGAAGTTAAAGAAAAAGAACTTGAAGAAGCTAAAAAAGAATTCGCTAAAACAGCTTCAGACGCTGATGCAGATAAAGTTAATGACCTTGACGCTAAAGCAAAAGCAGCAAACGAAGCTGTAAGTGAAGCAGAAAATGACTATGCAAAAGCTTTAAAAGCTGTAGAAGAAGCTAAAAAAGACGAAAAAGAAGCTAAAGAAGCAGAAGCTGAAGCAGCTAAAGATAAATTAGAAACTGTAAAAAAAGTAGCAAACGAAACTCAAGCAAAAGCTGATAAAGCAAGAAAAGAATTTGAAGAAGCAAACGCTAATAAAGCAAAAGTTAAAGAACTTTCTGCTAAAATTACAGTTCTAGAAGGTGAAATAGCTAACCTAAAAGAAACTATTAGAACAGCTAAACAAGAACTTGGTGTTGAAAAAGCTGCTGACACTACAAAAGTAACAATCAAAGAACAACTTAAAGCTCTAAAAGCAGAACTAAAAGGTAGTGCAAAAGATGATGCAGAGCTTCTAACACTTTTAGCAAAAGCTAAAGAATTAGGAATTCTTACTGATGAAGTAGAAAAATCTAAAGATTCTAAAGAAGAAGTTCTTGCAAAAGCTGAAAAAGCTTACGAAGATGCAAGAGTTACTGTAAAAGCAGTAGAACTTATCAAAGTTACAGCTCCAAAAGTTTACGAAAAGAACAAAGTAGCTATCGATGCTTACCTAGAAAAAGCTAACGCAGCAGTTAACAAACTTGGTAAAGCTCTTGGTAAAAAAGTAGCAGTATCTGACCTTCTTTTCTCAACAGCTTACGCTGAAGAAGCTAGCTTAGAAGAAATCAAAGATTTAACAAAAGAAGTTGAAGATGTAGATAAAGAAGGTAAAGAACTTCTTGAAAACATAAACAAACAAGAAGAAGAAGCTGATAAAAAAGAAGACAAAAAAGAAGACAAAAAAGAAGACAAAAAAGAAGACAAAAAAGAAGACAAAGCACCAGCAGCTAAAAAAGCAGCTTCTAACGCTAAAACAGGCGTTGCAGGAGTTACAGGCGTAGCTGGAATCCTTGCAGCAGCTTCAGTTGCTTACGCAGCAAGCAAAAAAAGAGACTAATAATACTTTAGTCACTGAAGAGTGCACTCTATAGACAAAGTATTAATTTAGTAACCGCGGTACTCACGATTTAAGACCCTTTCCCCAAAGGGTCTTTTATTTTGCCATAAAATAAGTGGGGGAGATATTTTTTTCTAAAATATCTGAGACTAAAAATTATAGTATAGTGTTATCTGGATAATGGAATAATAATTTATTTAAAAATATCCCTTCGTTCTCTAGGGGACAGCCTAAGGGGGCGGCAGAGGCCCCCTCCAGTCTTTCCCCT
>OJLY01001011.1_pt1 | contig 13277 bp, 12 predicted proteins | sample 1597031 | NCBI WGS metagenome assembly OJLY01 (sample SAMEA3904673, study PRJEB24821) | metagenome | biome: Builtin; feature: hospital; material: surface | place: USA | collected 2013-06-03
TACCGGGACCAGCGACTATCCCCATTATCGGGGACACTCACAAGGTAACGGGCAATTACTAGAAGCGGATGGCGTCGATGGGCTTGACGCGGACTGCGATGGTGGCCGGGATAATACCCGCCAGCGCGCCCACGAACGTTGCGACCAACACGCCGATTACAGCGGCCGTGACGGGGTAGGCCACGGCGCCGGTCTCCAGCGGCAACGCCAGCATCTTATCCAGCGGCAGCTGCTTGACCGTGATGATCGAGGCAATCACGCCAACCACGCCCGCCACCGTCGTGGCGACAATCGACTCCAAGAACACAGAGATAAAAATCCTGCCTGCCGACGCGCCCATTGCGCGACGAATACCAATCTCACGGACGCGGTGGCCAATGGTGACAATCGAGACCGTGAGCAGCCCCAACGCACCAAGCGCGATCACGATGCCGCCGATAATGCCCAGCGCCGTAGTGATGGTGTTATTCATCTCCTGGGAAATCTCCGTGTCCTTCTCCGACAGGGAGGTATTCACCTTCCAGCTGGGGCCGAGCTCCGCCTGGAGAATATTGTGCAGCGCCTTCTGGTTCTCCTTCGCGGACTCTTCAGGCGTTGCGACGAGAAGCTGCGGCTCACCCACCGGCCCCTCGTAGCCGGCATTGAGGAAGGAATCGTAGTGCGTGACAATGCTCGGGGCATCCCACGAACCCAGAGACTTATACACTCCCACCACGGTGAAAGTGGTGTTGCCCGTTTCCTGCAACGTGAAGGTTGGGTGGTCGGCTAGCGCTGGGTTTCCCAGGCTCTCGTAGAACTGGTCGTTGACCACCACGGGGTTCATCAAGCGCTGGCCATCGGCATCTTCCAAGCGGCGTCCCTGCACGATGGTGCGGGCATAGATATCGAACCAGCCGGGGTCAGCGGCAATCAGCTCGGGAGTACCTGGCGAAAAACACTCGTAATCATCCGGTGCGCAGTCATCCATATTGTGCTCAGGTGTGGCTGGCTGCATGCGAACTCGCGACCACAAGTTGGCATGGGTGGTCTCTACCAGGCGATGCGTGGCAGCGGAAAAAGCGTCGTTGATGGACCCGTCCGGATTGATGACGCTCAAATCGTCCGGTCCGTTTCCGCCGATGCCCGCGCCGCCGAAGCTGCCGAAGCTATCGGCCATTGTGCCGGCGCTGCTGTCACCGAAGCCGCCATCGCCGAAGTCGCCGCCATCCTCAGAACCGGAACTACCCGCTCCGGCAGTCAACGTGACCGTGCCGGCGATACCCGTGCTCTGCGCGGTAACTGCGTCCTGGGAACTGGTGAGAATATTGCCAAGCGCAATGACTGTGGTCATCGCCCACACTGCGGCAGCCACACTGACCAGCGACAGCATGATGCGGCCACGGTTAATGCGCAGCTCATGCCACGCTTCCAGCAGAGCGCCGAGATAAGGCGTTGCTGCATAGAGGAAGGAAGGCCGTGACTTCGATTCTGTTTCTTTATTCGTCGTCATCAACAACCTCCTCGAAGCCGTGCATGGCGTTGGCGGCAGATAGCAGGACGGAGTCGGCGTGCAACTGACCGTCGCGAAGCTCAAGTGCCCGATCGCCGCGCTCGGCGACCTCTAAATCGTGCGTAATCACAATCAGCGCAGCATTGTTTTCCGTGGCGACTTCTTCGAGCAGATCCATGACGATCTTGCCGGTGTCGACGTCGAGCGCACCAGTGGGCTCATCGGCAAGAATGAGCTGCGGTTGGCGCACGAGCGCACGGGCAATCGCCACACGCTGCTGTTCACCACCGGAAAGCTGCGAGGGCGTGGCCTCTAGACGATCGCCCAGACCGACGCGCTCCAGCATCGCGGCGGCGAGCTCGGTGCGATTCCAGAACTTCTCGCCCCGGTCGTACATCAGCGGAACCTCAACGTTTTCCAGCGTGGTGCGGGAAGGGAAGAGGTTGAACTGCTGGAAGACAAATCCTAAATTATCGCCCCGGAGCGCAGCGCGTTTCCTATCCGACAAGGTGGAAATATCAGTGCCGTCGAACGTGTACGTGCCAGAATCCGGCAAATCGAGCATGCCAATGATGTTCAGCAGCGTTGACTTACCCGAACCGGACTGGCCGACAATGCTGAGGTGCTCACCGCGTGGCACTTCGAGGTCGATGCCTTTCAAAATAGGCAGCTCCTCGCCGTTGGGCAGCGTCACTGTTCGAGTGACTGCGGTCAAACTAAGCATGGCGCGGGCCTACTTTTCAGAGCCAGCGTCATCGCCGGACTCGTCGAAGCCAGTGTCACTGCCATCACCAGCGCCGGTGCCAGTGCCGTCGCCGCTGCCGTCGCCAGCGAACTCGTTCTTGTAGGAAGGCACATACTCCAAAACCTGCTGGCCTTCCTTCAGGCCACGCTTGATTTCAATGAAAGTGCCATCATTGGCGCCCAACTCGACCTTGATCTTGGTGGGCTTGCCGCCATCCTTAGCCGGAGCGTAGACAACACCTTCGCGGAAGCGTCCCTCCACGGCGGTCACTGGCAATGCTGGAACCTCCGAGGTCGTGCCGCTGCCAAGAATCAGCGTTGCGGGAACACCTTCGTAGACAGTCTGATCTGCGGGAATATCGCAGCGCAGCTGTGGGCCGCCCGAGGAATTACCGGCAGCGGCGGCACCCATGCCAGCACCCTCTCCGGCGCCGGTGTTCTGCGAGCCCGCGCCACTTCCCGTGACCGTCTTCACCGAATCACACAAAAACGGTGCCGGGCCATCGGTGATAGCGAGGCGGCCATTGTTAATCGAGTCTCCCAGCGTGTACAGCTGGCTCGGCTTGATAGGTGCTACGGCGTGGAAGCTATTCGGCGAAATGGTGCCAATTTCCTGGCCAATCTCGACCGTCTGGCCAATGACGATATCCCACTGCACAGTGCCAGAAGCCTTAGCGGTGATGTTGCCCCAGGTCACGGTAGTTTCGGGCGCAGTGGCTGCGGCGCTTTCATCATCGGAATCCGCGCTGCCGGAGGTGCTGGCATTCTCGGACACCGAGGTCTTCTTCACCTGGAGCAGGTTTTGGCCCTCTACGGCGTTGCCACCGCTGTTGACAAAGGCGTCAGTGATTTCACCAGACGCGTTGGCGCGGATCACGGTGGGCTCGTCCGGGACGATGGTGGCAGACAGCTTCTGCGTGTTATTGATCCGCTGAGGGGATAGCTCCGTGGTGGGTTGGGAGAAATCACCGGTTGCTTGCGCATAGTCCTCGTCGTTAGCGGGGAAGAATGCGATCTTGAGAAGCGCAATGGTCGCCAGCAACGCCAGCGTGTACTTGAAGATTGTGAGCGCTTTTGCGCCCCTCCCTTGTTTTTTCATGTCTGCAGAAGTATCCGATCAAAATCCAAATTGACAGCGTGGTACGCGAAAAATCCTACCCTCAACGCCTGCGGGCAGTGGTAGTGCTGGCTATACCTTTTATTCACTGCTGATAGGTATTGCTTGAAAGCGCAGTAAGTGCTTTTCGACGGTCATTGTGTGTGGTTTTCGTGGAGGAAATTCTGCCCTTTTGGGGTCGGTTATTTGTCGCCGATACAGCGAACCTAATCGGACTAATAATTAAGTCCACATATCAATCTCGGGCAACTAATAGGAAAAATGTGAAACTTCGTGTAGGGTGGAAAACGTCAGGGCATGTTGTGACTGTCATCTAGCCCTTGTCTTTAGGAGGAAACGCCCCCATGTCGAATCTCTATGAAGGCTCCAATGGTCCGACCACTCGTCTCAACGGTGCGCCGGTTCCTACAGAGCAGCACTCGCAAACCAATGGCCTACAGGGAGGTATTAACCTCCACGACGTCCACCTGCTGGAAAAACTCGCGCACTTCAACCGTGAGCGCATTCCGGAGCGCGTTGTTCACGCTAAGGGCGCAGGTGCTTTCGGTGAGCTGACCGTCACCGAGGATGTCTCCAAGTACACCAAGGCTGCCGTCTTCCAGCCGAACACTGTCACTCCGATGCTGGCGCGATTCTCCACTGTCGCTGGTGAGCAGGGCTCCCCGGATGGTTGGCGTGACGTGCGTGGCTTTTCGCTGAAGTTCTATACCGAAGAGGGCAACCTCGACATCGTGGGCAACAACACTCCAGTGTTCTTCATCCGCGATGGCATTAAGTTCCCGGATTTCATCCACTCTCAGAAGCGCCTGCCGGATACGGGCCTGCGCGATGCCAATATGCAGTGGGATTTCTGGACTGCCTCTCCGGAGTCCGCTCACCAGGTCACGTACTTGATGGGTGACCGTGGTATTCCGAAGGACTTCCGTCATATGGACGGCTTCGGTTCCCACACCTACCAGTGGATTAATGCTGAAGGTGAGCGTTTCTGGGTTAAGTACCACTTTAAGACTCGCCAGGGCTGGGACTTCCTGACGGATGATGAGGCCGCTGAGCTGGTAGGCGAAAACACCGACCACGCTCGCCAGGATCTCTTCGAGGCGATTGAGCGCGGCGACTACCCAACCTGGGATGTCAAGGTGCAGATCATGCCTTACGACGAGGCTGCCAGCTACAAGGTGAACCCGTTCGACCTGACCAAGACCTGGTCGCAGAAGGACTACCCGCTGATTCCGGTCGGTCACTTCACCCTGAACCGCAATCCGGGCAATTTCTTCGCCGAGATTGAGCAGGCCGCATTCGCGCCGTCGAATACCGTGCCGGGTGTTGGCTTCTCCCCGGATAAGATGCTGCTGGCTCGTGTGTTCTCCTACGCTGATGCGCACCGCTACCGTCTTGGTGTCAACCATGACCAGCTGCCGGTGAACCAGCCGCGCTGCCCAGTGAATTCCTTCTCGCAGGATGGCTACGGCACCTACCACTACGCTGACCCGAAGCTGCCGGTTCACGGTTCCAATGCCACCGCTCGCGGTCCGGAGGCCGATACTGCGGCTGCAGCTAAGGCTGCTGGCTGCCCAGTGCATTCCGGTCACGCTGGCCAGGTCGATGCTGGTGCCTTTGGCCAGTGGGAGAGCGTTGGTGAAGAGTTCTACGCTGGCGCATACGTGCAGCACCCTGAGGATGATGACTTCTCGCAGGCAGGCGACCTTGTCCGTAACGTGATGGACGATGCCGAGCGCGATCGCTTGGCGGACAACATCGTCGGTGCCATGCAGGGCGTTTCCCCAGAAGTGGAGCAGCGTGTCTACCAGTACTGGACCAACGTTGATTCCTGGCTCGGTGCCGAGGTTGAAAAGCGCTTCAAGGCAACGAAGTAAGTACGAAAAGCGTTAGCCCTGCAGGTGGTTTGACCAGCTGCAGGGCTAACGCTTTATTTAAAAATTCTGTCTGTGCATGACAGCCACGGGCTTTGTGGTTGCCTGCACGCCGACCCAGTTGGGGCGGCTAAGGAACAACCCTAAGTGTGGGCTGTATTAAGCTCCGATACCCGGCAGGCTCGGGGAGCCGTTGAAAAACGACTTCGGAGCAGCTGCAGCCTCGTCAGACTCTTCGGCGGACTCGGACACTTCTTGACCCTGTTCGGCAGCGTCGGAGACACTATCAGCCTCAACACCACTGACGTGGGTGGAGTTGTCATTGTGGGTGGACTGATCGTTCGTGATGTTGATGTCCATGAAGTCGCGGCCGAACGGAGCGTTCCAGTCACCGGTTTCCAGGAGGGTCAGATCACCATCGATGGTCGGGTTAATCTCGACGGTGACGTTGACGGTCGGGCCGGAAGGCATTGCTTCCAGAACCTCAACGATAGGAGTGACGTCCATTTTTGGTGTTCCTTTAGACAGTAACGAAATGAAAAATATCGGTTTTAACTGAACAATAAACCGCAGTCTTTATTAGAGACTCGCGGTTTATTGTGTCAAGGATTGGCAGAGTTATTGTCCTGCCATGAAGCCCGGGAGCTTAGGACGGCTTAATGCCAGAAATTTCCGGGTTCAGGAAGTCGAAGTCCTTGGACTGGTCGACCTCAGTGTGCGGGTTCAGGAAGTCGGAAACCTCGGTGTCGTGGGAGTCGGTGGTGGAGTAGTCATCGTTGGAGGTGATGTCCAGGAAGTCGTTACCGAACGGCAGGTTCAGGTCGCCACCAACGTTAGCGAAGTTGATGTCGCCGCCAGCCAGCTGCTCGAAAGCCGGCAGCGGGCTCTCGACGGTGACGGCCGGAAGGGCTTCGAGGATGGTTGCGATATCTTCTGCAGAGCAGGACATGAGAAAATCCTTAGGTTCTCGGGGGTAAAGGTTTTGAGTCGCTCTTGGCTGACTCACAGAAATTAAGTTAACCGATGGGGCAAGGGGCTGCAATGAAAAAATAAGTGCCTCGGTCCGCTTCCGGTCGGTTGTGTCCCCTGAAGCTCGCTCAAATTCGTCTAAAAATATTGGAAAGAGGGCGGTTTTGAGTCGATCGGGACGACCCCGGCCTCTGCCTGAATATCGGATGACAAAAGTGTTGTTTTCCTAATCTTTACCGGGATTGCATTGATTGTTTTGTTCTTGGTGTCACAAAGGTGCAGGCAAACGGCGAATTCAACAAAAATGATAACCAAGGGTTCCCTAACTAAGGGAAACCAAAGTTTAGTTAACGGAAAAAACTGCCACTCAATTTAGGGGCATAAACGGGATTAACGAGCGACCCATATCCCATGAGAGGTACATCACATTGCGGGAGGCCAAAAGTGTGGGGAAACATACCCCCTTTTGGGTAGGGTGGGTGGCCCAAAGGGGGTCTTGGAGAGCACTGAGAGGCTGCTCTGAAACCCGCCGGAAGCGGCGTATGCGGGACGCTTCCCGTGCCGCTAGCTACCGCTCCGGCACGTAGTCCTCCGCGGAGCCATCACGGGCACCCAGCACCGCGCGTCCAAGTACCTCGGAGGCGACAGTAGCGACGACCAGGACAGCAACAATGGCCAGAATGGCGGTGAGGGTTTTGCCCCACGTCAGATCGCCCTGGTCGGCCTCTAGGACCAAGTTGGCAATCACCAGTGCGGGGATGCCCACCATGATTCCAGCTGAAAGCTGGTTCAACCGGCTCAGGGCATCTTTAGAGCGCCACATGGCCACGCCCGCCAGGAGCAGGTACAAAGATCCGCCAATGACCAGCACGGCAAACAATATAGTTACAAGAATTGAAGCGATACTCATATTGCGATTCGTCCTTAATCGGTCTTAGCGGCGGCCACGGGAAATAACTCGGGCCAGGCCCACGGTCGACAAAATGCCAAGCAGACCCGCCAGCATTGCAATATCGAAAGTGATGGCCGTAGTCCGCAGCATGGCAGTTGTGAGGAACACTCCCACCATGGGGTAGAAGGCAGCGTCGGAAAGCACTGCGCGTGAGACATTGCCCTTGACTCGGAAGATCAGCACCACGCCCACAAGCAGCGCCACTGAACATAGAGCAATGCCAATGCCGCTAATTACCTGTACTGCGGTGGGATCGATCAATGTGTCATTCATGAGCGTGCTCCTTTGTCTTCGCCTTTGGAGGCAATGCCATCCGGCAGCGGCAGACCATGGTCGATCTCAGCGGCAACGCCGACGACGGCATCCGGGTCAATGAACTTGTCCGCGTTGTACTCCTCGAAGACGAAAGCCTTCGGGCGGGGGACATCGCGGAGGCTGGGAACGAGGTGCTCCTCCATGTCGTAGAGGGAGTCGTACAGCGCGTCCAGGTCGGCACCGAAGATTGCGTGGATGATGAACAACCGCCCCGCATCGGTCTCACGGACACCGCAGACCAGCGTGCCAGGAGTCATGGTGATGGACTCGGCAAAGAGAGTGACCTCAAGGTCAGACGTCACACGCAGCGGCAGCCCAATGAGCACCGGCTGCTGCTTCTGGTGCGGGCGCAGCGTATCACGCACCACGTCTGTCGCAGCCACAACAACCTGCCAGACCAGCCAGAGGGAATAGCGGATAACATGCAGGAACTTCATCAGTAAATACCTCCGATGGCGTTTTCAACCCCGCCGAGAGTGGCCTCGCGGTAGCCATCAATATTCAGCAGCGCATCAGCCGCACCGGTAGTCGCCCAAGTGACGGCGCCGACCGCGACAAACATCGCCACAGAAACAATTGCCAGCATGGCGGACGGCGCAACCAGCGCGCCCGGAACGCGAACCGAATCATCCACGCCCTGCATGGGGCGGCCCCAGAAGACCGCGCGCCACAGCCGAATCATGGCCAGCAGCGAGCCCAGCGAGGCCACGATGATTGCGGTGATTGCGACAATCGAACGGGCATCGCCAGTAGCGGCAGAGGCAAAGACAATGCCCACCTTGCCCCACACACCGGAAAATGGCGGGAAACCAACAATGGAGAAGCTCATCGCCGCCATCACCCAAGCGACTGCTTGGTCGCGGCGAGCAAGCCCAGAAAGCCTGGACAGCGTACCCGTACCGTAGGTCTCTTCCACCGCACCGGAGCCCAGGATGAGGGCACCGACAGTCACCATGTGGTGGATTGCGTAGAAAACACCCGCAGCCAGTGCCGCCTTGGCGCCCTGGCCGTCGTTAGCATCCGTGAACGCCAGCACAATCAGAATGAACGGCATACCCGTGACCATCTGGTAGGCCAGCACTTCACGCATGGTGTTCTCCGCGAGACCCGCAAACGCGCCAACCAGCATCGAGATCGCCATGATGATAATGATCGGCCAGTGCCAGGAGGGGTTCATGCCCACAATCACGACGTAGATGCGGAACAGCATGTACACCGCAACCTTCGTATGCACCGCAGAGAACAGCGCCATCACCGCAGGGCTTGTCGACGGGTACGTCCTCGGCAACCAAGTGTGCGCCGGAACCAAACCAGCCTTCACACATAGTGCGATGATGACAATGCCCAACGCGACCACACCCGTGCCGCCAGGGCCGCCCTCGCTGGCCATGTCGGCCAGCATTGCGATGTTCACATTGCCCGCCGAGCCGTAGATCAGCGCGACGCCAATCAGCAGCACCGTGGAGGTCAAGAGGTTGACCAGCACGAAGTTACGACCAGCAGCCAGGCGGTGCCAGGTACCGGTTACTGCAATCAGGCCGTAGGAGGGCAGCAGCATGACCTCCATGAACACGAAGAAGTTGAACAGATCGGCAGTCAGGAACGCACCCGACATGCCGGCCAACATCATCAGCGTCAGGGAGGGGAAGAACCGCGAGGTGTTTTCACCCGCGACGTGGGCGAACCAGTTACCGATGGCGACCACAGCTGCGGCCACGCCCAGCATCAGCATGGAGAACGTGTCCGCCAAGAAAGGAATCGAGATACCACCGGGGAACGCACCCACACCATGGCCGACCGGGCCGTTTTCAGTGACGTAGAACATCACCCAAAACGCAGCCAGCGACGATAGGGCCGGAACGGCGATGCCCATCGTCGCTCGCATCCACAGCTTCGGCAGGATGGCTGTGACTGCCGACAAAATCAGCGGCAGTGCCGCAAACAGTGGCAGTAGTGAAGACAGAGTTGAAGGAGACATTGCAGAGGTCATTGCAGAGGCTTCTACCATTTCTCGTCACCGCCGAAAGGAGTCTCGCGCGGGAACTTATCCGGAGCCGAAGAGACCCCTGGGGTACCGGTGACCGTGGAGTCCGAGTCCGCCGGAACATTCTTACCCGCACGACGACCAGCCGTCGACAGCTGCCGCATAGCCTCGCGGTCCTCATGGATACGAGTGTCGTCATCGCGGCCCAAACCAGCCAGTGCCAGCATGAAGGCGGTCACAGCCATGGTGATCACGATGGCCGTCAGCACGAATGCCTGCGGCAACGGGTCAGCCATCTGCTCGGCAGCGCCAGCGCCCGCAGTGGCTTCGTTGCCCAGCAGCGGCTCGCCGCGCCAGGCACCGACACCCGTGGACAAAATAATCAGGTTGGCGGCATGCGAAATCAGAGTCATACCGATAATGGTGCGCAGCATGCCGCGCTGTAGCACCAGGTACGTGCCACCGCCTGCGAGGACGGCAGCCATGATGGCGATAATCACTTCTTGGCCTCCTCAACGGTGGCATGAGCTGGGGCAGGGGTGCTCTCCGTTTCTGAGGCGAACACGCCCATCTCCGGCGGCACCCGCAAGCTCGAGCGGTCTGAGTAGAGATCCTGCAGCACATCGTCCGACCCGGTCATACCAGGACGGTTCGGGCCGCCCAGGAGATTCAGCGCGGTTGCCACAATGCCGATGACGGCCAGGTACACGCCGACGTCGAAAAGCAATGCCGTGGTGAGGTGCTGGCCCAGGAACTCGCCGTACAGCGGTGCCAAGAACGACCCCTTGGCGAATCCGATGAAGCCCGTGACGATTGCCGTGATGACACCCGCAGCGCTGAGCGCCACTGGGGTCTTCTTGCCGAAGACCAGCTCGTCGCGGTCCTTGGACAGGTAAATCAGCATGACGGCAGCGGCGCCAATCAGCGCCGCGTTGAAGCCGCCGCCCGGAGCGGTACCGCCGCGGTAGAGAACCACAGCAGACAGGACGAAAAGGACCGGCGACAGCCAGCGGACCAGCCAGCGCATCATGATGGAGTTCAGAGCGGGCTCCGCAAGCGGGGAGGGCTGATCGAGCAGGTGCGGGAAGCGAGGCATCGACGTGACAACCGCCGCCATCGCGACGCCCGCCATACCGAGAACCGCCAGCTCACCCATGGTATCGAAAGCACGGAACTCAACCAGGATCACGTTGACAATATTGGTTTCGCCCGTGACCTTCTCAGTGTTGTCGATGTACCACTGCGCAACCTCAGGCAACTGACGACGGCCAGTGAGGAACCACACCGCGCCGAACGTAGCCAAGCCCACGGCAACTGCCACGACCGCGGCGGAAGCCTGGCGGTTCTTTGAGGTCTCAGAGAACGCGCGCGGCTGGAAGCGCAGCACCAGCATCATCAGCACGACAGTCAGTATTTCCACCATGAACTGCGTCAATGCCACATCTGGTGCGCCCAGCAGGAGAATCTGCAATGTGACGCCGACACCGGTGACGCTGAGCAGCACAGCCGCCTGCAGACGGTTCTTTGCCCGAAGCGTGGCCCACACACCAATCAGGACAACGACCAGCGGAATCAGATCGGTCAGGTGGTCGATGTCGTCAATCTTCGGCAGCACCGGAGCGCCGCCGACACCCGGAGCGATCGCAATAACCAGGGCGTACACCGCGAGCAAACCAAGCAGCGGCAACAGGTGACGCGATGGCTGATGCGAACGCGCCACCTTGCCCATCGCGCGCCCCACACGCTGCGAGACGCTCAGCGACGCGTTGATTGCCTCCACACCAGTGAACGGGAAGAGCTTGCGGTCTGCCATGACGGCGCCTACGCGGGCACGAGTGAAGATGAAGCCCACGCCGACAGCCAGCACAATCACAGAGATAATCAGCGGCACATTCACGCCGTGCCACAGGCTCAAGTGCGATTCCTGAGTCGTGCCAGCCGGAAGCTGACCGACCGTATCGGCCACGCGGTCCAGCGGGCGGTTAAGAATCGCACCGGCAGCGAAGGCGGCTGGAAGGCTAAGCACGCCAGGGATGGCAGCCGGGAGCCACAGCGAAATTGGAGCCTCAGTGATGTGGTCCACGTTGCGCGGACCATCCACAAACGCACCGAACACCAAACGTGCCGAGTACGCGAAAGTACCAATCGCACCAATCGCCGCCACCGTCAGCAGAATGACGACACCGGTGTTGCTGAGCGGCGCACCTTCGAATGCGGTCAGCATGCCTTCCTTCGACATGAAGCCGAAGAACGGCGGAATTGCCGCCATCGATGCCGCACCGAAAATCATCGAGCCAAAGCTCCACGGCATCTGCTTCCACAGCGGACCGAGGCGACGAATATCGCGCGTGCCTGCCTGGTGATCAACCACACCAGCCATCATGAACAGCGAAGACTTAAACATCGCGTGCGCAATGGTGTGCACAACCGCAGCCATAATCGCGAACTTCGTGCCCACACCAATCGTGGCGACAATCCAACCCAACTGCGAGACCGTCGAGTACGCAATCAGCTTCTTCAGGTCAGTCTGCTGCAGCGCAAAGTAGGCCGTGGCAACAGCCGTCCACATACCCATGACGATCAGCAGCAACTGCCACACGCGCACGTCCGCGAAGACCGTGGAAAAACGCATCAGCAGGTAAACGCCTGCCTTGACGACGGCCGCAGCGTGCAAGAAAGCCGAGACGGGAGTTGCCGCCGCCATGGCCTCTGGAAGCCAGGCGTGGAAGGGGAACTGAGCTGCCTTCGTGAAAGCGCCCAGGGCCACCAGCGCGGCAATGAGGCTGCGCGCTGCCGGGTTGGCCTCCCACTCAGGCGAAGCCAAAACCTCGGTGAGATTTGTGGAACCCGTCAGCCACACAGCACCGCCGAGGGCGGCCAGAAGCAGCAAGCCGCCGGTGAAGGTCAGCAGGAGTGTGCGCAACGAGCCCAACTCGCCCGACGAGCCCGACCTTGCAATGAGCAGGAACGATGCCATCGAGACCAGCTCCCACCCAATGAAGAGGAGCATGATGTCGTCGGCAAGCACGAGGAGCAAAACCGCCAGCATGAACGCCGTCATTAGGACGTAAAAGCTCATCGCGGATTTCTTCGGCGGCAAATACGCGGTGGAGTAGATGAAGACTATCGAGCCCACCAACAGCGCCAAGAAACTGAACACCAGGGAGAGGGGATCGAGCTTCAGCGCAAACGCCGCGTTCAGTTCCGGGGACCAGACGCGGGACCAGGTGAAGGCGGCGCCGTCGAGGATATCGCCCGTTACACGCGAAAGCTGGACCACCGACGCGAGAAAAAACGCGACGATGGGCCAGCCTGCGTGACGACCAAGGAGCTTCACAAACAGCGGGGTCAGCGCCAGGGCAACCGCGACCAGCAGCGGGACCGAAAGGAGGGTCAGGCTGTCGGCGGAGGCTTGGGCGGCTTGAGCTGCTTGGGTGGCTTGAGCCGCTTGAGCTGCTTGGGCTGCGAGCGTTGTCGCGTGCTCTGCGGAGCTGCTTGCCGGGGCAGAAATAGTTGCCGGGGCAGAAATAGCTGCTGGGGCAGAAAGAACGGAATCTAGAGAATTCAATGTTGCCGATACGCCGCCGGACGCAAACTCAGAAGCCAATGTCTGGTCTGGTGGTGCGGTCGCCGACGGAGGACTGGCTGTAAAGGAGCTGGCTGATGCCAGAGCTGCTGCCAGGTGCGTCACTTGGGGGCTACTTTCACATTGCTGTTAAAAAAGTTCGTACCTCTACAGACTAACAGCCACGAAATTGCGATACGCGGGGTGAAAGGGGCATTTGGGCTGTCTCTTATACACATCTCCGAGCCCACGAGACCTCTCTACATCTCGT
>OJLY01001024.1_pt1 | contig 13188 bp, 13 predicted proteins | sample 1597031 | NCBI WGS metagenome assembly OJLY01 (sample SAMEA3904673, study PRJEB24821) | metagenome | biome: Builtin; feature: hospital; material: surface | place: USA | collected 2013-06-03
TGCCTAATAGCAAGGCGATAACGAAGATGATTTTTTTCATAATTCTTTTATGGTAAAGAGAGTTATCTGTATGTTTTATTGCCGTCTGATATAGCGCCGCTTTGTCAGCTTGCAGACGCCTTGGATGTAAGGAACTGATAGTGGTGAAAAGGAAGAGCGCTTACGCACATGACAGATTCTGAATCTCGAAAGGGACTTAGATGAAGAATGGCGCAAAGGTCCAATCATTGGTTTATTTGCAGAGGTCACACACAAGCGATCGTACCAGCAGGTAGATACAGACAAGCAGGATGACCCCGTAAGAGAGGGAAATAATGATACTCAGAGTCGATCCCCAAGAGATAACCTTAAGCACATACAGTCCAAGACCGATCAAGATCCAGTCCAGCAGGTGTCCCAGAGCCTCTCTCGTCGATATGTACTTCCCTTCACTGTGCTCCATATCTCGCATATTATCTCTGACACAAATGTATGCAAAACAGACGAACTCAGGAAAACGGAGTGCGAATCGGCTCGGATCCTTTCGTGTCGTATCAGAGTGAAGACTACTTGTTATCCCTGATCTGCTCGTAACTCTGAGTAGAGTCCGTGAAGGGTGTGGTCTTGGGCTTCTCGCCAGTACGGAAGTGGTAGGTGAGGGATAGGGTGAGGTAGGGCTGACTGGTCACGTTGGCCTCCGTGAGTCTGAGGTTCGGTGTCTCAGTCACGATGGTACGCCCATTGCCCGCGAGGAGAGCATCCGCCCTGAGCTCCAGATCGCCCTTTAGTAATGACTTGTAGAGGTATGCCTTCACATAGTACACTTTCTCCAAGGTGCGGTCAAGGTAATGAGAGGTCGGCTCGTAGGATGCATTTAGTCCCCCTCCGCAGGAGGAGCTGAAACTAAATCGATTATCCATATAGACATTCCACTTGGACTGGTTCTTCACGCTGGTGTATCCCATATCTCCGCTGTGGAGCGTAAAGCTTCCTCCAAGCTTTGTTGCCCACTGGGGAAGTATCTCCTTATCCCACTCCACAGCGAAGCCGAGGAGCGACTGGTAGGAACCATTCACCGGAATGGTGTAGAGGGTACTTGGATCTGAAGGATCCTTAAGCGTGCGGAAATTGATCGGATCCTTGTAGTGGATGTATACGGCAGACAGCGCAAGCTGCCCCCAGAGCTGCAGCATAGCCATTGATTGCCAATTGATCGGGGTGCGAAGCCGGGGATTGCCCACGGTATAGAGATGAGGTGTCCGGTATACCCTGTAACCGCTGATGACACTGTAGGGGACCTGCTCCGTTCCTCTCTCTGTCTGGAGCACGAGTATATGTCCCTTCTGCGGATTGATGAGGTAGGTAAGGGTGAGCGATGGATAGAGGGATCCGAAGCTGTGATTGTAGGACTTGTCCTCTCCCTCCTCCTGCCGGGTCTTCATCCTGAGATACTGATACCGAAGTCCGGCAGAGTACATGAGGCTTCCACTCTGCCCTTGGAACGAAGTGTAGATGGCGGGTGTGTGTGACTCTGTGCTAACAGGGATCAGGGGCTGCTCTGTCTGCTCGCTCATACGGATCATTCGGTAGTCGGCACCGATCGACAGTCTGCCTCCTGCCTTACCTACACCGAGGGTGTATTCCGGCCTGATCCGGATCATGTGGCTGGTCTGGCGGGATGATGTCTTGAAAGCGGCATTGTCCGATGCATTGAGGATCTGGTCGTAGAGATAGTCGGTGGTCAATGAGAAGCTCTTGTCGCCCTCATTGTAGGCGTATCTCATCACCGCTTGAGCCGTATGATCTCTACGGGATGCACCGGTCTCATCCTGAATGGCAGAGTCGCTATTCTCTGAAGACTTATTGACTGGTTTTTCATCGACCAGTGAGTAGAAGCCTGACGCAGACAGTGTTGAGTGATCTCCTACGTTGCCGCTGAGGTGCAGACGGTCATAGAGATACGTTTCGGGGTTGCGGTACTCGTTGTAGTAATCCATTGCCAGAGGTGCACCCTGCCCTGTGTAAGTGGTGGTGTTGTGGTAATCAGAGTAGAGGAGTCTGCGTGAGACGTAGGCCCTGTTGCGGAGGCTGACCCTCCGGATCTTGGCAGTAATGCTATTGTATACATTACCGCCTGTGATCCCGTACCGAGGAGCTGCGGTGCCCTCGGCGGTCACTATCCCCACTAACCCGTTATGCGCAGAGGGGCTCAGCTTGATTCGTAAGACTCCGCCAAGCTTCTCTGCAGACTCTCGGGCGGCCGTGCTGTAGTCGATGTCCATACTCTCCACCTGTGTCGCCCTCAGCGCCGTCACCTCTTTTATGGAGGATGGAACATCATCAATGTAGATCGCAACGATGGGCCTTCCCAGTATGCTGATGCTTCCTTCCCTGACGGCTACATTGGGAAGCATAGACAGGACGTCGGTCACTTTACGTCCCCGGGCGAGGGGGCTGTTCCTTAGCGAGAGTGAGTATCCGGTCTCATGCAGCTTCAGTCGTGAAGCAGTCACGGATACTTCGCCCAGCAGCTTGCTGTCCTCCTCAAGGCGAAACTTCATAGCCGGTGCTCCGGGTTTTGTCTGGCTGACATAACCAAGGTAGGATACCCTTACGAGGCAGGCTTGCGACAGCCCTGCGAGGTGGAATTCCCCTCTCGCATCGGTGGTGGTGCTCATCAGGAAGGCGGAGTCAGATGCTGCCAGTGCTATCACCTGTGCTCCCTCTAAAGGCGATTCGTCTCCCACGGTCACCACTCCATCCACCATTGCCAGGTCACTCTGTGCCGAAGCATCTGCCACGGCAAGTGTAATGCCTAATAGCAAGGCGATAACGAAGATGATTTTTTTCATAATTCTTTTATGGTATAGAGAGATATCTGTATATATTTCTATTTCTGCAAGAATGTAAGCGTCAGCTCTCTGTCTACCTTTTGGTCAAAGAGAGCTTCGAATCTATTCATAATCTGTCGTCTGATGTCCTCGTTCGATATATCTATCGGACATTTGTCCATAGGATTGTTGATTTTAGCTTCAATGCAAACTGTGCACACAGGAAATAGGCGGCAACTTCTACAAACGCCTCGTAGTCTGTTTTCGAAAGAATACGGATTATTCATAATGGACAGTGTTCCTTCCGGTGTGATATGTCCTATGGGAGTCGCACGAGAGAAGTCTATCGCTGTACACTTGTGTAGTGATCCATCGTAATTAACCACAATCGAGTTGTGATAATCACCGTAACAGAATGTATTTGGCGTGACTGTTCGTCTTTTTGTACTCTTATTGGAGACTTTGGCAAGATGGTCTCTTATTTCTTCTAAGTTGTCGGACAGTTCTTTGGTTACTCTTGTTTGCCATATTTTCTGAAAGTCAAATCTTAGCTTGTCAAAGTGGTCGGGACACATGTCTGCTAGATCATCTATTAGACCTCTGAATGAAGTGAGATTGTTTTGATCAAAATTACACCTGATAGTTACTTGAAGTCCTTTGGTAAGTGCTGTCTTTACATGGTCTAAAGTAAGTGCATATGTGTCTTTGATGGTCTTGGACTTTTTTATCGCGTTGTGTTGGTGGTGACCACCGTCAAAAGGTATTTGGACCGAGGTGTCCTTGCAGATTGAGGCGAGCTTGTCTATTATATCAGGTGTCAATAGCGTTCCATTTGTGGTGAAGTGCAGTCTAAACCTTTTATTCATAGACGAACAGTAGTCTGCCACCTTGGAGGCAATCCTTATAGACAGTTCGTTTGCACGCAATAACGGCTCACCGCCGAAAAAAGAAAGCACGAATGTTTCGAGTTCATCTTCTGCGATCTTTTGCTTAGAGAATCGTAGTATTGCGTTAGTGACCTCCTCTGACATAAAGCAATTGTGAGTGTGTTGTTCGTAGCAATACCAACATCTTAGGTTGCAATCCAAGGTGGGGTTTATAGTTAGCGTGAATACCTTTGGATTACAGAGTATCGACCAGAGGTGGTCTTTGCATATGTCGAAGTCGCTTACATTGCTGTTGACAACCAACTCATTTGTAATGAGGGCTTGATAAAAGGATGGGTGGATCCTGCTAAGTGTGGATAGGTCGCTATGTCGGTCATAACTGGTGAGTATAGAGAATAACTCGGGGTGGATGTTAATGGCTTTGTCGTGAGCATAGTCGTAGAGATAAATCTGCCCCCCGGAGGTCTTATACGCTCTAATATAGGAATGATATCTCATCGTCTGACAATCAAAAAAGTGAGGAGCTCAGATGGCACTTGCGACAATGAAGTTGTCCGAGCTCCTCACAATGATGCTACATTAAGTCGTTAGACAGGAACCCGTGTTAGGGTTTCTTAGGTTGTGTTGTCGTTTCTTGAGATGCTCCGCAATGACTGCTGCAGCTGCCGCAGTTCCCGTTGTAGAGAACGCCATGGTCAGTGACACAGTTGCCATTAACCAGTCCTTCTGACGCGGCTTTGGGACTAACGACCCTGAAGCCTCCCTGTAGGGCACCCGATTCGTCGTAAGACAGTTTTTCTATATCCATAATAGAGTTAAGTTGGTGTGTTCTATTGAGACCATACTGTCTTCAGTCTTAAAGTCTCAACTCGTGTTGCTAATCTAATCATTATTATTCCAATTCTGCTATCAAATCAATAATTCGGCAGGCAAAAAGAGGTGTGTGAGGTAAATCAACTTAGGGTTATTTGTATTTTAGGGCATGGTAATCAGTGCCTTGTATTTTTTTGAGATTTGTTTAGAAATAAATTTAAGTTTTGAGATTTCGAAAAATTGATAACAGGAGTTTACAATCTTGGCGAAAGAAGAGCCCCCTTTAATCAGATCACCCAAACGGACTATTGTCCTCATAGGGCAGCTGGGGCTGTAGTGAAGCGGAGGAAAATCGGTACCTTTGAGATCTATGAAGGAGATGGAAGAGGATCATACACTGGATCGGCTGAGACTGCTCGTCGGGGCGGAGGGCTGCGATAGGCTCTCGATGGCGCATGTGCTGGTGCTCGGCCTCGGGGGCGTCGGGGGCTTTGCCGCCGAGATGATCGCCCGCAGCGGGGTCGGGCAGATGACGATCGTCGATGCCGACGTGGTGAACCAGTCTAATATCAATCGCCAGATCATCGCCACGCAGCCGGTGATCGGTCAGTCCAAGGCCGCCCTCTGGCGCGATCGCCTTCTCTCGATCAACCCCTCCCTCCGGCTGGAGGTGATCGCTGAGTATCTGCGGGATGAGCGGATGGAGGAGGTGCTCTCCGCCGCCCCGTACGACTTCGTCATCGATGCCATCGACACGCTGGCGCCTAAGGTCTTTGCCATCGCCTACATGCAGCAGCACGGGATCCCCTTCGTCAGTGCCATGGGGGCGGGTGCCAAGACCGACCCGACGAAGATCCGGGTGGCACGTATGGATAAGAGCTTCAATGACCCGCTCGCCAAGATGATCCGCAAGCGGCTGCGCCATCTCAAGGTAAAGCTTGACTTCCCCGTCATCTTCTCGACTGAACTGCCGGTGGAGGAGGCGATCGTCCTGACGGAGGGGGAGCAGAATAAGAAGTCCACCACCGGCACCATCTCCTACATGCCGCCGATGGTGGGGGGCTACTGCGCCTACGTGGCACTTGATCACCTATTACATCCTAAGCCATGAGCATACCTACCGATACGCCTCTGATGGAGGTGCGGGACATTTACAAGAGCTTCGGTCGGCTGGAGATCCTACGGGGGATCAGCCTCGAACTCCATCGGGGAGAGATCCTCGCCATCGTCGGCGCCAGCGGGGCGGGCAAGACGACGCTCCTGCAGGTGATCGGCACACTCGATGCCCCGGATCGGGGTGAAGTGATCATCGGAGGCGAGCGGCTGTCCGCCCTCTCGGGGGACCGACGTGCCGCCTTCCGCAATCGTCACATCGGCTTCGTCTTCCAGTCGCACCAGCTGATGCCCGAGTTTACCGCCGAGGAGAATGTCGCCATCCCGGCGATGATCAGTGGTAAGAGCCGCCGCGAGGCGATGGCTGAGGCGGGCGAGCTCCTTCGCCGCCTCTCCCTTGGCGATCGGCTGGACCACCGTCCGGCAGAGCTGTCGGGCGGGGAGAAGCAGCGGGTCGCCGTGGCGCGTGCGATCATCAATCATCCCGAGATCGTGCTGGCAGATGAGCCCACAGGCGCCCTCGACAGCGTCCGTAAGCGCGAGCTCCTCGAGCTCTTCCTCCGGCTACGCGAGGAGGAGGGACTCTCCTTCATCGTCGTGACACACGACCGGGAGACGGCGGAGATCGCCGACCGATCGCTGCTCCTGAGTGATGGTCGGATCGTAAGCGAGCAGCGTGGAGATGAGGCTCCGATTTAATAAGAGCGACCGGGTGGTCCTCATCCTCCTCGTCGTCCTGATCCTCTCCTACGTGCTCTACTCCGGCATCACGGCGAAGGGGCTTCCCATCCCGACCGAGGTGCAAGACACCATCCCTCCGGTCGTGGCGAGGCTTGACACCGCACCTCCGGCTCCTGTAGAGAAGGAGAAGAGTACCCCGGCACCCATCCGAACCGACCGCTATCCCGGTCCTCCCCCAGATACCAAGCGACCGGAAGCGTACCTCCCCAAGCTCAAGCCCGGCGCCACCATTGACCTCAATACCGCCGACACGACGCTCCTCAAGCGCGTCCCCGGCATCGGCAGCTCCTTTGCCCGCCGCATCGTCAAGTACCGCGACCTCCTCGGCGGGTACTACGTGGTGGAGCAGCTCCAAGAGGTCTACGGCATGGATCGCGAGCGATACAATGCCATCTACCCCTACTTCACGGTAGGGACGGCGGTTAGGCCCCTCACCCTCACCATCGACAGCATCAGCTACCACCCCTACCTCTCGTGGCGCCACAAGCGCGCCCTGCGTCGGCTCTTAGAGGCGGAGCAGCCCCTTGACTGGTCGCACCTGATGGCCACCGGTGACTTCACCCGCGACGACTCCCTCCGTCTCGCCCCCTACATGCCCTTCTGACGGCTATTTCGCAGTTTACGAATTAGCTCAGTCTGTACATATCAAGCTCTAGTCGTCGGATCTGATTAACAAAGTCTTTTGTACCTTTATGGTTGACATTAAGGACGGAAGGTAAACTATGAGTAGACCACAGGAGAGTAAATTAAACAAAATGCTGCAGTCCGGTCAAAAGAACGGGTTGCTATTTGCCTCATGGCTTATAGAGCAAGGTTACTCCAAGCAGTTGCTGAGCAGATATCGCTCCTCCGGTTGGTTGTCTGCTCTATGCAAGGGCGTCATGTACCGCACTGGCGACAGGTTGTCAGCATTTGGCGCTTTACAGTCCTTCAATGAGCAGTTGGGCAAGAGCTTTCATATAGCCGCACATTCGGCTCTGGAGCTTTGGGGCTTCAATCACTATGTGCCTATGGGTAAGCCGTTGTTGATGGTATCAACGGCAGGTGGCAAAATGCCACAATGGATGGGGTATGACGCTTTTGATCGAGAGTTTACGTTCTTCAGTACAGAGGTGTTTGCCCGTGCACAGATAACGACCATATCATACTTGGACTGGAGGCTTCTGATATCCTCCCCGGAGCAGGCTTTTATGGAGTGTTTGCTGCTCACTCCACGCCAGTATGACTATATGGATTTGTTTTACATCATGGAGCAGCTGACCACTCTGCGACCGGATATTCTTCAGTCGCTATTGGAGAGCACAAAGCACTACAAAATGAAGAGACTCTTTTTGTATATGGCAGAGAAAGCAGGTCATTACTGGTATGATGAGCTGGATCTTACGCGCATAGATCTGGGGACACACAAGCTCCAGCTGGTGCCATCGGGAGTGTATGTCGCTAAGTACAGAATGACAATCCCAAAAGACTTAAACGACTATGAATAGTCAGAAATATAGAAGTCAGGTGGCATTGCTGATACGCATCCTGCCTTTGGTGTATCAGGTTGAGGGCTTAGCCATCCACGGTGGTACGGCCATTAACCTCTTTCATCAGAATATGCCACGTTACTCGGTTGACATTGACCTTACCTACATTCCGATAGAGCCACGACCAGTGAGTCTGGAAAAGATAAATCAACATCTCTGCGAACTGAAATCGAGTATAGAGCGTGCCATTCCCGGAATAAGTGTAAAGCATAGACCCGATGTGTGGAAATTGCAATGCATGTATGAAGGAGCAATGGTGAAGATAGAGGTAAATGGTACAAAACGGGGCATACTTGGTGATGTCGAGATTATGGAACTCTGTCCGAAAGCGAAGGAAGAGTTTCAAGCCAACTGCAAGGCACGCATTGTTCCTTATTCTCAACTCTATGGAGGAAAGATCACGGCTGCTCTCGGTCGCCAGCATCCTCGAGATATGTTTGACTGCAAGTATATGAAAGACAAGACGCTTGAGGATGTAAAGGACGGGCTCATCTTATGCTTGCTGGGAAGCGAGAAGCCCATCATAGAATTTCTCTCCCCTAATGACATAAATCAAAAGGAGGCATTGGAAAACCAATTCAAAGGGATGTCGGATATTCCATTTACCTATACAGACTATGAGCAATCACGTTCGTCCATTATTAAGAGGGTATATGACTGCCTTACAGATACAGACAAGGAGTTCCTCGTTTCCTTTGAAGATGGAGTGCCGCAGTGGGAGAAATGTTGTGCAGGGAATTTAAGCCATTTTCCATCCGTGCAATGGAAGTTGCTGAATATTGGCACACTCAAGCGAACGAATCCGAATAAGCATAAGGAGGGCATGGATAAGCTGAGGCGTTATCTGCAAGTCCATTGATAAGGGTCAGACACGCGGATTGAATGTTTGACTCTTTTTAGCCACCTGTTTTCGGGAGGGGCTTTCAGAAAGATTAAGGAAAAAAGGTGGGTGAGCCACGCCTTTTTCCCTACATTTGTTGGGTAACGAGATCGCAGGGCGGTCTCCGCTCGAAGTGACACCAATCATTTTTACACAAAAACCATATACTTTATCTCATGAAAAAACAAACCAACCGCTACCCCTCCGAGTGCACCACCATCATCGTCGGCAAGGAGCTGATGGAGGACGGATCGATGATCGCCGCCCGCTCCGAGGACTGGGACGCCATGGTGGCGAAGAATCTGGAGATCTTTGAGACCACGGAGAATGGTCCGGAGGAGTTCATCGCCAAGGAGACCCCCTTCCGCTGCAAGCTCCCCAAGCGCCGCATCGGCTACTCCGCCCTCTCACCCTACCACCTGCACGGCGAGTGGGGCAGTGCCGGCTTCAATCGCGAGGGCGTCGGTATGAGCGCCACGGAGAGTATCTTCAGTAGCGAGAAGGTGCTGCAGTACGATCCGCTCGTGGAGGATGGTCTGGCGGAGAATTCGGTCTTCAATATCGTCCTCCCCTACATCACCACCGCTCGTGAGGGCGTAGAGCGTCTCGGCTCACTGATCGAGAAGCACGGCATCGCTGAGGGCTTCGGCATCAGCTTCATCGACGAGCACGAGATGTGGTACCTCGAGACCGCCTCCGGTCACCGCTGGCTCGCCACCCGCATCCCCGAGGACAAGTACTTCGTCTCCGGCAACCAGAGCCGCTTCCGCGACTACGACCCCAAGGATAAGACCAATTACCTCGCCTCCGAGGATCTGATCGACTTCGCCAAGGAGCACCACCTCTATGAGGGCGACTTCGACTTCCACGAGGCCTATGCACGGGATGAGAAGCTCGACACCACCTACAGCTACCCGCGCGTCTGGTACCTGCAGAAGATGTACACTCCCTCCAAGGAGCAGGACGTGACGAAGAACGACTTCCCCGTCTTCCTCAAGTCGGACAAGAAGCTCACCCTCTGTGACATCAAGAAGGGCTTCCGCTCGCACTACAACGACACGGAGCACGACCCCTACCTCCACTGCAACCCCAAGGAGCCGTGGCGCCCGATCTCGATCTTCCGCACCACTCAGACCCATATCCTGCAGCGTCGCCCCGGCCTTCCCAAGGAGATCGGTCAGATCGACTATATGTGTGAGGGAATGGCAGCACTCGGCATCTTCCTCCCGCTCTACGAGGGGATCAAGTCCTACCCCGAGGCCTACCGCATCGGTGGCGGCGAGTCGTGCAATAAGTCGGCGTACTGGAAGTTCCGCCACGTCCAGATCCTCGGCATGACCGACTACAATCGCTACGCCCCTGTGATCCAGCAGACCTACGCCCGGCTCGAGGAGGAGATCGCACAGCGTCAGAAGGAGATGGAGCAGGAGTACCTCGCCATCTACAAGGATCGCCCGCTGGCTGCACAGGATCTGCTGCAGAAGTTCTCCGACTGCATGCTGACCCGCGCCCTCGAGGTGACGGATGAGCTGACGGAGCGCCTCTTCACGCTCATCGCCCTCCACATCGGCGAGACGTACGAGTTCCACGGAGCCTGATCGTACCACTTAGCTGCCCTCAGTCGGGCAAGTATCTGACGGGGCGCCTGTGACCGACATCGGTCGCAGGCGCCCCCCTTTTTGTCCCGGACCTGAGCGCAATCAAATACCCACACTAGGCTCAAACTAATACCGGTAATAGTCAAAACTAATACCGGAACTTTTAGGGGGAAGGGCATTAGGGAGAAGATTGCGGGTAAGTAAATGGAAATGAGAGGGATTTGCACGATATCTCTGTGATTTGCGCTGCGAGGTAAAGTGCAGAAAGCGTGGATTTGTGCAGAAGTGCCGTTACCAAATCGTTAGCCCATTCTCCGAATGGTAACGAAGAGGTAGGAGCAGGTAACTGACGGAAGTGTATTCGGTAAGTGAACTCTCTGTATTTCTGGGGCTGTTGCTCTGATATACAACGCTTTGCGTAGCTGAGAACGCTTCGGTAACGGGTAACTTTGCCTATAGAAACAGAAGCGTATGCAAACAGACAAAATGAAGGTGTTACTCTACTTGAAGAAGAGCGGATTGGACAGGTCGGGACTAGCTCTGATTATGGGGCGGATAACTTACGGGCGAACGATAGCTCAATTCAGTTGCAAGCTGTCGTGCGACTCCAGGTTGTGGAATGCTCGTGAGAGCAGGCTGAACGGCAAGAGCCGTGAAGCTGTGGCAACGAATGGCAAGTTGGAACGCTTGCTACTATCGGCGCAGTCGGCTTATGCTAGAGGCTGGTGTGCCTATCGAGAGCATTGCTAAGATGATGGGGCATTCGTCTATTGCCAGCACGCAAATCTACGCCCAAATCACCGACCAAAAGATTGCAAAGGACATGGACAGGTTGATACGATAATAGAAAGGATAAGGCTAAACAAAAAGAACTTACTCCATTTTTGTGAAATAAGTTCTTTTTAGGTTTATTGTATGTGAATTTGATTTATCCAAACTTGAATTCTATCTTGGCTTGTATTGAATCTCTGCAACATAAAATCCGTGTCATATTCAATCCGCTTATTAAAACACAATTTCCCATTTAGATATATCCGTACATTCTTTTCTGTATCTATCATTTCTGGAGATATGTTCACCGAGAAAGATTTTATACAAGAGGTTTCTATTCTGAAGACATTATCATTATACTTTGCTATTATCTTGCCTGATTTACGAGGGAAATCAAAAGCCATTTTATTCACATCTCTAACAACAAGACTATCCTTTTCGTTATATCCTAACCAATGATTGATTTTGAAGTTCTTTACTATATGCCAGTCTTTTTTCACTGCTAACGTATCGAGCTTAATATTTGAAAGCCAATCAATCTCTCCGTAACATTCATCGTCAAACTCCCAAGATATTTCTTTGGGAAAAGGATTTCTTTGTCGCTCAAGAAGGTCCGCAAATATAATTTCATAGGCAGACTCTGATTCATCGAATTGAGGAAATTGGTGTGGAAACCCATTGTAGCGATATTCTTTGTAATCGGCATTGATACTATTCATCAGTTGAGTGAAATCGTCATTTGCATTAGGTGGATAGTAGTAATCCTCATCTGTTGAGATATTGATAAATGAACGATTTTTAATATTCTCTACAAAAGTTCCTCCTGTAAAGACTTTAGGATAAGTATTGAAGCCGTAGAACCCTGCAAATAAAGTTGGCTGTTTCATTAAATACGAGAAAGAACCTGTTGCCCCATTAGAATGTCCTGAAATAAACACTTTATCATCATCTACATTGAGTGCCTTTTTGACCAGTGTAACTATCTTAGGAATTATAAAGAAGCCGTTATCGGGAGTCATCCAATTGAAGTCTCTACTACCTTTTGGAAAGACCAATATTACATCATTCCTTTCAGCGTACTTCGTGTAATATCTATTCCAATCATACAGCACCCAAGAAGCAAGTTGATAATCAGACAACCGATTATATCTAACTGCTCCATGTAAAAAGAATAGCAGAGGATAGCTCTTGTTAGGGTTGTATTTTGGGGGAAGATGTACAAAAAATGAAGTTTTGACCGAATCATTTATTGCAAATGAAATGGAGTAATTCTGGCTTTTCTTGGGTAAATATCCGTCTTTCTTTCTGATTTCTTCATATAGAGTTTTCCCATCTTTCCCTTTTTGTGGCGGAACATTATTGGAAGCATAAAATTCCTCTTCATTTACGCTCAGTTCTTTATAAAATGTTTGTTTGGCTTCCAGGGCTTTTTGTCTCAAATCATTCCACCTTACATCTGAGAGCAAATTCTTATACTCATTTTCAGACGCATCTCCAAGGATATAACTCCAGTTCGGTTCCAAAGGAAGAGTAGGCTTTAGCTCAAATAAAAGAGTTAGATACTTGAAAGCCTTGTCATACTCTTTTAGGTCGGATGAAAGAACTGAAGCCTTGTACAATCCAACTTCATCTATACTGTCAGGAAAAAGAAAAAAGGCATGCTCGTACATATCAAGAGATTTTTTGTAGCCTACGGCATCTTTCGCCTGCCACATAGCTTCCAAAGCCTCTTCCGTTAGTTTGGAATAATTCTCTTGCCCATGTAAAGGAATACATACAAACACATAAAAAAGGATGATATACTTTAGTTTTCGTTGTTTCATATTGAGTCTTCTTCCTCCTTTGTTTTCTCTTCCGAAGTCGGAGGATTTCGCTTGCGGAAGATGTTGCTTTGTCCTGATAACGCAAATGTACTCGATTTATTTCAAAAGAGATACCGAGCGATTGCGAGACGTAGATTCAAGGACGAAGTGCAACAGGGAGGAAGAAAGGGGCGAAAAGTTTGAAAGGGGAGATGTAGTCATGTTTCTTCCTGGGTCTGTTGTT
>OJLY01001029.1_pt1 | contig 13143 bp, 11 predicted proteins | sample 1597031 | NCBI WGS metagenome assembly OJLY01 (sample SAMEA3904673, study PRJEB24821) | metagenome | biome: Builtin; feature: hospital; material: surface | place: USA | collected 2013-06-03
AGGTCTCGTGGGCTCGGAGATGTGTATAAGAGACAGAAATAGTAGCTTGTTATGAAAAAAGAAAAAAACAAGATAATAATCAAAGAGATACAAAAGTAGAGTGTCAATAAGCCAACACACAAAGCTCAAAGAAAAATTCTAATAAAATGCTAATATAGTATATAAGAAAAAACTATCCAGCGAACTATATAGCTAAATAGAAAAACTACCTAGGAGAAATGTATGCGTAATAATATTTATTCTATGTCTAGAAGAGATGAAGTGCTCAAAATGAGTCCAGAGGAGTTGCAAGAGCTTAATCAAGCTGGCCTAGATTATCTGTGGGAAGCTATGATTAATGGCAACACTGATTTTCACACACATAGTAATGTGTCAGATGGCAAAGATTCACCGGCACAGTTAGTACAAGAAATAATTAAACGAGACTTAGATACATTCTCCTTGACCGACCATGATACTATGGAAGGCTTCAAAATTATCAGTATTCTCTACGATAAGTTAAATTTGGTGGGTATGGATTTGCCCGATTTTATTCCTGGATTAGAAGTAAATGCAGAATTTGAAGGCCAAGATATCCAGATCCTGGCATACTTTCCATTCGGTACTTTTTACCTAATGGAAGATAGCGTGAAAGAGCGACAAGCTCGCCGTAATGAACGTAATGCCAAGATTATGCAAAAGATCGATGAAAGTGGCTTAATCATTTCCGCAGATGAGTTGCAAAATATGGGCGGAGGCGTTATCGGTAGAGTTCATATTGCTAATTTAATAATGCGCAAAGGCTATGTTGATTCAATAAGTGAAGCATTCAGGTTGTATCTAGATAAAGGTCAAGCTTTTTATGTTGAAAAAGATCTAATTTCAATAGAAGAAACTTTGAAATCCATTAGAGATGCAGGCGGTATCCCAGTACTTTCACACCCAGCAAGATACGAAAACTGGTTGCACGGGGATAACGTAATAAGCAAAGATGAATTATTTGCTAAAATAGAGCGTCTCAAGAACTTAGGACTACAAGGTCTTGAAGTTATGCATATTGAAACTAGTTTTGCAGATAGTCGTGAGTTTGCGCATATAGGAACTGAACTAGGATTACTGCCAATAGCTGGATCTGATTATCACGGTAGTCATAAAGCTAACGTGCCATTGAGAACACAGAAAGATGATCCACGCAAGTTTTTGAGCTTGTTCTACAAAGAGTTCAGAGTATCACGTTTGTAATTTTTGAAAAGGTGAAAGATATTTTATGAAAAAAATAGCAGTAATAACAGGAGCGTCTTCTGGACTAGGAATGGAGTTTGCTAAGCAGTTAGACAAACTACGTGAAGTAGACGAAATTTGGTTGATTGCTAGACGAGAAGAGAGACTTAGAGATTTAGCAAGTAAATTACAAACTGCATCCGTAGTTATAGCAGCAGATTTGAGCCAAGAAAATTGGGAAAGTGACTTTGTCCAAAGATTAGAGCACGCTGCTAATGCTGACAATGCTAAAATTGAGTATTTGATTAATTCCGCAGGTTTGGGTATTAATGAAAAGTTTATGGATACGAGTTTAGCAGCTAATACTAATATGCTGGATGTAAATATGCGTAGTTTAACTAGGATCTGTTATTTAGCAATTCCCTTCATGAACAAAGGTGGGAAAATCTTAAATATTGCTTCAGTAGCAGCGTTTATGCCACAACATAAATTTAGTGTATATGCAGCAAGTAAGGCCTATGTGCTGAACTTCTCTAGAGCTTTAAATAGTGAGTTAGAAGATATTACAGTTATTGCAGTTTGCCCTAACCCTATGGAGACTGAGTTTTTTGCTAAAGGTGAAGTACCAAAAGGTTTCAAGAAAATTGGTGTAGAAAAAAGTCGAGAAGGTTGCTAGCAAGGCATTGAGAAGAGCGAAGCGTGGCAAGGACATATCTTTGCAAAGTTTCCCGGCTCATGTGGTGCGTTTTATCTCCAGGATTCTGCCACATAATTTCGTGCTTTGGTTCGAAAGAAAAAGTGATCTTTAAGAAATCACGTCGGCATATCTAATGTCGAGCAAACGCAAAAATTAAGATGTTTTATAAATGCGTAAGTTATTTTGCTCAGGAAAGTAAGCTGCTTCAGGGAACCATTGTGCCAGCTGATCTTCGTTAATAAACACATCTTCATAATTACGCCAGAAGTCATCTATCATGAGGTAATTGATATTGTTCTTTTGTAGATAATCTTTAGTTTTTTGGTAATCGTTTAATTCTGCAAGCAAGATTCTTCTTATCTCTTGTTCTCTTGTTTCTATATCGTAACCTGCTGATTGTGCGTAATAAGGCCAGCCGAAGTAGGACATTCTACCGGTGGCAAAGTAGGAGTGATAGTGCCAAGGTGGAGTCAAGTTAATTGAATTTGGCTCAGTGTGCTGGTACATCCACTGGCTAAAGTTATCAGCAGTTTGTATTTCGACCCTGTTGAGAGAAGCATTTTTGTATACGGAGAAGTCAATTATGCCGCTAAAAGTCATAATAAAAATCCCAACGATGCAGGCTGTTTTGCAAAGGTAATTTATAAGTTTCGTTGTCCTAGCTGATTTTGTAGATGCTTTTTTATAAATCTTGCCTTGATTCTCAGCTGTTTTTGACCTCGCATAAGTCCATAAGTTAACCATAAAATGACTAATAAAAGGTATAAATAAAATTTGAGTGAAGATAAAAAACTTATGATTTACCGTTGTATCTGGAGTTAGTGAGATGGTAAAAGCAAAAATAACAGGAAGTAAAAGTGAAGCACTTACAATTTTCAGGCTTTTCTCTTTAAGTAAAAATGGTGTAAGCACAATAATAAATAAAGATATTCCGTAGAGAATTAGTAGGAACTGAGTGATACTTATTATATTAGGATTATCAAGTATATAGCCAAAGTGGAAGATATTTTTGAACATAGAGCCGCTGTTGCCAGGTTTTGTGAAAATCTTCAACATGACGAGAGCTCCCAAAACATTTATAATTCCAAAAGTGAGATACTGTGCTTTTGATTTTGAGAATAGAGCCCAAACTATAAGTATTAGATTCAAACTTATTAAAACAGATCCATGCCAATATGCCATTGGTAAACCCAGGAAACTTAGGCCAATAATTTCTTGCCAGGTAACTTTAGACTTATTTTTTAAACTAGGGTAGAAACTTATAAGTACCCAAACTGCAATACTAAGCACAAATAATAGGTGACGTTGATTAGCGTAGACGTTAAGGTTATATAGACCCCAGTCATCGTGTTGTAAAGGACCTGAATACGAACTAGAGCTCCAAAGATTTTTGAAAGATAGCCATAAATTATTGCTTTCTCTGAGCTCAGCAAAAAATACGGAAAATCCACTAAATGAACTTCTAAAGCAGAAGAATATTAAACTCAAAAACCCAGCACTAAGTTTGCGAGTCAACAATATGCTTATGTAGAATAAGCTTTGCATAAAGGCTAGTATTCCCAAAATGGAAGGCAAATTAATGGACCAATCTAAGCGTAAGCCTAATGCATTCAATAATCCACAAAGATAGTAAAAGAAGAAGTGATAATTCATACCGGCTCCAGCAAAATGTGGGTAAGAGCTAGGAATATTGCCAAAGGCAAAGTTTCTAACATTAGCCGTGTGAGGAGCGAGGTCGCTAAATACAGTAGCTCCAGCTGCTAAAGTTGAACCATTAAGTTGAAATGATCTTTGAGTAAGGAAGATTCCCCAAAATATACTGATGACTTGCAAACATAGAATTGCAATAAACTTTGGGTTTCGACTAAATGAGGATGGACTATCTTCGCGTAGAGGCTGCTCTATCTTTTCAGCTGCAGTTCTTTTGACATTTTTAAAATATCTTCTAAGACTAGTTAATAGAAGCAAGAACAAAGAATTAATTATTATTAAACTAGGAACATTTGGAACTGTATTGGAAATTTTTACAATAAATAAGTGTATAAAGTAGTTAAATGTCGAACTCAAATAAAGACCAATAATTAAATCGATTGGCCAATATATTAGGAATTTTAATAAATAGCTACTGAGTTTAGCGTGTTCAAATTGCATATCTGTATCAGTTGTTAGATCAATCCGTTCATCCGAGCTACCACTAGTAATCAGTAGAACTTTATATAGCCTAACTAGATTAAAGTTATGTCGAAAGTTTTGGCCTATAAAGTAGGCTACGACAAGATACAGAATTACAAGCATATTTTTACCTATAGTTTATCGGCAGACTTATATCCAGAGTTACTAAAATTTTCAAAATTACTAGAATTTACACTTTCATTGCAGACAGCATCATATTTCTCATCTTCTGCAATAAGATATGTAGTGTTCAACTCTTCCATGGTAATGTAGCGAGGTCTGCCTTTTACCTCATCATAAATTTTAGCAATATAAGTACTGATCAAACCCAATGACATCATCACAGCACCACCAATAATTAATAAAAGCAAAATAACAGTAGTAAACCCATCAGCTGCGTCACCTGTAAAGAAGCGAACTAGGGTTATAACGCCGATTACAACTGCCAAGGTCATAAAGAGAACACCCATCCAGGTTATAAGTGATAGGAGCACAGTTGAAAAAGAAGTAACAGCATTTATTGCCAATCTCCAAAGTTTAGACCAGGTCCACTTGCTTTCTCCATGCATTCTTTCTTCAACAGCGAACTCAAATTCAGTTCGATTGAACCCTAGCCAAGAACTTAATCCACGGAAAAAAGTATTGTGCTCATCAAGTTTATTCCAGGCATCAACGACTTTCCTGTCCAAGAGTTTGAAATCTGAAGCATTATTAAGATCAACACCACTTACTTTCTGGAAGCTCTTATAGAAACTATTAGCGAAGAAATTTTTAACTTTGCTTTCGTTTCCACGAGAAGATTTAACACCTTCAACTACATCATATCCAGATTGCCATAGTCTTACCATCTCTGGGATATATTGAGGAGGATGTTGCAGATCACCGTCCATTAGAATAACGGCATCTCCTAGAGCATTTTCTAGACCTGCACATATAGCTGCTTCTTTACCGAAGTTTCTACTAAAACGTAAGGCATGGATTCTAGGATCTGCTTGAGCAGCTTGAGAAATTATCTCCCAGGTTTTGTCCTTGGAGCCATCATCAATTACTAATATCTCGAAGACACAATCTAATGATTCCATGATTGGTATAACAGTATTTAACGTAACTTTCACCTGTTCTTCTTCGTTGTAAAAAGGTATAAGCAATGATAATTTCATTTAAAAACTCCTCAACACTCCAATAAATTGCTATATTGCGATATACGATATAAATAGTAACTCTATAGAATGTTTGCTCTTTTGTTATTACTCATTTTAAACATAATTACATTTAAATACTAGATTAATATCAGAAACCCAAAATACTCCATTAAGACTAGACTTTATAGAACAAATTTTAACTGAACAGCTTTCACCTTAAGAAAATATAATATTTATCTAACAAAGATTTAACAATGCTTATCTATTCTGAAACATGTAATAAAAAACAACAAAAGTTGTAATGGAGGAAAAAATGAAGAAATTTGTAAAAAGTTTAAGCTTAGTTTTAGCAAGCTCACTAATCTTAGCAGGTTGTAGCACAGGAAATACAGAAACAGAAAAAACAACAGATGCTAATAAAGTAGAACAAACAACAGAAGCTGATACAAAAGACACAACAGAATCATCAAAAGAAGAAGCTAGCGAAGGTGCTATGGGTGAAATTCACGTATATAGCCGTGATGAATCATCAGGTACACGTGGTGCATTCCAAGAAATTATAGGCTACGGTGATACAGAAAAAGGTCAAGATGTTTTAACAGACAAAGCTGTTATCGAAGATAGTAACGGTGCTTTGGCTAAAGCTGTAGGAAGTGACGCAAGTAGTATTGGTTTCGTTTCTTTGACAACAGACTTCGAAGCTAACAATATTAAAGGTCTAGCATATGAAGGTGTTGAACCAACAAATGAAACAGTTCTAGATAACTCATACGCATTGAAACGTCCATTCAACCTAGTTTCACGTGCAGCAGGTGACTTCGCAGACGAGAAGACAGAAGCTCTAGTAGATGCTTTCGTAGACTTCCTACTAAACTCAGTAGAAGGTAGAGATGCAGTTGCTTCAGCTGGTGGTATTGTTGACGTAGATGGTGGTACAAAATGGGATGAACTCAAAACAAAACACCCAATCGTAGACGAAGATAACAGTGCTTTGGTAATTCGTACAGGTGGTTCTACATCAGTAGAAAAAGCATTACAAGCAGCATTAGAAGCTTTCGTTCCTCTAGCAGGTAACTTCCAATTCGTTAGTGCACATACAGGTTCAAGTGATGGTTACAAACGTGTATTGGGAGAAGAAAAAGATGGTGCAAACGCAGCTGACCTAGGTTTCGCTTCACGTGAATTCAAAGACAGTGAGAAAGTTGCAGACGGTAAACATTCAGGTGCATTCGCACAAGATGCAGTTGTTGTAGCAGTAGCAAGTTCAAACCCAATTTCTAACTTAACACAAGAACAAGTACGTGACATTTTCACAGGTAAAATTACTACTTGGGAAGAATTAGCAAAATAATTCTTAAGACGAAAATAAAAGTCATGGTTATACGATAATTACTAAAAGGTTTAGCCATCACGGCTAAACCTTTTAGTACGTATTAGAAATAGACTAATAATTGCAAATAAAAATTTATGTAATGGTTTATTATAGTTATATGAAAATATTTAATGAATATTATTTCATGTTTAAACAAGCGAGAGGAGGCAAACATGGCCAGCCCAAATATTGATTTGAGCCAGGAAGCTAATCCTAATTCCAACAAAAGACGTAAGATAAATGATAGGATTTGGAGAGGTATTTTTATCGCCAGTGGTATTATCTCCGCTCTCATGATAGTTATTATTATTATCTTTGTTTCTGCAAAAGGAGTAAGCCCTTTTTTACCAAATTATGAGAATGCTAAACAAAGCGTAGGTAAGTTCCTGACTGGAATGAGCTGGAGGCCAGATATTGGCGAAGGTATTTATGGCGTTGCTTTTATTATGGTAAATACCTTGGTGTCAGCTTTAATAGCGGCAGCAATATCTTTCCCGATAGCAGTTTTAACCGCTTTATTTATTGTTAAAATCGCACCAAAGAGATTACGTGAACCAATGCAAATTGTTGTTGAGCTTTTAGCGGCTATACCTTCTGTTGTATATGGTGTTTTTGCGGCTAGCAAGATAACTACTCTTGTTGAATCTGTAGCAGGATTTTTTGGAGTTTCTACTTTTGGTGGTAAGTCTCTAATGTCAGTTTCTCTGTTACTAGCGATAATGATTTTCCCAACGATAACCTCAATGTCAATCAATGCAATTTCTGCAGTAGATAAGAACTTAGAATTAGGTTCATTAGCATTGGGTGCTTCAAGAACTCAGACAAATTTCAAAGTTGTACTAACCTCTGCCAAATCAGGTATTTTCGCAGGACTAGTTCTCGGACTAGGTAGAGCTTTTGGTGAAGCTACAGCGGTATCCATGGTAGCTGGTAACTCTCAGATAGGTATTAATTTGAATCCGTTTGCGCCGACAAGGACATTAACTTCCACAATGCTATCAGGTCTAAAAGAAACCACAGGTGTTGACTACGATATAAGGTTCTCAGTTGGTATTGTTTTGATGATTATTATTTTAGTAACTAACTTATTAATCCAAATTATGAAACGCAAAATTGGAGGTGGTACAAATGCCTAATGATGTATTAGACTCCAAATTAAATGCAAGACTCAAAGAAAATCGTGGCATGAGCAGTAAGCGTAGAATCCAAGATGGAAGTAAAAATATTTTCACCTATTTATCAGCACTTCTAGCTGTATTTGTTTTGGGTTCTGTCGTCTTTTATATTTTCTCTAATGGTTGGAAAAACTTATCCTGGGACCTAATTATGAGTGACTATTGGAATGTCCCTTATAATGTTGAATTTCAAGAAAACAAAGCAGGCAATTTCTCTGTACCAAGTGACTTAGCAGAAGATGAATTTTTCTCTACTAATTTTGGTATAGGTCTTAAAAATGGTCGTAACCCTTCTGGTGAAAAAATAGTTGAATTAACTCACATAGATGGTGCATCTGCTTTCCATCATACTATTTCTAAGACAGCAGGAGCCAGCAAAGGACAAAACGTAAGTGTAGACAAGGGTAGTGATATCAAGTCGTTGTATTACGTAAATGCTGAAGGTGAATCTAAGTATGTTGGTGTAAGAGATGCCAAGACTACTATTGAAAAACTAGATAATGATGCAGTTGCTATGGAATCCGTTGCCTTTAACTCACCTGGTGGTGGTATTAGGGGTTCTATTGTAGCCACTCTAATGCTTATACTTATTACTTTATTAATAGCCTTACCTATAGGTGTTTTTGCCGCAATCTACTTGCATGAAATCGCTTATGATACTCCAAGCACTCGTGCAATTAGGTCTGCAGTTGAGATGTTAAATGGTGTCCCAAGTATTATCTATGGTTTGATGGGTATGACAGTTTTGTTCCCAATTACACAAGTCTTAGGAGCTTCAACACCTAACGTACTTTTGGGTGGATTAACAATGTCAATAGTGCTTTTGCCAGTTGTTATTCGTCAGACAGAAGAGGCCTTGATTACAGTACCGGACTCACTAAGAATGGGATCCTTAGCGCTTGGTGCGACTAAGACTCAGACAATATTTAGAGTAGTTTTGCCTAATGCTTTGCCAGGTATTTTATCCGCAGCATTACTATCTGTTTCTAGAGTTATAGGTGAATCTGCAGCTCTGATTTACACCATGGGTACAGCAGTTAGCGACAATCCTACTTGGACAGGTAGTGGTACAAGTTTAGCCTTACAGATATGGTCAGTTATGAGTGGCGAACAGCCAAACTTCGCTTTAGCATCAGCCATCTCAATATTGATATTAGTTGTGGTATTAGCCTTGAACATCACTGTCAGAGTAATTAGTAAGCAGTTGAATAAGCGTTGGGCTTAATGGGCGTGAGTTATAGACAAGAGAAGAGACTTAACTAAGAGATGAGGAGATAACAATGAATAATGAGGAAAACAAAAATAATGTTATGTTTAAGATCGAAGATCTAGACTTATATTATGGTGACTTCCAGGCTTTAAAAGGTATCACAATGGATATCCCAGCAAACAAAGTTACAGCATTTATTGGGCCATCAGGTTGTGGTAAATCTACTTTGTTGCGTTGTTTTAACCGAATGAATGACTTGATTGAAGATTGTAGAATAGATGGGAAAATTTTATTAAACGGTGATCGTGATATTTATAACGATAAGATGGATGTTGTTAAGCTAAGAACTGAGATTGGTATGGTATTCCAACATCCAAACCCATTCCCTATGAGTATTTACGATAATGTTGTTTATGGATTGAGAGTTCAAGGTATTAAGGACAAAGAATTATTAGATTATGTAGTAGAGTCATCACTTACTAAGGCGGCTCTATGGGACGAGGTCAAAGATGATTTGGGCAAAAATGCTCATAAACTCTCTGGTGGACAGCAACAAAGACTTTGTATTGCAAGAGCTATAGCTTTGCAACCTTCTGTAATTCTTATGGATGAACCTACATCCGCACTTGACCCAATTGCGACAGGTAAAATTGAAGAGTTAATGGAAACTTTAAAAGAGGATTATACTATAGTTATTGTTACTCACTCCATGAGTCAGGCAGCACGTATAAGCGACAGAACTGCTTTCTTCTATTTGGGTAATTTAATAGAATATGATGAGACAGTAACAATATTTAATAATCCAAGCAAACCACAAACTGAGGCCTATATCACTGGTCGTTTCGGTTAAAAATAATTTAAAACTTTAAAATCTATTGTTAAATAAGCGATAGGCATAGGAGGCGAATATGAGATCAGCTTTTGATAGAGAAATGCTTAAGTTGCTAAACGATGTTAACAGCATGGGAGCTAGAGTAGATAGTGTAATAAGAGATACACATACAGCATTGAAAAACCTGGATTTCTTGTTAGCACAGCAAATTTATGAGAGCGACCATGAAGTTGATGATATGGAAATTACAATTGAGAGAGAAGCTATTTCTGTAATTGCTTTACAACAACCAGTTGCGTCTGATTTGCGTAAGATAACTGCTACCTTGAAGATGGTTACAGATATTGAGCGAATTGGTGATCAGTGTGCTGATATTTGTGAAATAATGAATTCCAATCCTAACTTCCATCAATTCGATTGTCCGGAGAAAGTTCTTTTGGCCCTAGAAAAAGCAAGAGAAATGTTTAGTTCAGCTATGGAAGCTTTCATGCAGAGAGATATGGAATTGGCCAAAGAAGTAATCATCTCTGATGATATCGTTGACAATTACTTTAATGAGATTGTTCAAGATATGACCAATATTATTATTGATGTTGCTAATAACAATAGCAACAATAGTGCCTTGGCAGTTGATTATTTATTCATTGGAAAATACATCGAGAGAATCGGTGATCATGCTACAAATATTGCTGAATGGGCTTTGTATGAAATAACTGGTGATAATAAATATTTGATTGACTCAGATGAATACGAAGACGAAGATGAGGATGATGAGGAGTAAAATACATGCCTTTGATTTATATTGTAGATGATGAAGCTAATATTAGAAGATTGGCTAGTCTAGCATTAGAAGAGCAGGGTATGGAAGTTAGAAGCTACGAAAATGGGGAACAGCTTCTTGGGGCATTAGATAGAAGTATCCCTGACTGTATTCTGCTAGACTGGATGATGCCAGGATTAGATGGAATTCAGTTGCTCCATAGAATTAGGAATAATGATAAATTTAAAAATATTCCCTTGATAATGCTAACTGCTAAGTCTGAAGAAATGGATGTAGTAATGGCGCTAGAGTTAGGAGCCGATGATTATATCAGTAAACCTTTTGGTATCAAAGAATTACCAGCTAGAGTCAGAGCAGTCCTCAGAAGACAAAATAGAGCTTCAGAAGATACACAAGATAGGAAATTAAGTGCTTCTGGTATTACAATAGATCCAAAACGTCATAGTGTCGTAAAAAATGGTGTAAATATAGATTTAACAGCAAGAGAGTTTGATCTGCTCTATGTATTAATGGAATCACCTGGCAGAGTGTTCACACGTGATACCTTGCTTAATCAGGTCTGGGATACAGAATACTTTGGTGACACTAGAACGGTAGATGTACATATTAGGTATTTACGTCAGAAGATAGAAGACGATGATGCAAATCCAGTGTACATAAAAACTATAAGAGGTGTAGGATACAGTTTTGCAGACTCAGAAGAATAAAATTATTAAAGAATTATTGAGCAATACCTTTAACGTGTTTTTGGCAGGGATTTTATTCGTGCTGGCACTTTTTGGGATTTGCTCTTTATTTTATAGAGATGAACTAATACGCTTTTTATCCAATTTAGATAGTAAATCATATGTAGTATATATAGCTATTGCATTAGGTTTACTATCATTGTTTATGTTAATTAATTCCTTGCTAAAAAAATACAAAAAGAGCATTAAACCTAGCTTAGAACAGATGGAGATCTTGGACAGAATTGCTGTTGGAGATTACAGCAAATATCCGAGCGATCAGGAAAATAAATCAGCTCTTGTTCAAATGATGGACGAACATATTAAGCATTTATACAGACAACTTAAATTAATGCAAAATGAAGTGGACGCTTCTAAAGAGTTGCAAAATGTCATCCTAGAACAGCTTAATGAAGGGATCATTGCAACTAATGAGCAGGGGGAGATCCAGCTTGAAACTCATCTTGTCAGAGAAATGCTCCAGAGCAAAAGGTTTAATGAGAGAGCAAGGGTTTCAGAGAATTACACTGAAGATGGCCGAGTAAATTCAACTTCTGAAGGAGTATCAGCCGCTACCACTTCAGCAAATAACCTGGAGAGATTTATTTCAGTAAGAAACGTTAATTACTCTAAAGTCTGGGAGATAATGAGCAGAGCTATTTCCACTAGAAATATAGTAATTGATGATTTTGAAGTTAATGTTGACGGGCAGGACAAAGTAATTCAAGTTTTTGCAAGTCCTATAGATGACAAAAATTTAAAAGGGGCATTAGCTGTTATTGGGGATGTCACTGTTATGAAGTCTCTCGAAAGGCAAAGACAAGACTTCGTAGCCAATGTAAGTCATGAGCTCAAGACACCTTTAACCTCAATATTAGGCTATATAGAATTAGCTAAGAGTCCAGATAGGACTATTGAAGAAATACGTCAATTCCAAGAGATTATTGCAATAGAAGCCCAGCATTTACGTGAATTAATTGGAGATTTATTAGAGCTAGCTGAAATTGAGAATAAACAGAAACCTGCAAAAGTTGAAGAAGATCACAAAAAGGAATGGGTGTATTTTTATCAGGTTATAGATGAAATCTTTGGCCAGTTAAATGGATATGCTAAGCAAGAGGGTGTTAAATTACTTCTGGAAGTGGATCCTGAGGCGAAAATTGAGGCGAATTATACTCGTATTAAGCAACTATTCTTCAACTTAATTTCTAATGCTATTAAGTACAATAAACCTGGCGGATACGTTAGAGTAGGGACTAGCGAGAGGTCATCTCAAAGGGGAGCTCAAGAAGTTTTTGTCGAGGATGATGGTATTGGTATCCCTAGGGCAGAACAGAATAGGATTTTCGAGAGGTTTTATCGAGTTGACAAGTCTCGTGCCAAAAATGTTGAAGGTACTGGTTTAGGTTTAGCAATTGTTAAGCATACTGCTAATTTGTATAACGCTAGTGTTACTCTTGAGAGCGAGTTGGGCAAGGGTAGTAAGTTCACGATTTCTTTTCCGAAGAAATAAGTACGAGGATATTTATGGATCTATTTAAAGAATTTCAAGAAATTTGTATGCAGTTAAATGAAGAAAATATTGTACCTACCTTGATGGGGTCGGTGGGATTAGAGTATCGTTCTGGAATTGATTGGAAGCCATCAGATATTGATATTCATGTGCCTGGTGATCCGAGAGGTTGGGATGCGCCAGATGAACTTAGAATTTATGATTGGGATAAGATTAATAAAATAATGACTGACCTGGGCTATGAATTAATTGACCTGCACGAGCATGAGTTTAAAACTGTCTCTTATACACATCTCCGAGCCCACGAGACCTCTCTACATCTCG
>OJLY01001032.1_pt1 | contig 13108 bp, 12 predicted proteins | sample 1597031 | NCBI WGS metagenome assembly OJLY01 (sample SAMEA3904673, study PRJEB24821) | metagenome | biome: Builtin; feature: hospital; material: surface | place: USA | collected 2013-06-03
CTCGTCGGCAGGTCAGATGTGTATAAGAGACAGGAGCTATGATTTTGGAGGCTGTGACATATTTGTTGCAGCCTCCAAAATTTTAGACGCTCCTATTCTATTGGGAAATTATGTTATATTGTGGTCCATTAAAAAAGTCTCCCGAGTGCTATATTTTAGCATTCGGGAGACTTTCATGATTGAAAAACTTGATAAGCTCTCTTTTATGTTAAGGGAAGGGCTTATCGTTGATTCCGATTTTGTTTGCCAGCGTTGCGTCCTTGACCCTTGGAGCTGCTCTTAACAGGGACGATCCGTTTAGCATTTTCAGCTTTAATGGCATTTTTGTTTTCTCTAGCGGCCTTTTTTCGCTTTTCGCGAGGAAGATCGGCATACTTTTTGGCTTTTTCTTCCATCTCAGCTTGAATCTTAGGGCGTGCAACGTGATTCATATAAATTTGTTGAAGGAGAGATACAATGGATCCAGCTAAGAAATAGACACCTAAACCAGCGTTAGAAGCATAAGTGAACCAACCTAACATGAGTGGGTTCATAATTAACATTGAATTTTGCATTTGGCTGGCTTGTGGGTTGTCAGTCGCAGGAGTTGGTGCAGCTTTTTGCATCAACCAGGAAGATAAGAAGGTGGCTACGACAACTAGAACAACGATTGCGATACTACGTTGCCCCAAATCAATACCTAAGAAGGTTGAATGGGCAATTTTTTCGGAGGACCGAATGGCGGCATAAACCGCTGAAATGAAGGGCAATTGAATCAATAGGGGCAAGCAACCTGACATTGAAGAGAGCATGTTAATGTCATATTTAGCATAAACTTGCATTAATTCTTTTTGTAGGTCTGCTTTTTCTTTTGGATCATCGGTATCATTCATTTCTGCTTGAATTTCACTAATTTCTGGTTGAGCATACTTCATTTTTGCGGATGATTCCATGGTGTTTTTAGTCATTTTATAGGTGGAAGGCAACATTAACAGTCTTACTGCTACGGTTATGATAATAATTGCCATTCCATACGAACCATTAAATAGATGGGCTAGAAAGTCCATTAAGCGAGCGGTTGGAATTCCGATATATTGGTAAACCGTTCCTGTTGGCATGCCTGATTTATCATAGCGGACGCAACCGGCTGCTATCAGACAAATAAAGGCAAATAAAAGAATCTTTTTGCCATGTTTTTTGATAAACTGCATAGTTCACACTCCATTAATATTTTTCTTCCTAAAAGTTGGAAGCTAATCCTCCTTATTTTATGCTAAAATAGCTTTCAGTGCAAGGAGTATTATAGTGAAAGCTCATCGCCTAGACAACTTTATGGTATAATGGACGGACGATACGATAAGCAATGATCGAAGGATGTGAAGGAATGACTGTAGGTAAGAAAAATAATTCAAACGCTAAGAAAAAAAAGAAATCTCAAGTGACTTATCAGAATACTTACTTGATTTTAGGTCTAATTATCGTTTTCTTAAGTTTAGTATCTGTCTTTAATTGGGGCATGGTCGGTGTCATGATGACTAATGGATTTAGGCTACTTGTTGGTGAGACTTATACGTTGGTCTTGGCCTTTGCGATTTGGTTAGGCTTGGCATTAATCGTTCGAGGCCGAATGGTGCGGATTGAAGGACGCCAAGTTATCGGCGGAATATTTGTTTTGATGGCCTTAACGGGTATTTTACATATCTCAACTTTTTACTCTAGCTTTAGTCAACAGACGGGACAGTCTATCTTTGCTTACACCTTCCAATTGTATAAGAATGAATTATTAACTTGGCAGATTGTGGATAGTCTTGGAGGAGGGCTATTAGGTGCACTCTTATATCAAGGGTTAATATTTTTAGTAGGTCGGTGGGGAAGTTATTTATTACTTTGGACCATCTTTTTTATGGGATTAATTTTAGTCATTAACCAGACTCTATATGCTGCATGGCAAACACTTAGGTATGCTGGTGAGTGGCTTTTTAAAGGATTAAGAAAAATTAATCCGGACTTACAGCAAATAAAGCAGGTTTTTAATGATGAAAATAATCTAAATGATCAAAATTACTCTCAAGAAGAAATTTCAACATCCTTGGAAGATATTCAAGTTGCACAAGACTCTTCAAAAAAACGATCTATTTCATGGATAATGACCCCTTTTGAAAAATTTAAGCACTTCTTTTTCGGAGATTCTGATCAAGAAGCAGTTGATTTGAGCCAAGACGTATCTCCACAGTCAGATCAAACCGCACGATATATGCCAAGCGTAGAAAGAGATGAGGAGCCTGTATTTCAACCTAATACGCCTTATGATTTTGAACCTTATAAGTTATCGGATCCTAAGGCTCATACAGCGTCTGTAAAGCGTAAAATGAGGCCCGAACAGGAACGTATTTTGGATTTAGACTTTTTTGATCAAATTCAACAACAAAGAAAGACTTCGAATGAGCAAAGAGAACAAGTATCTGGACCACTCAAAACAATTATTAAAGAAAATTTAGAACATCATGATCAGCCTAGTTCAGTCAGTCAATCTACTAGACCTTCTGCTAGTCCTTCAACAGAATCACAGGTGACAGATCCGTCAATGACAGTCTTTCCGGAGGTTTCCAAATTGCCAGAAGATAAAGCAAATGAATTTGAGAAGCAAGCGGATACTAAAATATCAGAAGCTGATCAGACGGGAAGAGATGATGATTCTCAGTTAGCGTCATTCTCAGAATCAAGCAAAATGGACCAATCACAAGCACAGCGTAGTCACTGGCAAGAAGCGAGTCATCAAACACAAGAGTTAATTCAAGATGATTCTCCGAATGCAACGGCTCCTAATATTAAACAAAGCAAAAAAATCGCCAACAAGAAATTAAATCAAGAATATCAGTTTCCAGGGGTAGATCTTCTTAATAAGATGGAACCTGTTGATCAAACTGAAGAGTACGAACGGATTGAAGAAAATATTAAGAAATTGGAATTGACCTTTGAAAGTTTTGGCGTTGATGCAAAAATTGTTAAGGCGAATTTAGGTCCCGCTGTGACTAAGTACGAAATTCAACCTGCGATCGGCGTTAAAGTTTCAAAAATTGTTAATTTAGCTGATGACATTGCCTTAGCACTTGCTGCTCGTGATGTACGGATTGAAGCACCAATACCAGGTAAATCTTTGATTGGAATTGAAGTTCCGAATAGCCAAGTGTCGCCGGTTGCTTTTTCTGAAATTATTGAAGCAGGCTTAGCAAGTTCCAATAAGTTGGAAGTGCCTCTGGGTCGGGATATTTCTGGTTCGGTATGCTTAGCGGATCTAAGTAAAATGCCACACCTACTGGTTGCAGGGGCAACGGGATCGGGTAAATCCGTTGGTATTAATGTAATTATTTGTTCAATATTGATGAAGGCGCGTCCTGAGGAAGTTAAGTTCTTAATGGTTGACCCGAAAAAAGTTGAATTAACTTTATATAACGACTTGCCCCATCAACTTTCTCCGGTAGTGACCAATCCACGTAAGGCGGCCCGTGCCTTGAATAATGTCGTTGAAGAAATGGAACGACGCTATGAGCTTTTTGCTACGACTGGTGTTCGTAACATCGATGGCTATAATGAGCAGGTGGATTCTTGGAATCAAGAAAATGGGACAGGCTATGAACGTTTACCTAAGATTGTTGTTGTCATTGATGAGTTAGCGGACTTAATGATGGTCGCTTCAAATGATGTTGAAAATGCTATTATTCGACTAGCCCAAATGGCTCGTGCAGCAGGAATCCATATGATTATAGCTACACAACGACCATCGGTGGATGTTATCACAGGGATTATTAAGGCCAATGTTCCATCACGATTGGCTTTTGCAGTATCCTCTGGGACGGATTCTCGAACCATTATTGATTCTGTGGGTGCTGAGAAATTACTTGGAAGAGGGGATATGCTCTTCCAACCGATGGGTAAAAATAAACCGGTTAGAGTTCAAGGTGCGTATATTTCTGATGACGAAGTTGAACGAATTACAGATTATATCAAGATGCAGCAAACTGCGGATTATGATGAAAAAATTGTAGTAGCAGACCAAGATCTTTCGGCAGAAAATGCTTCTGATGACGAATATTATGAAGAAGCCGTTGACTTAATTAGTGATCAAGAGACAGTTTCTATTTCTCAGCTTCAACGAAAATTCCGGATTGGATACAATCGTGCCGCTCGCTTGATTGACGATTTAGAAGCGAATGGCTTAGTCTCCGCTCAAGATGGGTCCAAGCCCCGACAAGTACTTATTGAAGGGGATCAATCTGAGGGTTAGATGAATTGATCATGGAATTTGAAAGCCGTTGATCCATCTAAGATATTTTGAAAATATTGGATAACAATCCCCATTGTCAGGCTTCCTAGAATACAGTTCTTGGATCGTTCTGGCGATGGGGATTTAATAGATTAAGCTTTTTCGGATTAACTAAAATAATAATGAAAAGTTATTTGGCTATTAGAATATAGATTGAATACGCTTTTTATTTTCGATATAATCTTTCTAGAATGTCTTAAAAGCGATTTGGAGAGGTGATGAGGATGGCATCGGATAAAATAGTCATTGAAATGCGCAATGTTTCTAAGCGTTTTGGTGATTTTTATGCCAATAAAAATATTAATTTCTGTTTGAAAGAAGGAGAAATCCATGCACTCTTAGGTGAGAATGGAGCAGGAAAATCGACAATGATGAATCTGTTATCCGGATTGTTAGAGCCGACTTCCGGTCAGATCTATTTAAATGGTCAAGCGGTTAAAATTGATTCACCGGCTAAGGCCAGTGAACTTAAGATTGGTATGGTCCACCAACATTTTATGTTAATTCAAGATTTTACGGTGGTGGAAAATATTATTTTAGGGCATGAACCAACCAAAGGATTAGTGGTTGATAAACAATCTGCACGAGAAAAAATTATTGACCTCTCTAAAAAATATGGCTTAGATGTTGCACCTGATGAGAAAATTGAAAATATTAGTGTGGGTATGCAGCAACGGGTTGAAATCCTAAAGACTCTCTATCGCGGGGCAAATATATTGATTTTTGATGAACCGACCGCTTCTTTGACCCCTCAGGAGATCGAAGAGTTGATGCAAACATTGTCTTCTTTAGCGAAAGAAGGTAAGTCGATTATTCTTATTACGCATAAATTAAATGAAATAAAGCAAGTTGCAGATCGCTGTACGGTTATCCGGCGAGGAGAATCTATTGACACAGTCGATGTAGCAAATACAAGCTCTGTGGAATTAGCGACTATGATGGTTGGAAGGAATGTCTCCTTTAAGATAGATAAAAAGCCAGCTAAGGTTACCGACTTGGCCTTAAGTGTACAAAATATTGAGGTCAAAGATAGCCGAGGAGTTATGAAAGTGAAAAACCTTTCATTTGATGTGCATCATGGTGAAGTCGTCGGAATTGCTGGGATTGATGGTAATGGTCAATCTGAGTTGATTTTGGCGATTAGTGGGCTAATGCCGGTGGATTCAGGAAAGGTTATCTTGAACGGTGAAGAAATTACGCACTTGAGACCGCGCCAAATTAATGAACGTAAACTAGGGCATATTCCAGAAGACCGTCATAAATACGGGTTAATTCTTGATATGCGTTTAGAAGAAGATCTCGTCTTAAAAGAATATTATCATGAACCCTTTTCTAGAAGGAGCTTTTTAAACTTTAGACAAATTCGAGAACGTGCTAACCATTTGATTGATTCTTTTGACGTACGCACGATCTCTGAAAAAGTACCAGCCGCTGCTTTATCGGGTGGAAATCAACAAAAAGCGATTATTGCCCGAGAGCTATCTGGCGATCCAGACTTCTTGATTGCGGCTAATCCAACGCGCGGATTGGATGTTGGGGCGATTGAATTTATTCATCGTGCTATAATCAATCAACGGGATAACAATAAAGCGGTTTTATTAATGAGTTTTGAATTAGATGAGATCCTAGATGTATCAGACCGAATATTAGTCATGCATGATGGCGAGATTGTTGCTGATATTCCTGCTCATGAAACAAATGAACAAGAGCTTGGTCTCTTGATGGCAGGGACTTCTTATGAAGAAGTTCTTGAGCATCGTCAACAGCAAAAGGAGGGTGTCTAGACCATGTCATCATTTAAAAAAATATTTGTCTCGCTAGCCTCTGTGATATTAGGACTGATTTTTGGGGCGATTTTAATGCTAGCTTTTGGTCATGATCCAATTCAAGGTTATCAAACTTTATATAAAGGAGCTTTTGGGACACCATTTTCTATTGGACAGACGATTCGAGCAGCGACTCCTTTGATATTTACGGGTTTAGGTTTTGCGGTCGCATATATTGCCGGATTTTTTAATATTGGTTTAGCAGGACAAGCACTTTGGGGTTGGTTTGCATCGGTATGGGTCGGTCTATTGTTAGCCGATGCACCGCTTTGGATCATGCTTCCTCTAGCTATTATTGCTGGAGCGATTGCTGGTGGATTATGGGCAGGAATTGCGGGTGTTTTGAAAGCTTATTTTTCAACCTCAGAAGTGATCGTAACAATTATGTTGAACTATGTGTCTATTTATGTGGTGGATTATTTAATTCGATATGTTTTAACGGATCGTGCCGATCGCACCCCATCGATCGGTGATACTCCACCTCTTAGAATGGCTTGGTTGTCTGAATTGACCCAAAATTCAACCATCCATGCTGGGATTTTCTTAGCGATTATTGCAGCAGTTGTCGTTCTAATTGTAATGTCACGAACGACTCTAGGATTTGAATTGAAGTCAGTTGGACTGAATCCTTTTGCCTCGGATTATGCTGGGATGTCCGCTAAGCGAAATATCATTTTAGCAATGTTAATATCTGGAGCATTAGCTGGTTTAGGCGGAGCGATGAATGGTCTTGGCGAATTTGGCTTCATTAACTTACAGAATGGTGTAGCTCCAGCAATTGGATTTAATGGGATGGCGGTTGCTCTTTTAGGAGTTAATCATCCGATTGGTATCATTTTTGCAGCATTATTATTTGGTGCTTTAAATACCGGAGCACCAGCTATGACTTTTGCTAAGATTCCTTCAGAAATTGTACAGATTGTAATTGGTATTATTATTTTCTTCGTTGGAGCTTCTTACATCATTACTTATTGTTGGGACAAACTTGCGAGACGAAGAGATCAACTTTCTAATAATGTCAGCCAAGAAGAGGAGGAAGCCTAATGAGTTCAGCTTTAGTAGCATTGATCGTATCATCGACTTTGGTCTATTCAGCACCCTTAATATATACGGCTTTAGGAGGTGTGTTCTCCGAACGAGCGGGAGTTGTAAATGTGGGTCTAGAAGGGATCATGGTTATCGGAGCTTTTTCTTCAGTTGTTGCTAGTTTGTATCTAGGACCTACTTTAGGAGCGGAGTGGACACCTTGGGTAGCTATTTTTGCTGGGGCTTTAGCAGGAATGTGTTTTTCCTTGATTCATGCTCTGGCAACAGTCAATCTGAGAACGGACCATATTATATCGGGGACGGTATTAAACTTGATTGCACCAGCCCTCGCTGTTTTCTTAACTCGGGTACTCTATGAGGGCAAAGGGGAAACGCCATCTATCCAACATGCTTTTGGCTATGGTAATATTCCTTTGCTTTCTAAGATTCCAGTGTTGGGTCCCGTTTTGTTCCAAACAACATCTAGACCTGCCTTTTTTGGCATGTTAGTAGCAGTGCTCGTCTGGTTCATCATTTACAAGACTCGTTTTGGTTTAAGGCTTCGTTCAGTGGGTGAGAACCCCCAGGCTGCGGATACTTTAGGCGTCAATGTATACTGGATGAAGTATGCGGGCGTATTGCTTTCAGGATTTTTAGGTGGAATGGGTGGTGCAGTTTTAGCTAATTCTATTACCCTAAAATTTTCAATATCGACAGTCGCTGGTCAAGGCTTTATGGCCATGGCCGCTATGATCTTCGGTAAATACCATCCAATTGGCGCTTTGTTGGCGGCTATATTCTTTGGCTTTGCACAGACGATTGCTGTCATTGGGTCTCAAATTCCGGTTATTGAATCCATTACGCCAGTTTATTTACAGATTGCGCCGTATATTATTACCATTATTGTCCTCGTGGGCTTAGTCGGTAAATCTAAGGCCCCTGCCGCGGATGGAAAGATCTATGTTAAATCAAAATAGAAGAATCACTAGCAAGTTAGAGAAGAGACCCTTTCAAGTCGGTCTCTTCTTTTTCTTTGAATTGTTCTTAAGACATAAACATGATAGAATAAAGCTTGATTGGTGTTTGACTCACGATAGAAAGGAAGATGGATCAATGACCCTGGAAAAGACGGTCTATATGAATAAGCTCTTATCTTTCTATCAAGATTTATTAACTGAAAAACAACAAGCTATTATGCGTGATTACTATGAGGAAGATTATTCATTAGCAGAAATCTCACAAAATCAAGGCATCTCTCGTCAAGGGGTTCATGACCATGTTCGTCGATCAGAACAAGCCTTGCTTGAACTTGAGTCGGTTCTGCATTTGGCTCAAAAAAGTGATCAACGATTAGCAAATTATCGACAGCTCGAATCGATAATCGATCGACCAACCGAGGCAAGTCACCTACTTAAACAACTGATACAAGAAGAAATGAATCTATAATAAAGGAGACAGACTATGGCATTTGAAGCATTATCTGAACGATTACAAAATTCGATCTCTCAAGTGGGAAAAGGCGGAAAAATTACTGAAGCTGACCTGAAACAAATGATGCGGGAAATTCGTCTGGCCTTACTAGAAGCTGACGTTAATTTTAAGGTTGTTAAAGACTTTGTAAAGCGAGTAAATGATAAGGCGCTAGGTTCTGAAGTTTTATCATCCTTATCACCTGCTCAACAAGTGGTAAAAATTGTTAATGAAGAATTAACCCTTCTAATGGGTGGCGACCATGTTCCATTAAACATCTCAACTCAGCCACCGACTGTTATTATGATGGTTGGTCTTCAAGGGGCAGGGAAAACGACTACCGTCGGAAAATTGGCAAAATATATTCAAGGCCAAGGTCTTAAGAAGCCTTTGCTTGTTGCTGGTGACGTTTATCGTCCAGCTGCGATTGATCAGTTACAGACGATCGGTCAACAATTGAACTTGGAAGTGTTTAGTCAAGGAACTGAAGCCAATCCAGTTGATATTGCTAAGAATGCTTTGGCAAAAGCTAAAATCCAAGGGAACGACGCTGTGATTATTGATACGGCGGGACGTCTCCATGTGAACCAAGAATTAATGGAAGAGCTGCAAAATATTAAGGCAGCTGTTCAACCTCACGATATTTTGCTAACGATTGATGCCATGACTGGACAAGATGCCGTCAATGTCGCTAAGGCTTTTAATGATGATTTGGATATTACAGGGATTGTTATTACTAAATTAGACGGCGATACGCGTGGTGGAGCGGCATTATCAATTCGGTCAATTATTAACAAGCCTATTAAATTCACGGGTCAAGGGGAACAATTAGATGCCTTAGAACTCTTCTATCCAGATCGGATGGCAGGACGGATTTTAGGTATGGGCGATATGATGACCTTAATCGAGAAAGCCCAACAAGATTTTGATGAAGAAGAAGCCGCTAAGATGGCTGACAAATTAAAAGATGCCTCTTTTGATTTTAATGACTTTATTAATCAGATGGATCAAGTTCGTAAAATGGGACCCATTAAAGACTTAATGAAGTTGATTCCTGGAATGAGTAAAATTCCGGGACTGGATGATTTTGATATCGATGATAAGAGTATGAATCGGATTCGAGCGGTCGTTCAATCGATGACACCTTATGAACGAGAAAATCCTGATGTGATTTCACAAAGTCGCCGCAAACGGATTGCTGCAGGATGTGGGCAACCTCTCAATGATATTAACCAATTAATCAAGCAATTTAATCAATCTCGTGAGATGATGAAGCAGATGTCAAATGGACGAATGGGCGGACTCAACAAGATGATGGGGCGCCTTAATGCGCAAGGAGGCATGAAAGGTCCAGCCATGGAAAAGATGAAGTCTCCTGAGCAAATTAAAAAAGAACAGAATCAAAAACAAATTGCCCGCCTCCTTAAAAAGAATAAAAGGAAAAAAAGATAATTTTTTAAGCTGTAAAGCAAAAAGACTTTACAGCTTATCTTTTTTCTGTTAGTATAATCAAGTCAGATAAAAATAACTAGGAGGTCATTAAACTATGGCAGTAAAAATTCGTTTAAAACGTGCAGGAGCTAAGAAAAGCCCATTCTATCGTATCGTCGTTGCAGATTCTCGTTCACCTCGTGACGGACGTATTATCGAAAAGATTGGTACTTACAATCCTTTATTAGATCCTGCAGAAGTAGTTCTTGATGAAGAAAAAGCTTTAGCATGGTTAGAAAAAGGAGCACAACCTTCTGATACCGTTCGCAATCTTTTATCGAATCAAGGAATTATGGCTAAATTCCACCAAGCTAAATATACTAAATAAACGCTCAGTCTAAAGAAAAAAGTATAAGGATGTGTCAACCATGTCAGCTAAAATTGAACAGTTAATTCATACGATAGTGGAACCTTTAGTCGATCATCCAGAAGAATTAAAGATTGAACTCGGTGAAAGTGAAGACTTTATGGAATACAACCTTATTCTACATCCTGATGATGTTGGACGCATTATCGGTAAAAAAGGACGGGTGATTCGTGCAATTCGCACCATCATCTATAGTGCTCGTAATCGCGACGAAAAGCGTGCTCGTATTACCATTGCCGATGATCGTTCAGAAGAAACGATGACTGAAGAAGACTAATCAATGAAGCTAGTGATTCCTGGTGAATGACTAGCTTTTTTGCTAATAATAATCAAAGAAAGGTGGAAATAAGTGACCTATTATAAGATAGCTCGAATTGTTAATACCTTTGGTATTCGAGGGCAATTGAAGATTCTTGTGGATACAGATTTTATGGAAGAGCGCTTTAAGATAGGAAATATTTTATATATTTTGGATGGCGATAAGATGTGTGCTAAGGTTCAGGTGGCTTCATTTGCGCCTCATAAAGGGGCTTATTTAGTAGCGTTTGAAGGTTATAATCAGATTAATCAAGTCGAAGGATTCAAAGGTATGACTTTGGCGATTGCTGAAGAGGATCAAGCTGAATTGGAGGAAGGAGCCTATTATCACCATCAAATTAAAGGCTTGACAGTGGTTGGTTTAGCCGGAACAACTATCGGAAAGATTAAAGAAATCCTGACATTGGGGTCTAATGATGTCTGGGTGGTGGATCCTAAGGATAAGGATCGTAAAGACTTGTTACTGCCATTTATTGATGATGTGGTAAAAGACGTTGACTTAGAAAAAGGGATAGTTACTGTCGATATTCTGGAGGGGCTCTGGGATGAAGATTGATATTTTAACACTTTTTCCACAAATGTTTTCTCCTTTGAATGAATCAGTCATGAAATTAGGTCAAGAAAAGGGACTTTTTGAGATAGCGACCCATGACTTCAGGCAGTTCGCCGTTGATAAGCATGGCCATGTAGATGATTATCCTTATGGTGGAGGTGCAGGCATGTTGCTTCGTGTGGAGCCAATTGTGCATACATTGGAGTCATTGAATCTTGCAGAAAATTGTCCAATTATTCTGATTGATCCAACAGGCCAACCTTTTGATCAGAAGATGGCGGAATCCTGGTCAAAAGAAGATCAATTGGTCTTTATTTGTGGTCATTATGAAGGATTTGATGAACGAGTACGTTCTTTTGTGACTCAGGAGGTTTCACTTGGAGATTTTGTTTTAACGAACGGAGAGATTCCTGCGATGGTAATGATCGATGCAACCGTGCGATTAATTCCCGAAGTAGTGGGGAATGCCGAATCGATTGTTCATGAGTCTTTTCAACAAGATCGCTTGGAATATCCTCAGTACACTCGCCCCGCACAGTTTAGAGAAATGAAAGTACCGGATGTGCTATTATCTGGTCATCATCAAAATATTGAACGTTGGCGGAGTAAACAGAGCTTCTTAAAGACTTTAGAACGTCGTCCTGATTTAATTGATCAAGAACAATTGACCGATGAAGAAAAAGGTTGGTTAAAAGAGTACAATGTGATCAATCCATCTTAAAATAATAAAAGAACGCTTGATTATTTAGGTAAAGACATCTATAATAGTAGGAGTGTAAAATACAGCAGCCTTAGAAAAGGAAAGCGCGTCAACAGTCAACAGCTTTAGGCATACAAGTAACCGCGGCTGCAAAGGTGAAAGTTCGACTGCACGCATTCGGTTTTCTAACTCTTATTTTACTCCACAAAAATTTACTTTATGGAGGAATAATATGTCACGTTATACAGGACCTCAATGGAAACAATCTCGTCGTCTAGGAATTTCTTTAAGCGAAACAGGTAAAGAATTAGCTAAAAGACCTTTCCCACCAGGACAACACGGAAATGCTCGTAAAAAACTATCTGAATATGCCTTACAAAAGAACGAAAAACAAAAACTTCGTTTTATGTATGGATTAACAGAACGTCAATTCCGTCGTTTGTTTAATAAAGCTGGTAAGATTACTGAAGGTAAGCATGGTGAAAACTTCATGATCTTATTAGAACAACGTTTAGACAATTTGGTTTATCGTTTAGGTTTAGCGACAACGCGTCGTCAAGCTCGTCAATTAGTAAACCATGGTCATATTACAGTTGACGGAAAACGTGTTGATATCCCATCATACTTAGTACAACCTGGTCAAGTGATTGCTGTTCGTGAACGTTCACGTGATTTAGCAATCATCAAAGAAGCAGTTGAGTCAATGAATGTTCGTTTAGAATTCGTTAACTTTGATGCTGATAAGTTAGAAGGTACTTTAGTACGTTTACCATTACGTAGCGAATTAAACGCTGAAGTTGATGAAGCCCTAGTCGTAGAATACTACAACAAATTAGGCTAATTATAATCTTTAATAACCGCTTAGGAATGTTGATTATTCAATGTTTCTGGGCGGTTTTTTGATTGAATAGCCATTGTGTAAAATATAGTCGTAAAAATTTATAATTTTATAATTATTTGGATGGTTATTTAATAAAAGGAACACAATCTATGATTTCTTTTGACTGGCTTAAACTATAAAAACTGTCTCTTATACACATCTGACGCTGCCGAC
>OJLY01001033.1_pt1 | contig 13099 bp, 19 predicted proteins | sample 1597031 | NCBI WGS metagenome assembly OJLY01 (sample SAMEA3904673, study PRJEB24821) | metagenome | biome: Builtin; feature: hospital; material: surface | place: USA | collected 2013-06-03
GTGGAGTCGCGCCAACACATCAGCAGTATCTTCATTGTCATGTACCGTACCCGCCACCTGGCCACCTTGGCACGTTCGTTGCGCTTGTTGCGCTCATTTCGCTATGAGCAGTTCCGCCCCCGCATTTTCTACGAGGGGTTGGCCCGCGACACTTACCAGCTTCTCGACGCCCTCTCCGCCGACCTCACCGCATCCCCCCTTCGGGGCAAGTCAGTGTTAGACGTGGGCGGTGGTCCGGGCTATTTCGCCGAGGCCTTCGCGGACACGTTCTATGTGGGCGTGGAGCCCAGCGTCTCGGAGCTGTCCGCCGCCGGTATTTCCGGCTACGGCTCCGTTCGTGGCGACGGCACCGCGCTCCCTTTCGCCACCGACTCCTTCGACGTGGTGTACTCCTCCAACGTTGCCGAGCACGTCCCGGATTGGCAGACAATGGCCGAGGAGATGCTGCGGGTGGTCAAGCCCGGCGGCCTGGTGGTGCTGAGTTACACGGTGTGGCTGGGACCCTTCGGCGGGCACGAGACCGGCCTGTGGCAGCACTACGTGGGCGGCGAGTTCGCTAGGCGTCGTTACGTGGCGGCACACGGGCACGAGCCGAAGAACAAGTGGGGCGAGTCTCTTTTCGCAGTCTCTGCAAAGGAGGGCTTGGCGTGGGCGGAATCGACCGGCAGGCTCGTCGCTGCGTTCCCGCGCTACCACCCACGCTGGGCCTGGTGGTTGACGCGGGTGCCCCTGCTTCGCGAATTTGCGGTTTCCAACCTGGTGCTTGTGCTTCGGGGGTAAGATCGGCAACTATGAAACTCCCTATCCAAGTTCAAGCCCCATCCATATTCGCAGCCGTGTTGGCGGTGGTCTCCATCGTGGTGGCCGTCGTGATGGGCGAAACCAGTTCGAAAGCGCCCGTCGTGGAACCGCGCGGCGAGCAGTCAGTCATCCAGGTAGTTACCGAGGACGGCAAGTCAGCGGGCGTATGTGCGCTCGGTGGTCTGCGTCAGGAAAAGGTGCACTACACCGATAAGGATTCCGTCTACTACTGGAAACTTGAGCCGGGAGAGGAACGCATCGACGCATCCTGCCCGAGTATTGGGGCACTGTCCTCCGGTCGAGTGGCTCTGGAGGGCCACGCAGTGGTCAGCAACTTTGAGAAGCCGCAGGTTGTCACAATCACTGTTCAATAGCGTCGAGCGGTAAAGGCTTACAAGGAGCACCTTGAAACGGCAGTCCCGCTTCTCTTCCGATTTAGCGTGATCTGCGATCACCTCACTGATGCCTTTTATTTGGCTTTCTCCCGCCCCTCGACGGGGTGGTCACTTTTGTATACTGTTTCCCTGTTTTTGCTTGCCAAGTAAGTGGGTTGCTCTATCTTCTAAAGTGCATAGCAAATCCGCTGTGCTCCAGAGAGTAAGGATAAGTAATGCCTACATTCGCTCTTCGCACCGACTCCACTGAATCCCCCGAAACCTGAATCTGCCGAGACAACTACAACGCCTCCGGTGGCTACTGTGAGGGCTTCTTCGACCTGCGCTGCGTCTGCGTGTAAAAGAGAACAGATTTATTTGGCCCAATATCGGCGGCACACAATCTATTTTTCTAGGAGCATGGAACATATGCTTGAAGTTAGCGATATCAGCAAAACCCTCTCGGGAAAACGTATTTTCGATAGTGTTAGCCTTTCCGTAAAGCAGGGCGAATTAACTGCTATCACCGGACCCTCCGGGAGTGGCAAGACCACCTTACTTAGATGCATCATCGGAATCGAGCAACCAGACTCTGGTACGATTTCGCTCTCTGGCAAGACCTACTCAAGTTTCCCCGAAAAAGAGCGCCGTGACTTTCGGCTCAAGAATATCGGTGTAGTAGATCAAGGAAACCGCCTCATTGAGGATCTGACATGCCGCGATAACATCCGGCTGATTGCTGAGATGTCCCAAGGTGGAAGAAAGACGAGTCTCACTACGGCGAGGGAAATTCTCAGGCAATTAAATATGGAGTCGTATGAAAATCGTTATCCAAGTTCTCTCTCAGGGGGCGAACGTCAGCGCATTAGCGTTGGATGCGCGCTAGCTAACCGCCCCTCACTAATTGCTGCAGATGAACCAACCTCTAGTCTCGACGATGAAGCTGCCGGGGTTGTGATCGATCTGTTCCTAGAGTTTGCCCAGCAATTCGAAGTTCCGGTGGTAGTGGTTACTCACGATGCCCGAGTAACTAAGCATGTATCCGCTGTCTACGAGATCGGTGGTTCGTGTGTATCTCGGTGACCTAGCGAAGCGGAATAGAAGCGAAGTATTCGTTGTGGGCTTTTTTAACCTGGCGCTGCTGGTGATTCTGCTTCTTCCGCTCATGGGAATAATGATGCTCGTAAATGCGGATGAACGCACCAACTGGCAGTCTCCGGAGATTATCGCGGGACAGCAGAGCTCCGCAACATGGTGGATCGCTTCCGGCGACGGAGTTTTGGAACTGACATACGCTACGCCTGCCTACCTCAGCAAAATTCCTCTTCAGGGTCAGGCTCCATCGTTCAATTGTGCCGCGGGAGCAGGTGATAACGCTCCGGACAGGTTCGTTCGATACATGGAGGATTTGGAATGCACTTCCACAATTAAAAAGACGGCGCTCGCAGACTCCCGGATGGTGAACATTGTTATGCCAACAGATAAGGCAGTGGACAGCTCCGTCACTGCAACCAAAGATTCAGCATCTGTAATTGATCAGACCATCATGTATATAGTTTTGGTCTACTTTATTGTTGTCGTGCTTCCTTGCCTGGTGTGTTTTTGGAATGTGTCCAAGATCTTCGACCCTGCATGGGAGGAAACTGCTCGGGTTCTTGCGCTACGAGGCGCCGGGAAGTGGGTCGCGGCTGCGTTGCTGTCGGCTGCACCGTTGGCCGGTCTTCTCGTGAGCGTTGTACTTTCAGTAGCCCCCTTATATCTCGTATCTCGCATTCTCGAAAAGGTGGTCTGGGAAGGCCGTGGGTTCCTCCCTGCGGATGCTTTGGCTGGCCTAGTAGGAGCATTTGGCTGCGGGGTCCTTATCACCATCATGGTGGGCGTCGCGACGTACCTGAGGAGGATGAAACTCTTTGCAACGACTGCATAAATGGCAATTAGCTGCTTTTCCTGTTGGTATGGTTGCAGCGGCTCTTATGGCCATCGCATCCGAGATATTTTCCCTCCCAATCCTGGTGCCTCTAGCCTTCCTCCCCATCATTGCTGGGCTAGTGTATCTTGCGCCATTTCTAGCCCTCGGCGCCGGCTGGTGTTATGAAAAGGTCTTCGGCGGAGGGATCCAAGGGACTCTAATATCAGCTTCCCTTCGCTACCGTGCAACCTCCATTGGTTCGAGCGTAGTGCTCTTATTCTGCATCTGCGCAGTATCGACTGTGACAGTTGGTTTAGCGAATGCCGGACTTGGACAGGTGAGCTCGGGACTGAGTTACTGGAAGCCGGGGATTCACTGGGGAGCTCTTCGCGATGATGCTGAGGTTGAGGCCACCTACGAAGAATTCACATCTCCGGGGGTAATGGGAACATTTGGCCAAGGGCGACTATTGCGGGACAACCAACGTTCAATAAACGCGTTCGTTATGTCCTGTCATGAATATGCAGAGCTAGCCACTGACGACCCCGAATGTCCAGCGGATGACGCCGAATCACTGCTGACCCCGGTGGGAATGGACGCAGCAGCTCTATCTTCTCAGTTTGTCATCCCAACCACAGACACTGAACTAGACCTACCGCCACTACGGATCCAAGAAGTTCCCGGACTAACGGAAATTCTCATTTCGACCTCCAGTGAAGAAATCAACAACGTGGGCAGATATCTATACGCAGATTTGGATCAGCTCCCATCTAATGTTGTTTTGTCTGCAACCATGCAAACCAAGTCCGGATTGACATCGCAGGAAAGAATCGACAATGTCAACTCTGCCATGTCATCCGGGTACGGTGAAGCGGCATCTGCGTTGACGCTCAGTATTATGCTGTTCGGTTTAGCAGCAGTAAGTGGAATCACTATTGCAGCAATCAGAGACCGCACTAGGTTAGTCAAGGTTCTCACCTTACGGGGAGTACAAAATACGGTCGCTAAGAATCTTGTCCGCATCGAAACGATCAGCCTTACTCTCCCCTTCGCGCTGTTTGGATGTATCAGTGGCACTCTTCTAGCTGCTGCAGTCGCTCAAGTATCGAGTCTAAATCCTCGGGATGCTTTCACTCCTCATGCACTGGGGATACTGGCGGCTTACGTCGTTGCAGTACCTATCATTACTGAAATCCAGCTTCACAGAACGGACGGTCAAGATGATTAATCCTGCATGGTTGGTCCAGTTAGTGGGACTTCGGATTGTTGACAAGGTAGCTGATCCCAAGCGGAGTGATCTTGAAGTAATTTCGGCACTGGCGGAAGAAGGGATCTCTCACATTGAAGCCTCAATCCCGCATCAGCGGATGATCAGCAAGCGCTCCATTAATGCTTGGGCAGAGGAAAGAGGAACTCTGTTTCTAACATCCTCCAACCCAGGTGGTGTCTCGACTGGTTTCAGTCTTTCTGGCAGGTCTGTGAACCATCCGGGAATCACGATAGAGGATTGGCTTAACTCGACAGCTTTTTCTCTCGCGGAGTTTCCCATGAATTATCGAGAAGACGGCTCCATTCTCGCTATCAACCGTCTGGACAGGGAAGATACTAATCGTCTTATGTCATTTCTTGGAGTTCGGGGGCTTTTGTCCATCAGCACACAGGATCGTTACAAGCCATCGATAATAGAACGACTTCAAAGAGGGATGACTGGAGCAAAAAGAGCATCGGGACGGACGAAAGTAGTTGATAGTTCTAGTGACGATATCCCCCTTGGCGGACGCACATCATTCCAGATGCCTACTTTTTGGACTGACTGGGCCCTAAAACTATGCCAAGAAGAAGCATTGCGCTCCACCGCTATTTGGACCAGTGCCCTCAAAGAGCTTCCCGAAATGGCGAGCGCCGTCGTGTGGGAAAAAATGAATCCCCGCCTGACCATCCTCCAGGGAGTGGCGCGAGAGATGGGGTATGCCCTCGAATTCGCAGTTACCGATAACGAATTCCTACGACACGTCATTGGTACTCCGGATTATTCCCGGATGGGGTATGACAGCCTTAGAAACACTGTAACTAGGGTCCCGGTCGGTTTTTGGGGCCACACGCTTAATGGTGCAACTGGTTCTGCGACGCGAGGGCGGCAAGAGCACCATTTCGTCATGGCTAACTCTCCGCGCATCTTCTCTGAACTGCACAACGGATGCCTCATATCCGAAGGCGTTATCGATGAAGGGCTGCTGAGGGAAACTTTTAAATCCCCCCGAAATCTGTCCCAGGAGAGCTTTTTTATCTTTCGGAGTCTGGAGTTGGAGTTATGGCTAAAAAGGCGAGTGTAGCGAAAAACGGGGAAAGCTATTTTCTATTCAGCCTCTCACAGTGGGAAATTTACGAAATTCCCCATGAAGTTTATTTAGAGGTAAAAGCAATGGAAGCCCCCCTTACAAGCGAACAAAATGCTAGTCAGTGGGTTTCGGCTGAAGTAAGAAAAGAGATTGAGCGTTGGATACAATGACGACCCTAACTGGTCTCCCTTCCCTTGTGCTGACGGCAGGCCTAGTAGTACTTTCCTTCTCTGCAGTAAAGAAACTCTGGGCAAATCTGGTAATCCGGACGGGAAAAACCAAGTTAGTCGGGGTACAAGTTTCCGACTGGTTAGCAATTTCATCAGAGATCATTGTCATAGGGATTGGGGCGTGGGCCCCCCTCCCTTACTCAAGCCTGGTGATAGCGCTATATTTCCTAGCTTTGCTAGTGGTTGCTTTCCTTCTCCGAGGAACACAATGCAATTGTTTCGGAATATCCGAAAATATTATTGACACAGTACACATATCGCTTCTAGCTATCATTTCGATAGCAAACATGGGGTCGATCTTCATAGAGAATCCTGCGCATTCAACCCGCTCGGTGTTACTAGGCCTGCTGGCGGGTGGGGCCATTCTAATCATTTGGCAAAACAAGCGACCGTCTAGTCAGACCAAGGCCGAGAGTGCTTTACCCCCTGTGCAGGAAGTGGGCTTCGAGAATATATCCGGAATCACCGTTTTCACCCAGCAGGGATGTAATTCTTGCCGCGTCTTAAAAAGTGTTCTCAAAGATCGAGACTTCTTTATACCTCTTATCTTCGAGGACGAGAAGCATAGCAGTTTGGTCCGTGCTCACCGGATTAGTAGTTTTCCCACTGCTCTTGTTCATTTCTCCGATGGTCCTGAATGCCCTAAGACTCGCCAGCTGAATGGGATTACTGAAATCATCGGATTTCTCGCAAGGAGCCGCGTGTAGATGAATCAGGAGCAAAAGGAAAAGCAGCTTTTCGGCCAACCCGTTTCTTGGGCTTTCGGACTGGCCAAGCCAACACTAATCTGGGTGATATTTAGCTGGGGAGTTTCGTTCCTTCAAGGTTTTTTAATGGTACTTCCGGCCAAGGGCTTAGAGCTGGCTTTAGCTGGGTACGCCCAAGGAAACATAGACACCGAAGACGTCATCTTATTCATCGCATTCACAGTCGCTGGGCCAGCCTCGCTGTTCATTAGCCAGCTCGTCACTCTAAAAGCGAACATAGTTCATTTAAGCTCCCTATTCTCCACTGCTGTAGAGGAGCTCTCCTCGCGGGGAGCCGCACGACCTGACCCAGATAGACTTCAATCCCGACTAATGAACGATGGTGGCGCCCTTGTCGACACGTGGCGAAGCTTGCCAAACACGGTTTTCTCGTCGATTGCGGCATTCTCGAGCGCATTTGTCGTCCTTGACGATATGACGGTCGACGCTATGATCATCATCGGAACGACATCATTATGCGCAATCCTCAGCTCCAAATGGCTGGCTAACAAATCCTCTCTAGCCTGGAAAGATAACATGGATAGCCTTGCCAGTTTTTCAAAAACAATGCGGCAACGATTTGTTCCTGATTTTGCAGATGTCGTAGAGGCAGCCGCTGCTGAGCAGTGGGCGAATCAGCGGACACAAACCAGCGCTAACAGTTATTTTCGGACCTCAGCCCGTCAATCCTGCTATTCCAGTATCACAACATTCGTACCGTCTCTGATCAATCATCTTTCCCCTGCGTTTATCTTACTCTGGTACCTTTACTTCGCCCAGCAGAACGATATTGCATCGACAGTCGCTGTAATGACTTTCGCTACGTTAGTCGCTCGTCCACTATCTAGCCTGGGAGATTGTTTCGAAATAGTGAAGAGAGGCTCCCTAGCACGAGAGACGCTCGGCTCACTGTTCCACAGACGAGATTTCCACCTAGTGCGCGGTTCCCAGGAAGTCCTTAACCCACCGAATGGTCTAGTCAGGGTAACAGGGCCATCTGGTAGCGGAAAGAGTACTTACCTAAAATCCACGATCCTTGACCCAGATAGAAAGATTTCTGGCCAAATCGGCTACTGTCCCCAGACCAATGTCTTCTTGGATGGCACAGTCGCAGAAAACGTTGCAATGGGCCGGAATATCCCTGCCAAAGAAATCGACAAGGTTTTAGACGCGCTTGGCATCACTTCTGAGCTTCAAGCTCGAGGCGGTTCGCAAACACACATTGACGGAAGCGGTACGGACATATCCGGGGGTCAGGGCCGCAGAATATCCCTAGCCAGAGCGATCATTGGAACCCCCTTGGTCATAGCGCTAGATGAGCCATTAAGTGGACTTGACAACGATAACGCGAATCGCGCTCGAGCACTGCTGTCTGACCTGGCGGTCAAATATCCCTTCATTGAGGTCAGCCACCAAGGCAACGTAATCGACCTGCCCGCACAAACTATAGAAGTTGGAGAAATTTAATGTTACCATTTTTCAGAATTTTATCGTACTCCTTTTTTGTAGAAACAAGAAGCTGGGTAAGCGATAGGTTCATCAATGAGTTCATGGAGGTGGCTTCTGCCCTCGATAATGGAAAATATCTGCCCGTCTCTGCGCTATTGTGTACTAGCTCCCACTTTCTAAACCCGCATGGTCCATGGAGATGGAATGGAAAGAGCGTTTCCCTACAACAAAGCAGTCAAGCCGTTATGCCCGGTTTTATAGAAATAGGAACTAAAAAATCATCAATAAATAAGGCATTATTTCAAATGTCCCACAGCATACTTGTGGATATCGTCGACAATGAAACCAGAAGACCGCTCCTGGAAGGTTGTTGCGTGGCGGACGCGACCAGAGGCCGCGACATTGAAGTCGTCACGACGAACGATATGGTCAAACGTCTGCTGGAAAAACGATGATCGAAATATTTAGCATCTCATTCTCTGGTTTTTCCCACACCGACATCCCCACTATCGAACTTATTAAGACAGTGAATGATTGTAAGGATGGATCCAGGGTCAGAACGTGCGCCATTAGCCTCCCGGTGAGCTCCCTCACCTCAGCATCTACGGCCATAAGATGCGCTAACCTTATCGTGAAGAAGCTTATTGAGATGCAGGGCGTTAATCTTGCGGGGGACCCGGTGCCTATTAATATCGTGGGCGTTAGCGAAAGCTGCGGTGTGATTAGGTTTATATTAAACAGTACGATAAATGTTCCAATTAACGCGGTTCTAGTATCAGCTTGCTTCGACCGTGCTCGAACCCCATTTGGCGGACCGTTTTCTATCAGCACTCCCATAAGTTCAGAAACTCCACTGAGGCCCACCCCTCCGTGGTTCGATTGGAGAAGAGCCCAAGTTGATAACCGCCACCACTTGCTTGTTTGCCACGGAACGCAGGACTTGAATCCTTCTACCCCGTTCTTAGACGCGTGGGGTTTTTTCTTGCGAACAGCGTCTGAGCAGGAAGATGTAACTCTAATACAAGTGGGTGGGTTGTACCACGGGTACGAATGCTTATCGGCAGATGGTGTTTATGACCACGTAATGAAATGGATAGCAGAAAGAGAGAAGCAGTGAAAGAAGAGCTGTGCGTTATTCCTTACTCGTACAAGTATCCATCGCCTCTAAGTAAGAAGCAGAATCGTTTCACTTGGCGCCTACTCACGGAAATCGAGGGGAGCCATTTCGACGAAAAGTTAGCTCAATATGTTATTGCGAAATTTGCTGAGCAGAATATAGAGTGTCGAATTGTTATAGCGCGTCGAAACTATCCTGATCAGAACAGATCAGAGTGGACCGAATGGGTTGAAGTGAACGGAAATTATGCATGTTCCAACGCTACCGTACTGGAGTATTACACCCCTGTATTTGAAGTTTTCCTAGAGGCATAACTGGCACTTCACATCCAACGATCCGTCGAGAGTAAAAAGCAATGACAAACCCGGCATACACGAAGCTTTTCTTCGTCGCATATATGTAATGGCAGCCGCCTGCCCGCAGATTGTTCGGGTCCTGGGTTTGAATTCACACTCCACCCAATTTAGGCGCAGAACAGGCGCATTAGGCGTACGGGTTGTGATCCGCCTTTGCTTTCGCCAGAAACGTCGGCCTGTCGCTGTTGCGACCGGCTATTTGGTAGCAGTGTCGTGACTATCCGGTAGCGCTTCAGTGAGTTTCTGGTAGCAGCTCAGGGCGCTCGGGATGATACTTCCGGTAGCCGCACCACTCGGATGCGGCGTGTACTGGAAGGAGTCCGCTTATGACGGATTACCGTGCGGTGATGACGCTGCTGATAAAGAAGCGTTCTTACCGCCAGATTGAAGACCAGCTCGGGTGCTCGCATCGCGCGATTTCCCGGGCGAACCAAGCGCTGCGAAGCCTTGGCTTGACCACTGTTGAGCAGGTCGCTGCGCTGACGAATGACGAGCTGGACGAGATATTCGTTGATAAACGCACCAGCGGGCAAGGCGAATTCGTCCCGATTGACTTTGACACGGTCGTCAAAGCATGCACAGGGCGTACGAAGCAAACGCTGCAAGTATTGTGGGCTCGCTACACCACCACTGCCGCCCAGCCGGGCTAGCGCCATTACAGCTACGACCGATTCCGCCAGCTGGTTGCCTCCTGTCAGATGCGGCAGAAACTAGCGGCGATCTCTTCCGAGGTGAACGCGAAAATTTTGCTGAAATGGCTCTGCACTCACTTCAACTACCCCTCCCCCGACATCCCGGATTTAAAGGTCCAATTTGGAGTTGCCAGCACCAGTAGTAAACTTTCCGGGTAAACCGGATTCGTAAGAAGAGAAGATCAAATCACAGTACTTCCGCTTGTATACGAATTAGTTTTGCGGTGTTCGAAATCGTTACGGGCTACCAGTATCGGCATAAGAGCCCTTAATTCATCGTATGCTCGACTTGAACGGTAGTCATCTACAACATTTCCGCCGATACCTTTAGGGTCGTCACTTTCGATTACAATTACGCCGGCTTTTTCTCGCCCCACCTGAAGACGCAAAGCGGCCAAGCTTCGCGCTCTCAAGCGGAACTGTTTTGCAACTTCCGTAGGAATGGAGTGACGTTCGCTCACCTCGTCAACCCACTGATCTTTCTGGGCCGGTAGGTCAGTCTCGACGCCCCAACCAGTTTCCCACGCACGACTAATGAGTCCCTGGTCATCCGGATAGGACTTTCTCCCAAAATCTCGAAATCGGGGGTTCGTCGAGCGTCTTCCCAGCGGAATAAAAACTCGGTCCGTAGGGTCATGCGCGTAAATAGTGATCCGCACGCATTTACCACTCGAAAGCTTGGTGTTTCCGCCCGAAGTTAATCCTAACTCTTCGGTAAGCTCTTCTAATAGGTCGTCAAGCCGACGATCTAGTGTGGCTAAAACTTTTTGGGCTAGCTCGAGCTGCTCGTCTCGCTCTATTAGAGTCTTTTCTCGTCGTCCCTCAAGATACATTCCCCAAACAGCCAGACCCATCGCAGTGCAAATCAGGGTCGCGTCTGTACGAATCGCGAACTGCTCGGGCAGGAATCCAAAAGTCTCGTGCAGCCTGGAATTCCCCACCATAACGGTGAACCACGCTGGGACTTGGGCCCCAACCATTACAACACGAGGAAGATATTCTGATATCCGATCGATGCGTCTAGCAATCGATAACACGCGATCTGACGACATTGCTAAGCAGGGGCGAGAAGGTTAGTGCCGGTAGAGAGATCGTCCTGCTGAAGTTCGGGAATCAACTGCGTTAGTAAGCCGAATATTTCCGAGGTTGCACCTGCAGCTTCGGCAAATTTCTTAACCCGAAGATACAAATGCAATTCCAGATTGCCAGTTCTGGAATCGACACAAACGTCACCTTCAATCAGCGCAGAATGGGACACCTCCGCGAGGGCTCTTCCAAACTGATTCGCCAGACTGACGCTGTCTATTGAAGGATCGACGATGATGACCACTGACGACTTAACAGTTTTCACCGTTTCAACGGCATTCCACTTCCGCTTCTTCACTAGTCCACCTCCAAACGTTCCCCCTTATCTTAACCCACCCACACGAGACAATAATGAAGTGTCCTGGGTTTAGTTCCTACCTCAGGAGGTAAGGAAGGATTAGGCACTATGCCCAGAAAGTATGCCGTTGAGTTCAAGGAGAAGGCGATCCATCAGATCATCGAAATGGTCCGCCTAGAGTCTTGCTCACTGCAACGCGCCTACACGGAGGTCGGTGAGCTGCTTGGAGTATCCCACACACGTTGCGGGCTTGGTACCGTGACAGCCTTCAGTACACGATAATTCTGACGCTTCAGGCGGCGAAACAATGGAAGAAGAACTCAGGCGCCTGCGTCGAGAAAACCGCGAACTGAAACTGAACTTGCCCCCGAAAGTTGGACTAGGGGTAATCCTACCCGGCTAACGTCTTAAGGGCCTTATCCCGGTATTTCATCGGGGTGCAACCATCAAGTCCCAGCTGGAGTCTTTCCGCGTTGTACCAGTCGATGTACGCGTCTACCGCAGCGGTAAATTCTTTCACAGACCCGAACTTCTCACCGTGATACATCTCGGCTTTCAAGTGGCCAAAGAAGTTTTCCATCACGGCATTGTCATAACAATTACCTCTCCGCCGGGGAACCATTTCGCAGACACTGCGCATATTTACCCTCACCGCTGCGCATATTTACCCTCACAAGGCGTTTGCCCAGTTCAGGATGCGCATATTTACCCTCACTCAAAAAGAGGATGCGCATATTTACCCTCACCGCTGCGCATATTTACCCTCACCGCTGCGCATATTTACCCTCACCGACCCAGTTATCCACAGGGTTTTACCTGCGGGTTTACCTATTTTCCCAGGTGGCTTATAACTATATCCCTGTAGATCTATATCCCGAGCCGATCAACTAACAAAACCGTTCACTACGGGTTACGGTTCTTGCTCCCGCCTCGCCTTACGGCTCGTTGGGCTGCCGCCCAAATCAAAGATTTGGTTGCCACTAAAACACCCCACAACAACCACAGTCCTATAACCCTCCACGTAGCCTTGTGTCTTCTAGACTTTCTTCAAAGAAAAGAACCATGGGACAGGGGAGGCAAGGCAGTGCCCTACAAGCGCTACATCGACGACCCGAACTTTCGAGGCAACCTCGAAGCAATCCTAGAGCGCCTGGAAGCCCAAGAGACCACGTCTCCACTAGAACTTGGCGCTTCCATCCTGCAGGCCTACAGCCAAACCCGATTCAACTACACCTACCCCGCTGCCCCTGCCGTCACAACGCAAGAAAGCAATCTGCATGACTCCCACACTTGGAGCCGATTCCTAGACTCCACTGCTGCCTATCCCGGCTGGGACAAAGACGAACTAGAACACCTCGCGGAGTCTTCTACCCCACTCGATGCCGACAGCATGAACACCAAAGGCTTAGCCTCCCACCGCTACCGCGTGAGCGCTAAGCGCCCTGATACGCGCCAGCGGCTGCTAGATACCATGCTGGAACAACTCGACGACTCTAACCTCGTTGACGTTCACCTCACCCACACCGTAGGCACATATCTCACCGCAGAAAGCAGCAAGACCAACTTCCGCACCCTTCCCCAGGGCGAAAACGCCAGCCCGCGCTACCGACTGACCATCAACACCACCGAACCACTAGAAAGAAACTTTGAAGTGTCCCAGGTTTTGTTCCGTTTGAGTAGATGGGAAAATCTGGAATATGCC
>OJLY01001036.1_pt1 | contig 13060 bp, 8 predicted proteins | sample 1597031 | NCBI WGS metagenome assembly OJLY01 (sample SAMEA3904673, study PRJEB24821) | metagenome | biome: Builtin; feature: hospital; material: surface | place: USA | collected 2013-06-03
TCGGCAGCGTCAGATGTGTATAAGAGACAGGATTTGACCAGTGAGAGTCCCTTCAAGTTGGCTTCTATATCTTCTTGTTATTCTCTTATAATTTTTAGCACTTATTTTTATACTCTCTAAAAACTCTTTTATTGTAACAAAAGCCTTAAAATAACGCTCGATATAATCTTTTGCTTCGCTTCTTGAAATTCCAAGTTCATTTGAAAGCTTATTAGCTCCCATTCCGTATATTAGTCCAAAATTTATACTTTTTGCAATAGCTCTTTTATCTTTATCGCTGTTTCCAAATATGCTAATAGCCGTTCTTGTATGAATATCCTCACCATCATTAAATGCTTTTAGAAGTGATGGGTCTTTACTAAAATGAGCCAAAAGCCTAAGCTCAATTTGAGAATAATCAAGCGAAATCAAGCTAAAACCACTTTTAGCAACAAAACAATCCCTAATATCTTTTGCCAAACTTCCTCTTGCTGGGATATTTTGAAGGTTTGGATTTTTAGATGACAATCTTCCTGTACTTGTTCCAGTTTGTAAAAACTGAGTATAAATCCTACCCTCACCACCATTTCTTTTATCTTCTAACGAGTATTTTAAAAGTGGCTCCACATAAGTACTTGAAAGTTTGTAAAGTTCTCTGTAATCAAGTAGTTTTTTTATAACTTTATGTTCGTTTAAAAGTGAGTTTAAAACGCTTTCATCTGTGCTATAACCAGTTTTAGTTTTTTTCTTAGAAGGCAAATTTAGTTTTTCAAAAAGAACTACACCAAGCTGTTTTGGAGAGTTTATATTAAATTTTTCTTTGCTTAATTCATAAATTTCATTAGTTAAATCTTTAAGCAAGTATTCTTTAATTGCATCTGTATGGATTTTATAGTTAATCTTTGATATTTCTCTATGCAGATTCCAAGTTAATGATAATTTTGAGTTTTCATCTTCTTTAAGTCTTTGATAATCTTTAATTATATAAAGTTCAAATTCTGCAGATATCCATTAAGCAAATTTAAAAGCTATATCTTTATGAGCATATGTGCCACCATATCTACCCAACTTTACAAATAGTCCTACTGCGTTGGTGGTTTTCTGCCATTTTTGAGGTTATAAAGTAAAAGCGTTACTCCCCGCCCCTTTTAAATACCCCTCGAATTCGAGGGGGTTAAAATCTGGATTATTTAACTTCTCCCAAATGCCAAGATATTCTATTGTATTATAGTTTCGCATCCAATTTGAAACAACTACATTAGGTTCTTCCTTGTTTTTATATTTTGCTATCTCAGTAAGACTTATATAGTCATTTTTAAAATCTTCTGTGTAAACCTTAACATCAAAGCCTTTGGCAGAAATTTTTCTTTTTTAATTTTTGGCAATATACTCCCTTCTTATTCTGGCTTGATCTTTATTAATTATATTATAGCATAAAAAATGGCCAGAGCACCGTATGCTTTCTGACCTAATCTTAGGATTAAATTATATTTCTCAAATCACTAATTTTCAAATGCTATAAGAAAGTTCTTACTCCCTTGTATATAATTTCTCTACTTTTATTATACCTTATTTTCCCTTTATTTCGCTATACAATTGAATCATCTATAAAAAGTTCTGTTACCTTCTTTTCAATTTTGTCCAAACCGACACTCAAACCGACATTTTATTGTCGATTTTAACTGTGCAATCTATCAAATAAAAAAGACCATAACACTTAAGTTATGATCTAATTTTTTTCCAAATGTAAACCACTTAGAACTATTATTTTAATTATTCCTTTTTACTTCCATTACCGTTTGACTACCAGTAGCTATTATTCATTCTCTTCGTTTGAGTGAGTCTATATCATATTTGAAAATCACTTCGTGATTTTCAATCCCATTCAGCGACTCCACAAAAAAAATGCTCCCTACTCGGTCGCATCTTTTTCGCTACGCTGCAGAAGAGCAGCCATCCATCTATCTTCGCACTTCGTGCTCGATATATGGGGCTGACATAAAATAGCTTTCCAAGCTATTTTATTCCCATTCTTCTTTTCCAAACGTACGATATATCACAAACCATTCAAAATACTGCATTCTATTTTTTAGAGTATCACTAAATCCAACTAGTTATAGGACGTTTTCAGATTTTTAGTCCCGTCCCAGTCCCAGTACCGGAGAATTTTTTTAAAATAAAACTTCTTTATTCAAACCTGTATCACTCCAAGAAAGTTTATATGCGTTTTTATTAGGGTTAGATTTAATAACGTGAATCTCATAATTATCCCAAACAACTGCCACTTGATTTTCTATTGCAATCGCATCTGTTAGCTGTCCAGCATAAAACTCATCAAAACCCACTCTGTCAGGCTCATCATAATGAGGACAATGTAAATAAGGTATAATGCCTAAACCTTTAACCCATTTATGTTTTGGGTTTTCAATATCTTCTATAAATTCACTATCACTATGACCTGCTATAAACCAACATATAGATCCTGCACTTAAGCCGGAGAGTACTTTACCGCTTTTATAAGCTCTAATTAACGCTTTATCTACACCATATTCTTGCCAAACTTTCATCATATATTGGGTATTGCCTCCGCCAACATAGATGATGTCTGCATTTTCAATCTTTTGATTAACCTCTTCCGCATTTACTTTTGTGTTTGATAAATACAAGGTGTCAGTTTTGCATCCCAACTCCCCATATAATTTATTAATAATTGTAACATAAGCCTCAGCATCTTTACTCGCTGTCGGAATGAATAGAAAATTTGGTTTTTCTTTTTTTGATGACTCAACAATAAACTTATCTATCTCGTAAGTTTCATTTAAGGCTACTTCTCCGCCTCCAATAGCTATAATCATAAATTTCCTCCTGTGTTTAAAATCTGTTTCTTTAGTAGAAGTCTTGAGCTTCTTATATTTATATATTTATTTTCCTCTATTTATAGTCCTAATACTTCTTTATTCATAATATTAATAGCTTCTTGTTCTTTCTTATAAGCAATATATCTTAATTTGTTTGATTCAAGTACCATATTATCTATTTCAATAAGCTTCTCCCTATTTGAAAGCATAGGTATTTTTATATTTCCCATACATATGTCATCAATCATGTTTACAACACAACAATAGCTTTGACGCTTTTTCTAAATCTGGATTAATATCAAATCCAAAATAGTTATTTTTTGCCATATCAGAAATTTTATCTTGGAAAGCTTTCTTTTCATAATCATTCCAGTTTTCTTTATCTTTTCCAATATCTTTTGTGAATTCTGACCTTAATTGCTTCATAGCATGAGTCATAGCAGTTACAACAAAACCTCCCGTTCCAATTGTGATATTATATAGTAAATTCAACGTTTAGCGATACCAATTACTTATTTAGTCAGGTGGATTGTTATCCATCAAACTAAGATGTTTATTTAATAATAATTGCACATATTCCATTATCACTAGAATGATTAGCCTATTTTCCCTCGATAAAGTTTCTTTTCATCTTTATTACTTTTTCAGCATATATTTCTTTTCCTGATTTATTATATGGCTTATCTGTTGGCATTAATCCGTTTAATAAAAATACATCTTGTTCTTCAATTTCAATAATATCTTTAATGATAATGTCTTTAGAATTTTTTTCGATTGATAAATCCATTCTTAATGTATTTGTTTTTAAGTCTTCCAACAATACTGGTAAAAAATAAAAAATATTATGTTTTGCAAGAGATTTTTTTAAAATGTTTAGATTCGTTTGATTTTTTGCCTCCATAGTATGAAGTCTAGTTAATTGGCTAAAAATTCTCGGTGTACTATTTTTCTCTATACTTTTAGATCTAATCAAATCTTCACCAATAATGACTCTATACCAATATGGATTAGCCTTGTTAATCCCCGTGATAATACCAAGAGTGATTTTTTCGGCTTTTATTTCCTTCTTCCACTTTCTAAAAATATCTATTCCTTCTTTATTATCAAATAATAATCCTACAAGAGGTGGATAGTCATAATCTTTGTCACTAATAACTGTGAGTCCCCTCCAGCCCGCTTTTTCCCATAACGGAATATAAATCACATTACTACTGTAGATTTTTTCATGCGATACTTTAAAAAATTCAATATCTTCTGGTTTTTCCCCATAGATAATCTCATTAAATTGATCCATCTTTTCTAAATCTTCTTGCATTTGATATTCTTTATCTATTAAACTGTTTTTTCTAGCTAATTTATATTTTTTTTCATTTTCTAACCGATCTAATAAATAATAATCCTCATCGAATGCAACAAAAGTATCTAATGTACTGGAGCAATATAATGTTCTAAACATTATTTCTTCATTTTTAACAAAATTCTGAAATTTTTTGAACTCACTCTCATATGGAATCATTTGCGTAATAAATATTGATACAATAATAGTCAATTTTTCTAATACAAAATCTTTTTTTGAATATTCTCCTATTTCTGAAACATTCGAAATATATACATCGATGACATTATCATTTTGCTTAATTTCTATTCCAAATTCTTGTCCATAATTCTCCTCTATATTAACTATAAATTCTGGTAGTAAGGAAAACATTTGATTGTAAATAGAAGTAGCAAATATATTTTCAAACATTGCCAAAATAGTTGAGCCAAACTCTCTCAAATAACTATGATTCTCATAATTAACACATATGTTGCAACCCATAACCTTCGTTTTTAACTCAACCTTTTTAGAAGAGCTTTCCTCACTAAATTTATCTTGAAAGTATTTAGATGCTGGTTGTTCAAGTAATTGTTCCATATATTCATCGACAGAATCTTTTGTTCCAACAGCCTCAACAAAATCGTCATCATAATATCCCAGATTATATTTTAAAGCAGCTGATGATATCTCTAATCCTTGCTTTTTTAGAAAATCTGGAAAACTTATATATTGTTCAATACTCCTATTTGTTAAATTTAATAATGCAATAGCCAATAATGCATCGTAATGTGTATAGCTCTCCATTTCTATTTTCTCATCAGTGTCATATGGGTACAGCCCTAATCCTATGAATTCTAATTCATTATATTGTAATGAAGGCTCAATTCTCCCTAAACGTAATTCCAAATATTTTAATGACCTCGCAGATAAAAACAAACCTGGAATTGCATTTCCTTCAAAGAAATATAAATCCATTGAATCCATAAATGCTCTTATATAATAACTTCTTGCACTCCATAACAGACCAATTTTTTCAAAAGCTCGACCTAATCGTATATAAGTTTGAATTAAATCTATTTTAGAGTTTTCATGAAATAGCTTTGTTAAAGCTCGACTATAGAATTTAATTGACTTATATACATCACTATTGAAATAATCATCTCCTCTTTTTAATAATAATTGTGAAGATTCATTATTCTTTGACTGCTTTCCTAATAAATCAATAAGAAGTTCAAGTAACTCATCATACTGAGGACATTCCTTCAAGATATTAAGTTCCATAACTCTTTTTAATTGATATAAATCAATATCATTATTAAAATTAAAATCACTAAGAATCTCAATATATGTTTGTACTATATCATCCCATTTTTCAGGATATTGTAACCTCATCATTTGATAATCAAATTTAGCTAATTTACATCTTTTGGGATTCTCAGTATCTTGAATGAATCTCTGAAATGAATCTACTAAAAACTGAGTATGATCTTCCATTTCATCAATTATTTTTTTACCTTTATTGTGATTAGAATTCAAAGTAATCCAAAGAGTACTTAATTTTTTTAAAATTGAATAATTTTCAGAGTGTTCTTTATATAATTTCTCAAGTTCAAGATACATTTCATAATATCTATCACGATCTTCATACCACCATATTATTGTCCAACAATAATCATATATAGCATTTGCATAATCCTTTATGCTACCATATTTTTTAGCTAATCTAAGGTTTCTATCCAAACCATTAGCCATTGTAAACTTATCAACCTCTAGCTCTCTTAAAATCTCAATATACTCTGTTGACAATTTTACTATTCTCGCAGGTTTTATTTCTTCTAGGTTTTGAAATTCTTGATCGATATCAGCTAATGCTTTCTTGCGTTCTTTATCTTTTGACCCCTCATCTATTGTATCGTATAAATCTTCAGACATATTAAACGCTTCAATTGCTATTTTTTTATTGTCATTTTTAAATGTGTTGTCTAATAACCAAGTCCTATCTAATATACGTATATCTATACCATATTTATTTCTTAATTCATCTTCTGCTTCTGCTCTCTTTTTGTCAGAAACAAATTGATTGGTCATAAAAAATATTTTTTTGTATCTTCTTTTCAGATTTTCATTAGTTTCAATTATTTTTTTTACATCTGACTTAAATTTCGGTTTCCAATCTTTCTTTGCACTAATTGCAAAAGCCCATCTTTCACTATTTGCTGAGTCACTAAATCCTACTAACCATCCCTCTGCTATTGTCTCCGAAACTGGGAAAGTCTCAGAATCTACCTTGCTATCTCCCCCTCCTGTTGGTCCAGTTTGAGGAAGTAAATTAGGACAAATAGTAACTTCTGCTATACCCTTACAATATTTTTCAAATTCTTTTTCTCGACTCTGACTAGTTAAAGATTCTAAAAAATAAGAGAAGAATTCTTCTGAAAATTTTCCTTTTTTAATAATTTTTGAATCTGAAAATAAATCAGGGTGAATTTTTTTATAAAAATTTTTTTCATCCATTTATATCACTTCCTACAAAATATTACTTCCTAATATATTTACATTAGCTTATTAACTCAATTAAACTCATTTACCATGAAAATTTAAAACTAGACACTTTCATTTAAGTTTTGTACTATCTTTTATATAAATTATTTTTCTCTAGTAGAGAACTTAAAATCTAGCGTTCATCGTTACTATATGCCGTTGTCATAATTATGACATGAGACTCTGATGTAAATTCTTATGAAATGACAACAGTTCTAGAACTCAATATATCTTTCAAGCTGATAGATTGCTAATTACATCGAATGTTAGTCAAACCACTTTACTCTATTTACAAAGCTCTCAGAGTTTAAGTAACCTGCTTTATCATAAAAATGGGAATGCATCCTGTCGTTAACTGCTTGTAATTCAATACAGGCAGCTCCCTTCTTTACTGCTAATTCTTCAATCTCCTTTAAAAGTTTACTTCCATAGCCTTTATTTTGTTCATCATATTCAATTATGATTTCTTCAAGAGTATACCCTACAATATCATCATATTGCTTAAAATATCCCATAACAAAACCAATGGCTTTATTTTCATTATCTTCCAAAATTAATGAATATGAATCCTCCATTGTTAATACTTGATGTATTCTTTTAAAAGCTGTTTTTTCTGTCCAACAGGACTTTTCAATTTCATTATAATATTTAATATACAGGTTGATAACTTTATTAATATCATCAACACTCATTTCTCTAACACTCATTACTTCCTCCACAAATTCAAATTTATTTATTCAATTACAAACTAACTGTTATTATTTCTTTCCTTCTAATCTTTTGATACTACTGTCATTAAGTTTTTCTAGTGACGTCATTTGCGTTCTAGCAAGTTTTCTAAGTTCCATCATTCTTTCTTTTTGCTCCATACCTTTTCCAATAAGAATCACATTATAGCTTTCCATATTAGCAAGTACTAGTAACTCATTTAGACTTGCATAATCTCTCATATTACCTTTTAGATCTGGATTTTCTTCACGCCACTGCTGTTTCACTCTTTTGTTAAATAAAGCAACATTAAGCATATCTGCTTCACTTACATACTTATAAGATAACTGTTCATCGCTAAGATCCTTTAAAAGATATTCTTTGATTGCGTCCGTATGAATTTTATAGTTATCTTGGAAATTTCTCGATTAAGATTCCAACCTAATGATAGCTTAGAATTTTCATCTGACTTAAGTCTCTTATAGTCTTGAATAATATACAGCTTAAATTCTGGTGAAATCCATGATGCAAATTCCATCGCAAGATCATAATGCGCATAGGTTCCACCATATCTCCCAGACTTCTATATTATGCCAATAGCATTTGTAGAATCAATCCATTTTTGTGGTGTCATAGTGAATCTATTAAGTCCTGCCTCATTTCTAAACGTGTCGAATTGCACACGGTTAAAATTTGGATTATTTAAAACTTCCCACAATCCTATAAATTCAAGCGTGTTCCTATTCCTCATCCAGTTTTAGATTACAAATCTTGGGTCATCTGTGTTTTTATATTTTGCTGTATCAGTTAGATTTATATAATCATTTTTAAAATCTTCTGTGTAAACCTCAACATCAAAGCCTTTAGCAGAAATTTTTCTTTTTTAATTTTTGGCAATATACTCCCTTCTTATTCTGGCTTGATCTTTATTAATTATATTATAGCATAAAAAATGCCCAGAGAACCGTATGCTTTCTGACCTAGCCTCAAATCCTAAATCTATATCTAGTTTCCAGCCGTATTTGATACAATTAAACCATTTCTCTTAACCTTGATACTCTTTACATTTTGGTATAGAAAAGCACCTACTAAGTACTAGTAAGTGCTCACCTATGATTATTGATATTTATTATTTAGATACTGTTCATTTGCCTTTAAGAGCTTCTTATAGTAATTATCATAGCTCTTGCTAAATTTTCTAATAAGTGGAATTGCTATTTCATAATATTGATTTTCATTCATAAAGTTTTTAAGCTTATCCTGAATCTGTTTCATCATGCTATTTTGATACTCTTCACTGTTTTTATAGCTTTCATAATGAGAAATTGCATCTTCATTATCTTTCATCCACTTTTTTGGATTCTCAATAGCATCGAGTTTAGCCTGATTTATATCCTTTAAGGTTTTCATATCAAAGGGTGAGCTAATCTTCTCAATGTATTTTTTCTCTTCTTCAGTTAATTCAAAGGCAGGAAGCCTATCAAGATAAGCTATATATTTGTAAAAAGAATTCTTACCATCATTTTCTAATGGTTCATTCAAAAATGGTTGATAGGCAGCAAATAACATTTGTCCAAAATATCCTGGAAAAGCAATTTCTAGTTTTTCATAGATAGTTTCTTTCATCTCAAGTAGTGAAACTTTCTCATTGATTATTTCATTGCTTTCTCCTTTAACAATCATTTCTAGTATTTCCTTCCTTTTTTCATCAAGGTCCAATTGATGTTGTTTTTTCCTTAAAACAGAAGATAGAGCATCACCACCTGAAGATATACACTGACCAATTTCTGAGACACTCATTCCCAATTTTCTAAATATAGAAACTTTTTTCAGAATTTCTAAATCCTTTATACTATAGTCTCTATAACCATTCTCATATTTCTGAGGATGGATAAGTCCTTTATCCTCATAATACTCTATTGCCTTCCTAGTTAGACCCGTTTCTTTTTGAATTTCACTTCTTAACATGGTTATCTACCTCCTTTGATTAAAGGATAACACGGTCCCCAACGGACAGGTCAAGCCCCATACACAATATAAAATTCCCACTTATCTATAAACCGAAACAGTGCCTCAACATTTTTGTGAAGTGCTTATTTTCATTTTCTATTAACTCTTATTCAAACCGACACTCAAACCGACATTTTATTGTCGCTTTTAACTGTACAATCTATCAAAAAAAGACCATAACACTTAAGTTATGATCTAATTTTTATCAAAATGTAAACCACTTGGAACTATCCTATATTTATCCATTCCTAAACACGCTGTATATTTTCGAGATGCCGTAAGATTCACCAATCGAGCATCGCTCACACACTCTCTCTTGGGCTAGGGCTTCGAAAATTTGATGAGAAAGGCGAATCTTTGTCTAATCCCGCAACTTTGTCTAATTTGCGCGATAAAACGGAATTATTTCGCGCTGTGCAGAATGTTTAGGAGTGAGGCGTAGTTTTACCTATGCCGAATTTGAATTTCTATTCTTTATTCATCTACTTGAATTTTAAACCTCCGATATATCCCATACAATTCAAAATACTAGAATCTATTTTTTCTAATATCACCAAATCCACCTAATTATAGGACATTTTCAAATTTTTAGTCCCGTCCCAGTCCCAGTACCGGAGAAATATTGTTTTAATATAATATCTATTTTTATCTTCTAAGCTCTTAAAAGTAAAAAAATAAGTAAAGAGTCAAGATAAAGATAAAAAGTCTATATTAGGGCAAATAAAAAACTTTAAGACAGATGATAAAGCCAAGTCAAATAAGAAAAAACATAGCAAAGGTGCAGAGAGGTAAATATCGGCAGTCTTCGGACTGCCTTTATTTTTTTGTCATATTGAAAAAGATTGTATAATGACGTTATATAATTTCGCTAGGTATGATAAATAAAAGTTAGCTGTAAATATATTTTAATACGTCTATAATAGTATTAAAAGCTGAAGTTAAAATAGAAAAACAAAAATATTACAATATATTAAAATTTGTAATTAACACCAGAATCTCATGTATAATTTTAATAGATCTTTTTCGGAATTGAGAAAATCAAATTGTATATAGATAAAGATTATAGGGTTTAAAATTTAAAAGGAGGGCAGGATGAAAAAACAAAATTATTTACAGACCCTATAGGGAAGTTTGGTGCTATAAAAAAGGCTATGAGTTTAATGCTCACAGCCTTTTTCTTATATACTCTTGAAAGTATTATCTGAGTTTTCGTTTATTGTTTTAAAACCACTTTTTATTGCAAACAAAACTCCTGCAATCATAAATACAAATACTACTATTAGAGGGATATAATTCATATTTGTTATCAGACCTTTTATCGCAAATACTAATTCATAGTTGCTTCTATAGGCTCTTAATACAATTCCAATAATGAACATAAAGACATAGGCTAAGAAAATATTTTTAAATAATATTTTCCCCTCTCCGAAGACCATCTTTTCCATTTGTTTTTCTGTCATACCTGTAGTGGATAGGAGTTTAAAATCATTGGCTCTCGCTCTAAGGTTTCCTTTAAAGCTATTATAGGCATTGGACAGAGCGATGGTTATAAGAATGATTTGGATAGCTAGATTTAGAAGTCTTTCATTCCTTATTACTTCTTTATCCATAGCCGCTTTTAGAATTTCTGTGGAAGTTCCATGGTCAGATTTTGGAACATAGGTCGAAATTACTTTTTCCGCATCTTCAAATACTTTTTCTTTATTATTATCGGCTTTGATTTTTACAAAGTAGTAATAAACTGGGTTGCCTTCATCTATTCCATATTCATCAATAAATTTTTTCATAGAACTTTCACTTGTAAAGATAGATATTTGATTGTCATTATAAGCTTCTAGATTATAAGGCATTTCATCGATACTTGAATCTATTTTTATAGGCATGGACTTACCATTTGCATTATATTTTAAAGTTACTTTTCCTGTATCCTTATCAGAAATTTTTATATATTCATTAAAAGAATAAGGACTTCCACTATCTTTTGGAATTTTATTTAGTAGTAAATACTTTGCATCCGAAATATTATTTTCTTTTAAAAGTTTTTCGAAATCCTCATCTGTTAAGGCATATATATTGGAATATAATTTATCTTCCGGTATTTTACCGCTATTTAAAGCTTCATTTAAATCCTTAGAAATAAAGTCCTTATTATCACCAAGGTAAAATTTTGTATCAACTCTTTGGTATACATGCAATTGGTCTATGCCTTCAACTTCTTCTATATCATGAACAAAGTTTTTATCCAAAAAATCACCTATATAAATACTAGAGTCAAAATTGTAAGGACTTTGGTAGTTATTATATTTTTCCTCTAAACTTCCATATGCCCGACTTACTAAAACATTAGTCAGTACCAAGGCAGACAGAGCCATGGAAATTACAATAATTCGATAGGTTGATTGATAAGACCTGTAATAATCTTTTGCTAAAGTCTTTTCTATTGGTCCATTTATTTTTGATTTTCCTAATTTAATATTTTTTTCTGTAATCCCATTTAAACCTTCGATAACATTTATCTTCGCACTTTTCTTGGCAGGGATCAATGCTGAAAAATACACCATTATCAAGGATAACAAAACAATTATTAAAATAGATATAGGGCTTGGAAATATGAAATGGAAATCCATAGATTTTACACTTTGACCTAAAATATTTGATATGTTTTGATAAGATTTTGTATTATTAAGCCACATCAAATATAAGAGCAGATTTGCAGAAGCCAAAGATAAGATTGTTCCCAAGGCTATTGGTAAGGTTGAAAGTTTAAATGCTTTCTTTCGAATTAATTGCTTTACCTGCTTATCTGTCATCCCAGTGCTTTTTAATAGAGCAATTTCCTTTAAATCCCTATTGTTCCATACATTAAAAGCCCCATAAATGATAAATGCAAAAAGTAGACAAAGAAAGAAGGCTGCTCCATATTGTTCTAAAGCTGAGTTTACAACACTTTTTGGTGGAATGATTCCTTTTGGATAGACCATTTTATATTCTAAGATATCTTTATTATAAAATACTCTACCAATATCTAGGGCATGGTTCTCATCAATATTCATTTCTGATAAAATTTCCCTAGTCTTTGTATAGGTATCTCTTATATTTTTATACCAAATTTCTGCTTCGGTACCAACATTTTTTTCAAACAAGACTTTTTTATCATCACTTTTAGATAAACCTACAAGCATAGCCTCTTCAAATGAATAGCTAAAATCTTCATAAGTACCAACTATTTTATAAGTTTTATCACGAACAGTTATTTCAGAACCCAAATCATATTCTTTATTTTTTATCAAAAATATCTCTGGAACTAAAAGTTCATTTGCTTTTTCTGGCTTTTTTCCTTCCTTAATATCATAACGTAAAAGGCTTGCAGGATCTCCATTTTCATATATAACTGCATTTAAGTCTGTTTTTATTACTTTATTGAAAGAAACTTTTTCTATATCTTTATCGTTTTTTAATTTGTCATAAAAACCTTGGTCAATTCCACTTATATTCACATGATAATCTCCAAAAGTTTTCTTTACATACTCATACTTGTCAGTTTTTAACGAGTTGAAGATAAAAATTACAGTTCCTAGTAAAATTACTGCCAAAAGTATGGAAATTTTAATAGCAAAACTGTCTTTCTTATTATTTTTTACAGCTC
>OJLY01001037.1_pt1 | contig 13057 bp, 11 predicted proteins | sample 1597031 | NCBI WGS metagenome assembly OJLY01 (sample SAMEA3904673, study PRJEB24821) | metagenome | biome: Builtin; feature: hospital; material: surface | place: USA | collected 2013-06-03
TTCATTCTGCCTCTATGTTGTCTACGATATTTAACTCTTTTAGGCATTAACATAAAAATTTCTCCTAATCTTTAAGACTAATTTTGTCCCTTTGCGTTAGCTTTGTTTGGACGTCTATTATTTCTTTTTCTTCTTCTGTTGTTTTGTGGTGCAGCTAGTTTTGGTTCTCTTTCAGCTTTTTCTCCTGGAAGTACTTCGCCTTTATAGATCCAAACCTTGCAACCAATCTTACCATATTCTGTATCTGCTTCAGCAAATCCGTAGTCTATGTTTGCTCTTAAGGTTTGAAGTGGAATTGTACCTTCTGAGTATCCTTCACTTCTTGCCATATCAGCACCGCCAACTCTTCCTGAAACCATTGTCTTGATTCCTTTTGCGCCGGCTCTCATTGTTCTACCGATTACTTGTTTCATTGCGCGTCTAAATGCAACTCTGTTTTCTAGTTGGCTTGCTATATTTTCAGCAACTAATTGAGCAGATAGGTCTTGGTATTTGATTTCTTCAACATTGATGATGATTCTTTTACCAGGAGCTATTTTTTCTAATTTTGTTTTTAACTCTTCTACTCCAGCTCCACCTCTACCGATTACCATTCCTGGTTTTCCTGTAAAGATTGTAACCTTAAGATTGTTTACTGCTCTTTCGATTTCGATATCTGCGATTCCTGCATCGTATGCTGTCTTTTTGATGAATTCTCTTATTTTGTAGTCTTCTACTAGAAGGTCTGAGAAATCTTTTTTGTCAGCAAACCATTTTGAATCCCAATCTTTGATTACGCCCACTCTATATCCTTTAGGGTTTACTTTTTGTCCCATATTAATCCTACCTTTCCTCTATATCCGCTAACTCTACGCCGATATGACTTGATCTTTTTAATATAGGGTATGCAGCACCCTTAGCTTTAGGTCTGTATCTTTTCATAGTTGGTGCATCATTTGCGTATGCTTTTTCAACTATTAGATTTTCTCTGTCAAGTCCGTTGTTGTTTTCAGCGTTGGCAATTGCACTTTTTAGTACATCTTCAAGTAGTCTAGCACCTTTTTTGTTTGTAAATCTAAGGATATTTAGTGCTTCATCAACTTGTTTGCCTCTGATTTCTCTTGCTATATAGTTAACTTTAAGAGGAGATATCCTTTGATATTTAGCTATTGCTCTTACTTTCATTAGTTTCTCCTACCTCATTTTGCTTTTCATTTCAGTTGCCTTTTTAGCGTGGCCTCTGAATGTTCTTGTTGGTACAAATTCGCCTAGTTTATGACCTACCATATCTTCTGTGATATAGATTGGAACGTGTTTTCTTCCGTCATGTACTGCGATTGTATGTTCTACAAATTCAGGGAATATTGTAGAACGTCTTGACCATGTTCTTACAACTTTCTTTTCATTTTTTTCATTTAAAGCTTCGATTTTTTTCATTAAATGATCATCGACAAATGGTCCTTTTTTAAGTGATCTAGCCATTATATCCCCCTATTTTTCGTTTCTTCTTCTTACGATGTATGCAGAAGATTGTTTTTTAGCATTTCTTGTTTTAACACCGATTGCTTTTTTGCCCCATGGTGTCATTGGTGCTGGTCTACCGATTGGTGTTCTACCTTCACCACCACCGTGTGGATGGTCAACTGGGTTCATTGCTGATCCTCTTACGTGAGGTCTTCTGCCTAGGTATCTGCTCTTACCAGCCTTACCTACTCTGATTAGCTCGTGTTCTGTATTTCCTACAGTTCCTACTGTTGCTTTACAGTTTAGGTGTACCATTCTTACTTCGCCTGAAGGTAATCTTAGTGTTGCAAAGTTTCCTTCTTTTGCCATAAGTTGAGCGCCAGTTCCTGCACTTCTTACAAGTGTTGCACCTGTACCTGCTCTAAGTTCTACAGCGTGTACTGTTGTACCTACTGGGATGTCTTTTAGCTCTAGTGCGTTACCTGGTTTGATATCAGCTTCAGATCCTGATTCGATTACATCGCCTACTTTTAGTCCCTTTGGAGCTAGGATATATCTTTTTTCACCATCAGCATATGCTACTAGTGCGATATATGCGCTTCTGTTTGGATCGTATTCGATGGTTTGTACTTTTGCTGGGATATTGTCCTTATCTCTTTTGAAGTCGATAATTCTATATCTTCTCTTAACTCCGCCACCACGGAATCTTAGTGTTGTTCTACCTGTATTGTTTCTTCCGCCCTTGCTCTTAAGGTCGGTTGTAAGTTTCTTGTATGGTTTTGATGTAGTAACTTCTTCAAAGGTACTTACTGACATATTTCTATGTCCGTTTGAAGTTGGTTTTAATTTTCTAATAGCCATTTAACCCCTCCTTATAGTCCGTCGAAGTATTCAATTGCTTGGCTATCTTCTGTTAGTTCAACGATAGCTTTTTTCCAGTCACTTCTTTTACCATAACCATATCTTGTTCTTACTTTTTTGCCTGTATAGTTCATGGTTCTAACTGATTTTACTTTTACGCCTTCAAAGATTGCTTCTACTGCTTCTTTGATTTGTGGCTTATTTGCATTCTTGTCTACTTCAAATGTGTATTTGTTTTCATCAAGCATTTCCATGCTTTTTTCTGTAATAATTGGTCTTTTGATTATTTGGTAAGGTGCTTTCATTAGATAAATACCTCCTCAAGTTTAGCAATTGCATCTTTTGTAATTACTAACTTGTCGTGTCTTACTAAATCATAAACATTTACTAGTCTTGCCTCAGCTACGTCTACGCCAGCAAGGTTTCTAAATGATCTATATACTAGGTCATCTCTTTCTGCTGTTACTACGTATGCTTTCTTTTCAGCGTTTAGGGCACTTAGTGCAGCCTTTGCTTCTTTTGTCTTAGAATTTTCTAGGGCAAGGCTATCAACTACTACTAGTTCATTGTTCTCAAGTTTAGATGTAAGTACTGAGTAAAGTGCTTTTCTTCTTAATTTCTTTGCTAATTTGTAGCTGTAGTCTCTTGGCTTTGGTGCAAATACTACACCACCGCCTGTAAAGTGTGGTGCTCTTATAGAACCTTGACGAGCACGTCCTGTTCCTTTTTGTCTGAATGGTTTTCTACCACCACCACGTACTTCAGCACGTGTCTTAGCTGATTGAGTACCTTGTCTTTTATTTGCAAGTTGGTTTTTAACTACTTCATATACAGCGTGTTCGCTTATTTCTGTAGCAAATAGAGTTTCGTTTAGCTCTAGAGAACCAACATTTTCTCCTTTTATATTTAAAATATCTACTTTAGGCATTTTCTCCTCCTTAGTCTAGGCTTTTTATAGCGCTTTTTACTTCTACAAGGCCGCCTTTAGGTCCTGGAACGCCACCTTTTACTAAGATGTAGCTATCTTCAGCGTTTACTTTTACAAGTTTAACATTTTGGATAGTAACACGGTCATGTCCCATTTTTCCTGAACCTTTTCTACCTTTGAATACTCTAGCTGGGTCAGAACCTGCTGCTCTAGCACCTGCTACTCTGTGAGATTTTGAACCATGGCTTGCAGGTCCTCTTCCGTAGTTCCATCTTTTGATAGCACCTTGAGTTCCCTTACCTTTTGATATAGCAACTATATCAACTAGTTCACCTTCTTCAAAGATATCAACTGTGATCTTATCACCAGCTTTTAGTTCTGTAGCTTCATCGCCTAGTCTAATTTCTTTAAGGTATCTTTTGTAAGATACGCCAGCTTTGTCATAATGACCTCTGATAGGTTTTTTGACATTTTTTTCTTTTTTGTCAACTGTTCCTACTTGGATAGCATTGTAACCGTCATTTTCGATTGTCTTAACTTGGACAACGGCATTTTCCTCTGCTTTTAGAACAGTAACAGGAGTGATAACTCCGTCAGCATCGATTACTTGAGTCATGCCTACTTTTGTTGTAAATATACTCTTCATGAGTACCTCCTTAATTACAGCGGATTGATCAATCTAGTTAATTCTTATTAACCCCTATTCTCAATCATCCTAATTACAGTTATAGTTTAATTTCGATGTCGACACCTGCAGGTAAGTTTAGTTTCTTAAGTGCGTCTAATGTCTTTGCATTAGGTCCTATGATGTCGATTAATCTCTTGTGTGTTCTTTGTTCAAACTGTTCTCTTGAGTCCTTGTATTTGTGAACCGCTCTTAAGATAGTAATTCTTTCTATCTCTGTTGGTAATGGAATTGGTCCACTTACTTCGGCTCCTGATCTTTTAACCGCTTCTACGATTTTTTCTGCTGAGCTGTCGATTACTTCGTGATCGTATGCTCTTAGTCTAATTCTTATCTTTTGATTAGCCATTTTCCCTCTCTCTTTCTTTACGCCCGTCCGGGCGTTTGATACTATTATTTGGAAATCGCTTAGGATCATTCCTAAACTTGCTAGGTGAAAGTTTCCTCATGTCTTTGGCCCAAGGCATAAGCAACATCTCACTTCACAGCACTTATATATACTACCTCAAAAACATTAATAAATCAAGTATTTTCTTAACTTTTTAAGCCAAAAAAATAACGACCTATAAATAAATCGGTAGTTATATCTCATAGCTTTTAACTAGCTGTCTTTTAATATACTAGGATTATTATAAATTACAAATTTTTTCTTAAGTTTTTCGCAAAATTTTTTATTAATACTAAAATAATAATAGTAGACATATAACTAGATTTCTCCACCCACTCCGTTCGGTCGAAATAAGGGTGGGTTTATTTTTTCTTAAGTTTTTCGCGGAAAATTCTTATATAAACTTTAATCCAATATATTCTAAGTATATATAAATTAAATTTATCCTAAACATTGGCGAACATGGCAACTTATATTTATAAAAATAATAAAAGACTCTCAGAAAAGAGTCTTCTATATACATAAAGCTTATTTCTTATTTTTCTTATCAAGCATTTCCAAGTGGGCGGCGGCCTTCTTTAGGTATTCTTTCATCACCTTAATTCTAGCGTATTTCTTTTGCTTGCCTTCTACTATAATCCAAGGAGCATAGTCTACATTTGTTCTATCTAGCATTTCGTTCATCGCTTCGATATATCCGTCCCATTTTTCTCTATTTCTCCAGTCTTCATCTGTTATCTTGTAGAGCTTGTCTGGAGTGTTTTCTCTTGCCATAAATCTCTTAAGCTGTTCGTCCTTGTCTATGGTTACAAAGAATTTAAGGATAAGACTTCCGTGGTCATAGATTTCCTTTTCCATATCGAGGATTTCCTCGTAGGCCCTGTCCCGTTCGACCGTTTTGGCGAATCCCTCTATCCTTTCTACCATAACTCTACCGTACCAGGACCTAGAAAATATACCCAAGTAGCCGTCTTCCGGTAGATTTTTGTAAAACCTCCACAAGTAGTGGTGGGCTAGCTCATCTTTTGTTGGAGCGGATATGGCATTTACCTTATAAAGCCTTGTATCTACCTTTTTTACCAGTCTTTCGATAGCTCCGTCCTTACCTGCGGCATCTACTCCCTCAAAGACTAGGACAGTCGATATGCCCCTTTGGTAGTATTCGAAGGCCATATCCCTTACTTGTTTTTGGAGGTCTTTCTTCTCCTTGTCATATTCTTCGTCTGTTATGGTCTTTTCTAGGTCGATATTTTCTAGGATTTTGACATGATTTTTGTAACTTCTTTCTTGGTTTTCCTCGTCTTTTCTCTGAATTTCGACCCTTTCAATCCCCATACTAATCTCATCAAGAAGGATTCCCAAGGCCTCCTTGCTAGCTTTTTTCTTATCGTTTGAATCTATGATATGCCAAGGACTTGTTTCGAAGTTTGTCGCATTTAGAACCTTCTCGAAGTGGGCCTTGTAGGCTTTGTAGTTCTCGTTTTCCTTCTTGTCTTCTTTTGATATATAAAAGCTCTTCCTGTTGGACTTTTTAAGTTCTTCGATACGCTCTTTCTGCTCCTTCTCATCCACATCTAGGAAGAATTTTACAATTATAATCTTGCTATCGTAGAGCATCTTCTCGTGCTTTCTCAAAGACTCTATCCTCTCATTTAAGAGATCTTCCTTTATATCTATATTCTCAAAGAGCTTATAATAGAAGGATTTGGCAAAGATTTTGATATGACCATTTCTGGGTGTGCTTTCAAAAAACCTCTTCATGGTTGGAAACTTATCGTCGTAGGCCTCGTCCTTCTCGAAGACTTCCACGTCAAAATACTTAGGATTAAGGTCCCTACTTATATCATTTATCACATAGCCCTTGCCAGATGACTCGAAGCCATCAACCATGATAAGGATTGGAATATCTAGGTTCTGGCAAATTCTAGCAAGTCTTCCTACTCTTTGGGCAAGGTCTTTTCTTTTAAAATCACTAAAGTGCATTTCTCTTTTCTCGTTTAATTTCATGAATAATCCCCCTTTATTGATTCATAGCCTATCAAGCCTACAAGTCCTTAAGTCTTTCCTCTATTCTTGCTCTAAGATTTGGATAGGCTCTGATAATCCTTCTCTCAGATTTCTTATCAAAAACTTTCCTTAAATCAAGCCTTATCTTCTCTCCTCTCCTATCGAGATTTTGGCCAAGCTCGCTATTTTCAAACTCTTCTCTTTTTTCTTTAAGGTCTAGGCTTCTTTCTGCGACCTTCTCTCCAAGCTTATCTGAAACTTGCTTGATCCTAGCGGAGGACTTTTCAATCTCCCTGAACTTCTTGTTAATTCCCAGAATCATGTTGACAGTAGCGAGTAGGTCTACAAAAAGGACTAGGGCAAAGATTAGGTCACATCCCAAAAGAAAGCTAGTCGAAAAATGACTTACAAATTGGGCAATGACAGGATGGATTGCTTCATATAGGATAAAGCAAAGTGCAGCCCAGATTAAAGAAAACTCAAGGCAAATATAGCCTCCTATATTGAGGACCTTATCGGAGTAGTCCCACCACTTCATATGAAAAAGTTTCTCCAAAACAAAGCCTGTGATAAGCTCGATTAGACTTGCTATAAACATAGAGGCGATTAGCAAAACTAGCTTGTTAGACGAATCCACCAAGCTCAAAAAGTACAAGACTGCCACAGCACCAAAGCCATATACAGGGCAATAGGGCCCATTAAGGAAACCACTATTGACGAAAACTCCCCTCCTCATAGCCTTAAAGGAAACTTCAAGTATCCAGCCTATAAAGGCATAGATAAAAAAATAAGTTAAATAATATTCAAAATTCATAACTACCCTTTCTATGATAATTCCTATATTATAGATAATTATACCCGCTTTGGGACAATAATATATTGCTTAGAAAATAAATATATAGAACTTTCCCTTATCTTAAACAAAGCAAAGGTTATATGGGGTGTATGATAATATAAAGATTATGTGCTTGCCATAAGGGATGTCTCGGATTTGCTCGACAGTAGGAAGGCGAAAGAAAACAAAGTTTTCTCTAAATCTCCCTTACCTCGACCGAAGCGGAGAGGTCTCACAATCTATATTAAAATGCAAGTAATTAAAATTTTTAATAATAGCATTTCACTCAATTATCGCAATCTCAAAAAAGGAAGTGGTTGAGAGGTCTACAGTCTAAGACGACATGTATAATTAAAGATAAAGTATATCTAAGAAACTACATTTATCTCAAGAGGCTTCTCCACAAGGTCGAAGCAAGGGAAAAAATTTTGAACAATGAATTGTAATCAATCCCACTCCCTTATGTCGAGCGGAGCGAAGTCGAGACATCCCTATATTTAATAAAATAAATACACCTTATAATTATTTCTCAAGTAATTTTGAAATTTCTACCTACTTGTGTTAGAGTGTTTAGAGAATATAAGAGCTTATAGCTTACACTTATCATAAATCGAGAGGAAACATCATGAAAGAAAATAATAAAATTTCGGCCAAGGCTTTGATTCCCTTTGCTATATTCATCGGCCTTTACCTAGCCACAGGCCTTTTTCTCCAAATCAAAGGAGTCGAGATGGCCTTTTACCAACTACCTGCCCCTATAGCAGTCTTTGTCGCAATTATAGTAGCCTTTTTTATCTTTGAAGGAAGTATAGAAGATAAGTTCGATACCCTAGTTTCAGGTTGTGGGGACTCTAATATTATAATTATGTGTTTGATCTACCTACTAGCGGGAGCCTTCTCCTCCCTTGCCAAGGCCTCTGGCGGAGTAGATTCTGTTGTAGCCCTAGGACTTGCCTTTATACCAAGTGGCTTTCTTACAGCAGGAGTCTTTCTCATAGCTTCCTTTATATCCATTGCTACAGGATCATCTGTAGGCACTATCACTGCCCTTGGCCCAATCGCAGTAGGACTTGCTAATACTAGCGGTATAAGCCTTGCCCTAATGCTAGGAGCCTTGGTGGGAGGGGCCATGTTTGGGGACAATCTTTCCATAATCTCCGATACAACCATAGCCGCAACTAGGAGTCAGGGTTGTGATATGAAGGATAAGTTTAAGATGAATGCCAAAATCGCCATACCCTCCGCAATCCTAACCCTTATCCTCCTTCTAGTATTCGGAGCGCCGAAAGTTACTACAAGTCCGACAGACCTTACTTACGACCTTTTATCAATTATCCCCTATCTGTTTGTCCTTATAGTTGCCCTTATGGGAGTCAATGTATTTGTCGTACTTACTGGAGCAATTGGACTTTCCTCAGCTCTTTTGCTCCTAAGAGGATCTTCCATTATAGATATATCCCAAATTATCTGGGAAGGCTTTACAGGAATGTTTGAGATTTTCCTTCTTTCCATGCTTATAGGAGGCCTGTCCAAGATGGTTGCAGATGAAGGAGGAATCAATTGGATAATATCCAAGATTAAAATCTTCGCCACAGACCTTAGGACAGGAGAGCTTGGCATAGGTCTTCTCGTCTGTCTAGCGGATATCTGTGTCGCTAACAACACCGTAGCAATCATAATCTCAGGGCCTATAGCTAAGAAGATGTCTAGAGAATTCGAGATTGACCCAAGGCGTAGTGCCTCCCTCCTCGATACCTTCTCCTGTGTCTTCCAGGGAATCATCCCCTACTCTGCCCAGGTCCTCATTGCAGCAGGCTTTACCGGAGGAGCCCTCGCTCCCTTCGAGCTTATACCCTTCTTCTGGTATCAATTTATCCTTGGCATCCTCGCCATAATCTCAATCCTAGCTCCTAGAGACCATAAAGAATAAACCTAATTTTAGGCAAAAGAAAGCCCTAGCTTCCATTATTTGGATAACTAGGGTTTTTCCTTTGTCTATTTTAGACTATTAGCTTAAAGGCTCTTTTTTCTTCTTAGTGTAGATTAAAACTCCACCAAGCATTACGATAAGTCCAATTATCGCAAATCCAATCCATACACCAGGTCCACCCGTGAATGGGTATTCTACCTTGGTGTTTTCAACTTGGATAGGTTTATTTATATCATGGTCTGCATAGATAGGTTTATTTTCTGCTAGAGCATTGACATTTAGCTTATCATTAACATTATCCTTTATTGATGAGTCAAAGAGTAATTCAAATAGCTGATCTGCCATGCCTGTATTGTTGTTATCATCTAGCTTACCAGAAAATTCCATTACAATTGCGTCTGTTGTTGTAAGTGGATTATCTGTAGTAGATGTTTCACCAAGCATATCCTTTAGTCCATATCTTGAACCTGTGATATTTCCAGCAGTTGTAAAGCTTACAGCATCAACGTCCCTATAGTCTTTTGCTTCTAATTCAGCTATAGATTTCTTTTCGCCTTTTTTAGCGTCCGGATTCTTTTTAAGAATAGCTACATTGACTAATCCACCAATACCAGCTTTATGTGTTGCACCATACTTAGGTGTTATCTTCCAGTCATTTTCCTTGATACGGATATAGGAATCGTAAGATGGGATGGTCATTGATTCATGGTTAGGGTTAATGATTATTCTTTGCTTGAATGTTCCATTTTCCTTGTTATAGGATATAATCTCGCTTGAGATTTGTCCATTATCACTTGACTTATGACTTGCCTTGATTGGGTCTTTTTCATAAGTTTGAACCTTACCATTTTCTAGTTTAAATTCTCTAATTAAACCAGTCGCCTTAGTATAACCACTAGGTGCCTTAGTCTCTTTTAAAGCGTAGTAGCCATCTTTGGAGACAGGAAGTTTGAACTTACCATCTTTGCCAGATGTGACTGTCATGGTTACTTCTTTTTCCTCACCTTCTACAGTCTTCTTAACTTTAAGAGGTGAGTAATCTTTATCAGTATCATTTTCTTTGTAATGAACTTCAAATTCAGCACCTTCAAGCTTCTTAGACTTATCATTTGCATCGATTTTTTCAAACTCGATTTCCTTGTAGTTTACAACATCAATTGGTTCTACACTTACAGGTTCTGTTACTGTTTCAGCATTGTCAGATCCTGTTAGTTTATTTGTTACTGAACTTCCAAAAGCTCCCATTTTTCCTAGAAGACTATTGGTATCTTCTGTTGGCTTTTCCTTAACAACTTGTCTTGTTATTACTCCATCTTCACCGACGGTAAATTCTACTATATGGCCTTCTATCTTTCCGTAGCCTGTTGGAGCTTCGGTTTCTATTAGGGCATATTTACCAGGTCCTAGTTTTTCATACTTAACTAGGCCTTCCTTGTCAGAAGTTCTTTCTGAACCTTGAACTTCTATCCAGTTTTTACCGTCACTTGGTTTTTCATAATATTTAACAAGTTTGAACTTAGCTCCTGGTAGAATCTTACCATCTTGGTCTATCTTCTTGAAGTTTATTTCATTCTTAGGGTTGATTGCATCTATTTCAAGCTCAGCACTTGCTGAGGTCTTGTTTTCAAAGATGCGAACCCCATTTGTTCTTTCTACATATGGTTGTTCAAATACATTTGTAACATTGCCATAATAATCGTAAGTGTAAACTTTATTAAATAGTTTTGCATAGGTATCGTAGGATGCTATATCCTTCTTATCTACCTGGCCTGTTACCTTTAAGATCAAGGAGTCATGCTGGTTATATGGTCCCAGGGTTATATCTACATTTTCATCAGCCTTTGGTTGGTAATAACCATACCAGCTGTGCCAGTTGAGGTTATCACTTGATTCATCCACACCAAAGGATTCTGGCATGTCTTTATTTACAAAATCCTGAGTAGTCTCTCTCTTACGAGAATTGTAATCGTAGTAGTTATAACCATTTTGTTTTAGGTTTATAACATCTACTCTTAGGTTTTTGACATCTTCACTTGGCTTGTACCTAAATGTTACAGGGTCTTTTGATTGATTCATATTCCTATTGATATAGAAGTATTGAACAAATTCTCCACTTTCCCTATCAAAGCTTACTATCTTTGATGTCATATTTAGGCCATAGATTTCTGCCATATTAAGTTCATAGTCTACAGCAATACTATTTTTCTTAAATTCTGTACCCTCAATTCCCATGCCAACTTCTTCGTTTTTACTTGAGTTTTGAACCTTCATTAGGTTGATATGAGCTGTGATGGTATTAGCAAAATCTGTCTTGTTATATTGGTCGGCATAAGATGTGAAGACATAAGTGAGTGTGCCTGCTTCTTTATCATACTTAGCCTTAGCTATTGTACCGACTCCATCTGCGAATAAGTCGAGGTTTTGTGATTTTTCTCTCATTACTCCTTCAAGGTCGATATTATCACTTAGCTTGATTGTGAAATAGTCACCAGCTTTTATAGCTGTGTCATCCTTAATATTGAAGGTGTTTTTAAATTCTAAAGCATGACCCTTGTGTGGGTGAATCTTTGAATTTCCTTCATTTTCTGTTCCATCATTTCCATCTGGTCTTAGAACAGACATTTCTGAATTCATTTCAATGCTCTTAGAAATATCTCTATTTCCGACATCACTGTCATTGATGTATGGGTCTAGTCCCACACCACCGACTGTGAATCTCCATTTTTTACCCTTGTTTTGGTAGCCTTTTGGAGCCTTGGTTTCTTCTAGTTCGTATTGACCGATTGATAGTTCATCAAAGACGATTTTTCCATCTTGACCAACTGTCTTAGTATAACTTCCGTCATTCTTATTAGCATCTTCATCGCCTTTTACTTGTCTACTAATTCTAGTTAGCTTAAACTCTGCTCCTGGAAGTAGGTTTTCATTATCATCGTACTTAGTAAGCTCTACCTTACCTTTTCCTGGGACTTCGTTGATAATCTTACCCATGTTCTTGGCAGTAGCACTTGTTACATAGTCGACTAGCTTACCTTCTTTTGGAGTAATATTTGGATCATCTGGAGCATATTGGAAGATACCATTACCTTCGTTGTACTCAAGGGTTACAACACCCCTACCTGGTGTCACTTCTCCAGTCTTACCATCAACGATTTCTCCTTGGTAGGCAACCGTGAAGTGAAGTACAGGGTCTTTGATTGGCTTGTAGCCTTCTGGAGCCTTTACTTCCATTAGTCTATAACGACCTGGCTTTAGTCCTCTAAATCCGAAGTAACCGTTGAAGGCTGATGCTACAGTTGTACCTGGTACGTCTTCGTATTGTCCACCTGGTCCACGTACTTGAAGTTTAAATACTGCACCCTCTAGCCTGTTGTTTGTTACCTTTTCGCTGTTTATGTCGTCTTTTGAATCCTTACGACCGTGCTTTGAGAAGGTAATATTGAAGGTTTCTTCTTCATTTATAAACTCAAGACCTTCCCTTGGTATTTCTTTGTGACCCTTTGAGTTATAAAGTGGGTTAAGGTTGACAGATGTATCTGCATGGACAGCTGGATTTCCGATTTCTGGATCGATAATACCAGTCTTGTAAGTCTTGCCATTATATTCGACTTCTTTGCCTACAAAGTTTTTGTATTTGCTTTCTTTTCCATTGATAGTTGATTTTGCTTGTGACCATGCCTTGGCTGCATCTGCACCTTCTCGTGATTTAACATATTCTGCAACTTGGCTAGCACCACCTTGGTAAGATGCTCCTGGGAAGGCTTCGTAAGTTGCATTACCTTTCTTATCTAGTTTAAGTTGCTTAAAGTGTCTTTCTCCATTATAGAAGTCTACATGAAGGTCAATCTTACCTAAGTCTTCTTGTGGGATATTATACTTATCAGCCTTGTCAGACTTACCTGTGATTATAACATCATCATAGAAACCTTCTACGTCTACTATATAGACACCTTTTTCAAGGTTTAGTTGGTCTTCGTCAA
>OJLY01001042.1_pt1 | contig 12966 bp, 24 predicted proteins | sample 1597031 | NCBI WGS metagenome assembly OJLY01 (sample SAMEA3904673, study PRJEB24821) | metagenome | biome: Builtin; feature: hospital; material: surface | place: USA | collected 2013-06-03
CACTTTCCTTCATTTTCATTCGTATTTTCATTTAGAAAATACACAAGGTGCTAATAATGAAAATTCATTAGCACCTTGCCATTAAAGTAGTAATTAAACTTCTTTACTTGAATTACATTATTATATGTATTAGTTTGAAAAAGTAGTCAGTGTTTTTTCATTGGGCAATTTCAATCAAGATATTTCTAAATTTAAGGAGGCTTATATATGGCTGAAGATAAATTAGATCAAGTTAAAGGTAATATTAAAGAAACTGTTGGCGATGCTACTAACAATGACAATTTAGAACAAGAAGGTAAAAAAGATAAAGCATCAGGTAAAGCCAAAGAAGTCGTTGATAACGTTAAAGACAAAGCATCTGATGTTGTTGACAAGTTTAAAAAGTAAAATCTTAAGCCACTCATATAGAGTGGCTTTTCTTATTCAATATCTTTTATATTTTTCATGGGTATTTCCATGGTCTCGTTCCCATCTTCGTTACTAATAATAATAACTTGATTGAATGTATCTACCGTTTTAATGTAAGCCTCATGCTGGTAATAATAACCTTGCTTCCAATAATTCACAACTGCTTTTTCTTTAAAGAATTTTTTTCCAGTTTACTTTTTCATTTAGAACATTGAGTTGATTATCTAAAAGCGAAGGACGTTCTGCTTTATTTTGATTTTCCATATATCGTTCTATTTGTTGATATTGCTCAGGAATTGTCTTAAAAGCTAGCCACTTAACAAACCCTCTGCCTTTAGGAACATTAGAATCTAAATACTCTCTAGGAATCTTACGATAATCCGTTTCATCCTTATATTGTTTAGGAATCATATACAAACACCTCAACCATATAACAGAACATACGTTCGTATATGTAAATCCTCTCCTTCATATAAAATGGCTTTCAAATTTTTGAATGTATTTTACTCAATCTTTTGACGTACGTTAATAGCGTACGTTATAATATATATAATAAATAAAGGGGGGCCTTGAATGAAAAGTAAAACACCAACAGAAGCTCGTAAAGATTTTTATCAGTTATTAAAACGTGTGAATAATGACCATGAACCAGTATATATTGAAGGCAAATATGATGAGAGTAATGCTGTTATTATAGGCATGGAAGATTGGCGTAGCATTAATGAAACGATATATCTTGAGGCTACAGGCACAATGGACAAAGTTAGAGAACGTGAGCATGACAACAGTGGTTATACAAACATAGATGATATTGATTGGGCTAGACTTTAATGGCTAAATATAAAATCAACATTAAGAATTCAGCGAAGACAGATTTAAAGAAGATAAAACGTTCTCACTTACAAGAACAATTTTTGAAAATCGTAGAAATACTAAAATATGATCCATATCAACAAAGTCAATCCTTTGAAAAATTGCACCCTAAACATTTAGGACGATACTCAAGACGTATCAATCATCAACATAGAGTTGTCTATACAATTGATGAGGAAAATAAAGAAGTATTAATATTAGCAACTTGGTCTCATTATGAATAAAAAGGAGGACTCGTTAATGAAAATTAATGATGAACTCATTGAAAATTTATTGAAAGATAAATCAGGATTGCATCAAGAAAATACGAAAAACCTAACAAAAACGCTTGTTGAAAAATATAAAGATCCAAATACATCTCAAAAAACAAAAAAAGAAATTAGAGAGCTTTTTCGACGACTATATAAGTAACGGGGAGAATAACTATACTAATTAGAAAAAGTTTGATTCTTTAATAAATCAACATTATATAAAAAACGAACCCAAAGGAAAAAGTAATGCAAGTCATAAACCTGAACCTGATCCTCAAGTTAATCAATTTTATAAAGATGCTGTTAAGTCAATTCGCCACTCAGGAGACAAACATATTATATTTTTAGAAGGTATTTGGGATCCAGACAATCTTAAAAAGCCATCATATTATAAGGATACTGCTCATAATTTAGTTTATGAGTATCATAACTACCCGACAGAAGCGAATGATTCAGTGAAACAATCATTTGACGAAAAGTTTAAAAAATTCAAGAAAAAGATTATAACGTTCCTAGTTATATGGGTGAATTCAATACAAGATCAATGGGAGAAAAACCTAAAGCACAAAATGGCGATTTAGCTTATATTTTAAATCAGATGAAAAACAAACATTTATCATGGTCACTATGGAATTATGATACTCAACTAGATAATGATCATCCTAACAAAGATTGGTCTCCTATTCATTATAGCGGTTTGGAAATAAATAGTGATAATATTGGGAAAAAAGGATGTTACACGTGATGATGTTATCTATGACGCACTTAAAAATAATAGTTAAAGATAGTATCTACGATTTAACTAACCCCCGATTTATAAAATAATCGGGGGTTTTTGTGGCAATATGACTTTTTACTGTTCCAAAACGTTGCCTTTACCATAAAATGACTTATAATGTGAATTTATATTGACCATATGCTGTATTGTCGATACGAAACAAATTATTTCAACTTTTAAGAAGATACAATGATGACTAAAGATAAGTTTGAACAAGCTAAAGATAATATTAAAAAAACAATTGGTAATGCAACTAATATTGAAATATGAGTATGTCAGACTAACTTTGCATTATAACTATACTTGTCGCAAAAAATCCCAGTCTTATAAATAAAAACTGGGACACTTAGATAAACATTCGCTATTAAGTATACGAAATATATTGTAGTATGCTCGCTTATATTCAACTTTACACGGATTGACTTCCAAATTAAAGTGACATTAAGCTCAGATTAAATTAAAGAAGTTTACTTTTTTAATAATATTTTAACACCTTTAATGATATTGAATACATATAATACTAGAGCAATTAAGAAAAATAGAATTGTAATTATTATAAATATAACAGAGATCAATAATTGATGATTAAAAGGTTTATCATAAATCTCTTTCGAAAAGATAAAAGCACCTCTGCCAACAAAAAAGCAAATCCATGCAAATATGTGATTAGTTAATGCTTTTTTTCCGTGTATAGATGTAGGCTCATCAGCTAATATCCATGTAAATAAAGGTAAAACTATAGGTGCAAAAAATATACTTAAATAACTTAAAGCCGACAAAACATAGCTGTTATCAATTTTACTTGTATTATTAATATTTTTCATACATACAACCTCCTTAATCCTTCCATTTATTATAAAAACATTTATTGAGATTGATTACAATAACGAACTCTATAATATCAAAAACGTTCGTTTTTGAAACAAATAAGTAGATAAGTAATAATGAATCTTTGTTTCATCGATTTTATCTCACATAAGTTCATAAAAATAAAGCATTTTAAGACAACTTCTATTTTTTTACTTACAAGTATCATATCTTGTGTTATTAACAAAGTCTTATTTTAACCTTATTTTATGAGATATGATACAGTAATAGTGAAACAAATAACAAAATTTAATAAAGTGTGGTGTACAAATGGCTAAAATTGGTTATGCTCGTGTTTCAACACAAGATCAAAGTTTAGATAGCCAAATCGATATTTTAAAAAACTTTGGCTGTTCAAAAATATTTAAAGAAAAAGTGAGTGGTCGAAAAATAAAGCGATCAGAGTTAGACAAATGTCTAGAATATTTACGTGAAGAAGATACATTAGTTGTTTATAAACTTGATCGCTTAGGTCGAACAACGAAACAATTAATAGAATTAGCTCAATGGTTAGAAAATAATAACATTGAATTACAAATTATTGATATGAATATCAATACAAAAGATGCAATGGGTAAAATGTTTTTTACGATGATGAGTGCTTTTGCTGAACTTGAAGCTAATCTTTTAAGTGAACGTACTAAAAAAGGTCTCGCATCTGCAAGAGCAAGGGGACGCGTCGGCGGACGTCCACCCATGCCTGATCATAAAAAAAGAGAAATTAAGTTCCTATATGATGAACAAAAAATGACCGGTGAACAAATAGCCGATGCTACTGGCGTAAGTAGGTCAACTGTATATCGTGTGGTTAAAAAATAAAAGTATTGAAAGCTGTGTTTCCTAATGAATAAGAGTAATTCATTGATAAAGCGTCTAATTGTTCTTGCTTCAAGTATGCTACTTTTTTATATTTTCTTAAGCACTAAATTTTAGTTGATAATACTCAAGATATAACAAGCGATGTTATTTTAATTATGATCTTTGTTGTGGTTTATATGATGTTTGTTAAATACGTGAAGAAACAAAATTTAATTACACCGAAGTATATGAAAACTGAAAATGGTAACTGGCTTTAGAAGTTAACATTAATATTCTTAGGGCTTTTAGTTAAATTATGTTTAGATATTCACTTTAACTCAAACACTGAAAATCAAAAGCATGTCGAAAAACAAAATCAACATTTAGATATGTACACCCAATTAGTTCATGAAAGCCTGAACGTTGGTATTATAGAAGAAATTTGTTTTAGAGGACTTATATTCATATTTATTTTCACTATGTTTAATTTCTTCTTTAACGATAAGAAGTATAACCATGACTGGCTCAGTCTAGGACTATTTGTATTAATATCATCACTCGCCTTTGGTTTTGCGTATGTCTTACGAGATGGAGACTAGAGTCACATATGGGTATATGCTTTAAGTGGCGTCATATTTAGTTTGTTATTTATTTTTTCAAAAGATATAAAAACGTATATGATATACCATGCACTCACAAATGCTTTCTCTATTTTTAATCATAATCATTTAAGCTTTATTGAACCGACGATCTATATAGTTTTACTCATTATATCTGTTCGCTACTTAGTAAGAAGTTACCGAAAATGACTTTAGTGTATCTAGTACATAAAGTAACTACACTAAAAGTTACTTTAAGTTTACAAAAAGCAACTAACAGTATATACTGAAAGTGACAAAAATAAAGAGCACAAGTGCTGCTAACACTCGTGCCCTGTAAGCCCGTTAAAAAGACGGTGACTTTCGTGATGTTAACCATTCATCCTACTCGCCAAAGTTGGGAATGGTTATTTTTTTTGGCTTAATCTAATAAGCTCGATTACTAGACCGATGAAAGCAATGAGGAAAATTCCAAATTGCAACATGGCACTAACAGTAACCAACTAGGCGTCTCCTTTCTAAAGATTTTCTTGATACCACCATAGGCATCACACTCCTTATACTCAGATTAGCCACCATCTATCCAACTTGCTTACTGCATTAATTATATACGAGTTGAATGTTTAATAAAAGTTAAATATAATTGACGAAATCCAATTCTATATCATATTTATTTTCCTTTTTTCTTCACTATGAATAGAAATATACAAACTACAATAAAGACGATGCAGACGAACTTAAAAAAATTCTTTATACCGTTAATAAAAGGGTGGTGGGTATTACTACTCTTAATCTTATCAACATTGACATGTGGGTAATGACTACCTTTTATAAATTTTCTTGGGTAAGATACATAAACTTGATTATCTTTATTGATTTTGAGTGACCATTTATCCTTGTTCTTTGGAACGGTATCGTATAAATTTTGACTCACTGTTATTTCTTTGCCATCAATTTTATGTGTCCCTTTACTCATCACTTTTGTGTACGTATATTCTTTTCTTAAATCCTCTATCATGTGATTCGCAATCTGATTTCTAACATGCTTCGCTTGTTCACTCGGATAGGGTTTAACATCCAATATTGTTGCATTTAATCTCAAATGATCTTGATTATTCGTAAGAGCTATACTATACCCCTCATCACTCGTTCCTGTTTTTAATCCGTCAGTTCCTAAATATTCTTCGGGCTCTCCCTTTAACGATAAATTAGTGGTTTCAAAGTCTTGGTTATACTGTTTACCATGCGTTAACTTTGTATAGTTTATAACCTCTGGGTGTTTTTTTAATAGACTATGTATCAACAAGCTAATATCTTGAGATGTAGTTTTTGTCTTTGTCTCATTTTTATATTTTTCAGGTTCGTACGGTTTTAACAAATCATTAGATGCACCGGAGGGATTGGTAAAGTGGGTATGATTCATGCCTAACTCTTTTGCCTTTTCATTCATACGATCTGTAAATTTTGAAGTTGAACCATCTATTTTTTCTCCTAATATTAATGTCGCTGGATTACTAGAAGCTAGTGAGACTTGTTTCATTATTTCATCTATAGTATAGGTTTGTCCTTTTTTTAATTTAACCGTTGATAAATTAGGTAAGGCAGACATCTTTTCATAATCTGATGTTATTTTTATTTTTTGATCTTTACTAATCTTTTCATTATTTAAAGCATCGAATGGTAATTGTCATTGCTTTAGGTTCATATTGTGAGCTTAAATTTAAACCTTGCTCGTTTACATTTTGTATAGGGGATTGATCAACATCAGTAGCTTGAGCCATAGGACTCCCCATAATCAAAGTTGTTGCAATAAGACTTGTAGTTATGAATCCTAAACTAAATTTCTTCATTATTAAATTCTCCTCTTGTCTAAAATATATTCTGAAATTTACTATTCAATTCTGTCAGCAATAAATACACATACACATGTGTATTGTTATGTGCATGTGTATGTTCGTATTTATTCGTGATTAAAAGCTCAATAGAAATAATGAGACATCCCCATCATATATATGATAAATAATCGATTTCTTAGCGTCTATAAAAGTAGAACTCCCACTTAAATGAATTAGACTTACAAATAATTATTTCAACTCTTTTAGAATAGTTTTCTACTTTTTACCGGTTACATTATTCTTCCAAAATCTTTGGGCTATGTTGTATGACGCTACGACGTTGTCGTTTGGATGTTCATAACCACAAGATTGACAATGAAAGTGATTGTTTTTTGTCCTATTTTTCTTATTTGTATGGTTACATCTAGGACAAATTAAAGATGTAAACTGTTCATCTATCAGAACAATTTCATCATAGTCTTCAATCGCTTTATATAGACACTTGTGTGTCATCGCAAAAAATTTTCCATAGATTGAGTCTTGTTCGTTTATACTACTGCCTTTACCTATAATAAAAACACGTGGATGAGGATATAATTCTAATAATTCTTTGATAACGCCATTAATATGCTTTTTTAATCCTTTTAAAAACTTCCTTTCAATCTTTCCTGTATCCATGTTGCTATCTATTAAACGATTTTGATATTTAGTGATAATTCTTGAAACTTCTTTACTTTGATCTGTATAAATTTTTTTCATAGATAAATCAGATGCGCTTAAAAACTCACTAGTTCCTATATCAATTCCTACAATTGTCGCCCAATAGTCGAAATAAAAATGATATAATTTAAGTGCGGTGGACAGTTTCATTTCTCTGATATAGCTAATATCTTGTCTTAAACGTGATATTGTCTTTTGGTCTAGGCCAATATCACGTAGCTGTTCATCGCTTCCATGATTAATGACAAATTTTAACTTGTCATAATGTTTTTGTAGTAACATCTAAACAACTCTCTTTCTTTTTATGAAACTTTTATCTTTGATTTCTATTTCTCACACTATATTCATGTTGATTATTAATAGCGTCTTTGATATTTCTATATAACACACTCACGAAATTAATAATTCCGTCTTGTAAACGATCACTTAATTTGCGTATTGTTAATACTGTCTTAATTAATATCCAACTAAATACATACCATATTATTCTAATAATACTTACACCAATAAACCCAACCAGAAACCCTATAATGATTGCTAACATGTCAATACACCTCATTTTTTAACATATTTAATATATTTTACATCATAGAATATCATATATACTCATTTGCTTTTCCAAAATATTGACACTCTTAATATTTGTAATAACTTCATTTTTTTGTACACTTTTCTTTTCAATTTGCCACAATTTAATTGTACTCATATCTTTATACGGCTTCCCTAATACATCTTCTAAAAACCATTTAATATACTCTTTCAATTTAATTCCTCCAATTATACTATTTTTGAAAGTAGCTTATCTGAATTTGCTCATCATCTTATTCCTGATAATAATTAATGTATATTCTTTCAACCTCATCCTTTGTCTGAGTGAATAAAGAATTACATTCTTCTTTACTCAAACCATACATAACATCAATCATTGATATCATGTTTGCTTTACTCATAAGTAACTTTCTATATTTCGTCTATAATATAGACGATTAATAATGGTTTTTCTTCCTTATATAATTAGTATAATACTTCTCATCCTTTTCATCTATATTATAGATTATACATACAAAATCTACAATGTAGACGAAAAAAATTAGAAAGCCACTTTGAATTAGCTTTCCTGCCCTTTTAATTCTTTATTTAAATATTTCTCATAACGATCAGAATGATTGTTTTTAGCATAACTTTCAATGACCTCATCTAGCATATCGTAAGAGCTTGTTCTGTTTTCATCAGCTAAATCATTAAGTAATGCTCTAGTGCTTTTTTTAATAGCAACCGTTGTTCTATCTTTATAATAATCTGATGCTCTTTTTTTTTCATTTTCAATTTTAGTATTTTTTGATTTATTTAATTGCTGTTGTATATTATGAAATTTATCAAACTTTTCTTTACTCATTCATCACACCTCTATTCAGCTTCTAAAAATTTTTTAAAACTTTTCTGGTATTGATTATAAAATTCAATATGCTCCTTTCGTTGATTTTCTTTTAGTTTCATTAAATTATCTACTGACGTACGTTTTACTGTAGCTCTAATAAATAATTCTTTTTCTTTAAAAGAAGTTAAATAATTATCAAATTCTTCCAACTCTTGAACAAATCTTCTAGAGCTTTCCGTATTATGCTTTATACGATTTCCTACTAAATATAATTCAGCCGTTACATAAGATTGCATTGATATTGGATCAATAATCTCTTCGACACATTGAGAATAACGTTCTAACGTATTACCTTTCGTTTCGTCATTATTAGCACCCGGTACATCTGGACTTATAATTTTATCACTGACAGCTACAGCGTTTCGAGTTGCTGTTCTGAAATCTGGATGTGTGTCAATAATAATATAATCATACTGAGATATGTTTAGATTATCTTTTAAATTCATAGTAACCCAAGTTAATAATTTAGTATCTGTATTAGGTTGACTTATTACCCAATCTTCGGTTCTATCTAAATAATAATCTCCAGTTATTAAGTCTATGTTTTTTCGAACATTTTTAATTTCAACTTTTTCTCCAGTATATATTCCTTTTACTGTGTGCTGTTGCTTATCACAATCGAATAATTGAGATATACTACATTGGTGGTCTTGATCTATAACTAATACATAATTATCTCTTTCTGATAGATATGTAGCAAAATTATATGCAATTGATGTTTTACCAACACCACCTTTTGTAGATACAAACGAATATATTTCCATTATAAAGCCTCCTTTCTATTTATTTCATCTATAATGTAGACGAATATGTATATTCCTACCTTATCATAGTTAAAAGAAAAAATCTACTTCAATCGTCTACATTGCAAACGTATTTCAATATATTCGTCTATAATGTAGACGAATATATTGAAATATGATATTCTATGAACATAAAAGATAAAGGGAAATAGCAATTCTAGTTGCTTTATTAACTTAAATTTTATTTTTTTTATCAATGTTTTATGCTAAAGTGAATGTATAAACTTAAAAAGACAACTGCGGTAACAGTTGTCCTTAAAATTAAGTTATAGCTACAAAAGAAAGAAGCAAAAAGCTATAACTTATTAGCTAACAGCTAATAAGTAGAAAAAACTATAATCTTTAAGCTAAGTTTTTGTCATTATTAATTTAGTTGTACTTGTATTATAATTGTTATTTTTAATATTCGCAAGTACGATTCACGACTTTTTACTATCAAAAAGGTTATATAGCTTCTTTCTCTAATCGTTATAAACTTTATGAAAGGAGCTTTTTTATGCCGATTAAATATTTCAAAAAGAAAGAACAATATCAAGAACGTTTCTATCAATTACCTAAAGTCTTTTTTACAAATGAAATTTACAAAAAACTATCTTTAGAAGCAAAAGTTGCTTATTCGATTTTGCGTGATCGCTTAGAATTATCCTTACAAAATGATTGGGTAGATAATGAGGAAAATATTTATTTTATTTATACCAATGAAAATTTGATGGAAATACTAAATCTAGGTAAAAATAAAGTAGTTAAAATTAAAAAAGAATTAGAAAGTGTTAATTTATTAAGACAAAAAAGATTAGGTTTGAATAAACCTAACATGCTATATTTAATTAAACCAGAAGTTACAGAAGATGATATCTATAAAATTCAAACTGAAGAAAAGACGAATAAATCCACTGATGACAAGGAAGTTTACAAAACAAACTTCCGGAAGTTTACAAAACAAACTTCCGGAAGTTTACAAAACAAACTTCCGGAAGTTTGTGAGACAAACTCTAATGATACTGAGTTTAATGATACTGAGTTTAATGATACTGAGTTTAATGATACGAATGATATGAATGATATACATAATATCAAAAGTAAGTCCAACACTGTATTCCATCCAAATCATTCAAATCATCAATCTCAAACATCTGATACTTTATCTAAACAAGAAGAAGCACGTTATGAATTACAAGAGTTCCCTGAACATCTAGCAACGTATCTAATGAATTATTCTTTATCAGAAATTCAAATTATAAAAGGTATTATCTTAAAAGCAAAGCGTTCTTTTCATGATGAACGTACTGATGAAATTGTTATGCCTTATACACTTGAAAATATTGAAGATGAACTTATTGATGTACTAAAACGTTTTAGAATTATCTTAAAGAAAAAGAATGAATCTGTTCAATATATGCAAAGCTATTTAATGTGCTGTATTAAATCTGAATTTTAAGAAATACATGTTCTTACTAAACGTCAACAAAATATGTCTCAAAGTAATATGTTTGGACTATAACAAGGAGATGTCAAAATGACTAAAAATACATATAACGAATCAATGTATCAAGATTATATCGGACAACAAGTAATTTTTTATCTATTTACTGAAAAACGTATAATAGCTACCATCAAGGAAGAAAGACGCTTTGAATTACTTATTGAAAGAATAGTTAAATATAAAAATTCTGGTAAAATCGAGCAAAAGAAGACCATTTTACCGAAAAGCGCAATAATTTTTGAGGATTTAAAATAAATCACTATGTTAAGTTTTTGTAAAACGGAATAACCTGATATTGCAGTGGTTATAATGGTTTGTTAAAATTAATATGTAAGATTGAAAAGGTGGTCAGATGTTTTACAATAAGCGAACGCAATCGTTATATGATTTAAACTATTATTTAGTTATAGCTACTAATCAAAAGAGATCTTATATTTCTGAAAAACAATCAACACTTTTGAAACGACACTTTTTAAAAGTGGCAAAAACATATAGTGTTCATTTGCTTTATTGGGAATATCATGATTTTTATATAGAAATATCCTTTTCTGTAGACAAAGGACAAACTTCTGTTTCTGACTTTGTTGCAGTTTTTAAGTCTACTTCATCGTTTAATATTAAAAAATATTTTCCCGAAATTTTAGATGAACGTATAGAAAGTAAACCGTTTTGGAATAAAGGTTATTTCTTAAAAACATTAGGTAGCGTTAGTGAGAAAGAAAAAGATGAATGGTTAAAAAAATTGAAGTAAAAGGTGTGTGTGCTAGTTGAACAAAAAACAAGGTTTAATAGCAATCGTTGTTGGTTGTAGTGTGATATTAGGCGCTTGTCAAGGTGTTCATGATGATCCGTTAGCGAACAAGAAATATAAAGTTGAAGATACGGATTATAGCATATCGTTTAACGGCAAAGATCGTGCAACGATGTCATGGACGGAAGGTGCTCCAGACAACATGATTAAAGACTCAACACCGTTTAATTACGAAATTAAGAAGGATGCAGGCAAGAAATTTTTAGTGCTGGAACGAGACTCCTCAGAATTTCCAGATGGATATAAAGATGAACTTCATTTTTATGATGACCGTAGTATAGACTATGATCATAGCAAATACTATGAAGTTTATGAAATAAAAGAGAAGAATAAAGACGACATCACTTTAACTGAAAAAGATTTGCAGCAATCAATTAATGATAGGGAAATAGATAAAAAATTATTTAAACATCCTGATAAGAGTGAAGATGGAAGAGATTTAGCTCTGACTAAACAGTAAATATCTCTAAAAGTATGGTAAAACAATTACATTAAAGATATATTATAGATATGTAATTAAGCTTCAACCATAAAAAAGAAAAGAATGTAAATGAAACCGTTAGTAAAGACTAGCGGTTTTTTGGCAGAATGTCCTTCTTATTGTCCAAGAAGATTTATAGGAATTAGCTATTATCGTGTATTCGAAAATGGCATAATATATAATAAGGCACGTATCTCTCAGACGTCAAATTTAGGCGCAGAGAGGAGATGCATTATTTTGTTAATCATTTTCGTTAACTAGATTATAATACTGGTTAGTATAGGAATGTAAAGAAGAATAGATAATAGGAAAATCCTCTTATATGGGTAAATACAACTATATATTCACCTACAAAATCAATTGAACATTTAAAAAATATGGTTATAATAACTACATTTTTTAAATACTTATAGAGCTCTCAGTCGAAACGGAGGATTATAATGAGAGAAAAATTAGAAACATTCAATATAATAGCAATTATAGGTATTATATTGTTTATCTTTACATTAGTTTCAAATATTGCACTTGCAACTAAATTTATTGTGTTTAGCGTGATTTTCGTTTTTCTAGTAATTAATGCTATAATATATTATATGATGACAAGAAAGCGTTGAATATAATTTATTTATATATATTTACATAATTCTTTATTAAAAATTATAGGAAAAGAGATAGCGAATAAGCTCTCTCTTTTTTTATGATTAGAACTTGATAATAGTTTATTAACTCAAACCACTGTCATGTTTAATTCTATAAATCGTTTGTCTTGTTATATCTGTCTCTTATACACATCTGACGCTGCCGACGAGCGATCTAGTGTA
>OJLY01001043.1_pt1 | contig 12965 bp, 10 predicted proteins | sample 1597031 | NCBI WGS metagenome assembly OJLY01 (sample SAMEA3904673, study PRJEB24821) | metagenome | biome: Builtin; feature: hospital; material: surface | place: USA | collected 2013-06-03
CGAGATGTAGAGAGGTCTCGTGGGCTCGGAGATGTGTATAAGAGACAGCTTCTGCATTTGGAAGAGCAAATCTCTTACCTTTTGTACCACCCATTAATAAAATGGAACCCATACTTGCAGCCATACCCATAACGATGGTTTGAACATCTGGCTTAATATACTGCATAGTATCGTAAATCATTAAACCGCTTGAAACTTCTCCACCTGGGCTGTTGATATATAATTGAATATCTTTCTCAGGATCTTCAGCTTCTAAGAATAGCAGCTGTGCAGTAACAACACTTGCTGTAGCTGAGTCAACTTGATCACTTAAAATAATAATTCTTTCCTTTAATAATCTAGAGAAAATATCAAATGATCTTTCACCTCTGTTTGTTTGTTCAATAACTGTTGGCACAAGGACATTTAATAAATCTTGTTTGTTCTTATCCATATTGTTCTCCTTTTCTTTATGTATATGTTTATATTTATCGTATGTCAAATAAAGTCAAATTATATTATATATGCTTTTCTGAGACATTCAAGTGAAATAGTTACTTATTCATAAAATATTAAAGAAGGTATCTTGATACTTATCAAAATACCTTCATTATACCTTCATTTTAAATACATCTTTACAAGATTGAATATTTGACATCAAATTTCCAGTGAAAATTTAATACATAATAACTAATTATTCTGCATCTTCAGTTTCTTCTGCTTCTGCATCAACCTTTACGTCTAAAAGTTCTGCTGCTTCTTCAGGGCTAATTGCTTCTGCATTTTCTACTAAGAATTTAACAGCCTTGTTAGTTAATGCATCTCTTTCGAAAGCTTTTTGAGTACTTGGGTTCATGTCAATACGTTCTTTAACTTGTTCTACAGTTAGCTTAGTGCTCTCAGCTAAAGCTTCTAATTCAGCTTCTAAATCAGCTTCTTCAACTTCTAGATTTTCTTCTTTAATAACTGCTTTCAAAGCTAAACGAGTTTTAATTTGGTCTTCAGCTACTGGATAAATGCTCTTTTTGAATTCTTCAATATCTTGGCCCATAAATTGCAAGTATAGCTCTAAAGAAAGACCTTGTTGTTGTAGTTGTCTCTCTTGATATTCTAAGATGTGATCTACTTCATGCTCTAACATTGATTGAGGAATCTCTACTTCAATGTTTTCAGCAACTTTCTTAAGAACATTATTCTCAAATTCTCTATCAGAATATTCTTTAATTTGCTCTGTCAATTCTTTACCAACTGAATCCTTGTATTCTGCAAAAGTGTCGAATTCACTTATATCCATTGCAAAGTCATCATCCAATTCAGGTAGTTCTTTACGTTTAATACTATTAACTTTGACTTCAAATACAGCATCTGCTCCGGCTAAATCTTCAGCATGGTATTCTTCTGGGAATGTAACGTTTACTTTTACATCGTCTCCAGCCTTTGCACCAACTAGTTGATCTTCAAATCCTGGGATAAAGCTATTTGATCCTAATTCTAGATCGTGTCCTTCACCTTTACCACCGTCGAAAGCTACACCATCTTTGAAACCTTCAAAATCAATATTTACAGTATCACCTTCTTTAGCAGCTTCATCTTCAACAGGCACTAAACGAGCATTTCTCTCTTGTACTCTCTTGATTTCATTTTCTATATCTTCTTCGTCAACAGTGTCTTTTGGTCTAACAGCCTTTACGCCTTTATATTCACCTAATTTTGCCTCTGGTTCTGTATCAAAGCTTAGAACTACTTCTAAACCTTCTTTTGAACCAATTTTCTCAACATTTAATTCTGGTTGTGATACTGGGTTAATATCCAATTCTTCTATTGCTTCAATGTATGCAGGGTTTACTAAGTAGCTAATAGCATCGTCATACAAAATACCTTCACCATAGTGAGCCAAAACAATTTGTTTTGGTGCTTTACCTTTTCTAAAACCTTGAATTTCAAAACTTCCAGCATTACGTTTAAAAGCTTCATCCAATGCCTTAGAAAATTCTTCTGCTGTAAAGCTTAAACGCAAAACACCATTATTCTTTTCTTCTTGTTTAAAATCTCTATCCATTATATCCTCCTAAACTTACTCCCTTTCTACATCTAAAGATCCCTCTGATGCCCTTATTCAGGAAGTAAGAATTTAATAATTCTAACTAAAATAATGTAATGCCAGTCTAACATATATGGCCTAGGTGAACACACTGATTTGTACCTTATACATTATTATTTAATCAGGTAATTCTAGCAAATTGCTCACCTTTTTATCGTCAAAATTCTAGCATAGAGGAATGCCCTTGTAAAGCTAATCAGCTATCCCATCTACTTTAATACACTCTCTTAAAAGTTAATAATCTCTAAACTTTTAAAAGTTCTTTGCACAAAAGTAGCAGCTAAATATTAAATTGATTAATTCATTTCTCTCAATTGTGACCTTTTCGTAATAAATGTAGTAATTTAGTGACACTCAGCAGTGTAAAATGCTTGTAAGATTTTTAATAACGAAAGGTAGATAGGTTATTATGAACAAAGATTTAAATAAGGATAGAAACTGGCTAAAACATATGCATTCTTACAAATACGTGAGTGGATTAAGCGATAGTCCAAATCAAAAACGTGCTAGTTTTGTAGTTACTAGAGTTAATTCAGATAAAAATTCATATGAGCAAAGTCTATGGGAGCTTAAAGAAGATGGTATTAAACAATTGACTGATTATAGTGATTTAAGGACATATATTTGGGAGGATGATAATAATCTGATTTTTTCCGATAACTCCTCCAAAGGCAAAGATAAAGATAAAAATCTACCAGAAACGATTTATAAACGTTTAAACTTAGAAGGTGGTGAAGCTTTACCTGCTTTCACAATACCACTGAATGTTTCTTCAATTTACCCAATAGCTACTGATGAATTTTTATTTTTCAGCGAAGTTGATCAGGAAGAAATAGACTTACTATCTGCTAGTGAAGAAGAGCGTAAAACTTATTATGATGCTATTTCATCAAAATCTTGGCGAAGAGTATACGAAAGGATACCATTCTATCTTAACGGAAAAGGCTACTTTGAAGAAAAAAGCAATAGGTTATTGTACTTTAACGGCAAAACTTCTGAGGTTAAAGCATTGAGCCCTAAATCTCATAATATTAATTCAATTTACTTTAATGCAGATAAAAGCAAGGCATACTTTACCGGTAGTAAAGCTTCTAAAAAACTCCATTTCACTGATGGTATATGGGAATTAGATTTGTCTACTCTAAGAATTAAACTTCTAACTTTAGACAGCAAGTTAAGCATCTCTCATATCTACCCTCTAGAAGAAAAATTGATTTTGATTGCTTCTGACATGAAGAAAATAGGAATTAATCAGAACAATAACTTCTGGGAATGGAATTTTGAAGAAAGAAAAGCTACTAAATTAGATGATGCCGAAATTGAGTTAAGTAACTCTGTCGGTAATGATGCTAACTTTGGCCCACAAAGATACATTGCCAATCGTGCTGATCATATGCATTATGTTACAACAGATAAAACCAAGTCAATTCTTGAAGAACTTGATGGCAACTTAAATAAAACCGAATTAGTTAATAAAGAAGGTTCTGTATGCTCTTTCGCTAATCTTAACGGAACCAACTATGTAGTTGGTTTTTACGATATGAAATTAGCTGAAATATACAAGGTAAACTCAAGTACAGAGCTTGAGCAAATTACTTTTTTTAACGATGAGCTTTATGAATACTTCCCTGTACAATCACCAGAACATTTAGAATTCAAATCAAGTACAGATAACAGTATTCTAGATGGTTTCGTAATTACACCCCCAGAGTTTGTTCCTGAGAATAAAGCCTCATACCCTGCCATATTGGCTATACATGGTGGCCCAAAAACTGCTTACGGTGTTATTTACAATCACGAAATGCAAGTCTGGGCTGACGCAGGTTATGTAGTATTTTACTGTAATCCCCATGGCTCTTCTGGTAAAGGTGATGTCTTCTCAGACATAAGAGGTAAATATGGTGAAATTGATTATCAAGACATTCTTGATTTTACAGAAGCTGTATTAGAAAAATATCCTGCCATTGACAAAAATCGCTTAGGATTAACTGGTGGAAGCTACGGTGGATTCATGACTAACTGGATTATCACTCATACAGACATGTTCAAAGCTGCAGCTACTCAACGTTCCATATATAATTGGTTAAGTTTTTACGGAACTTCTGATATTGGTTACTATTTTGCAACTGACCAAAATAAAACAACAATAGATGATGCAGACTTTATTGAAACTTTATGGGACCATTCTCCTATGAAATATATTGATAACGCCAAAACTCCAACTCTCATAATCCACTCTGATGAAGATTATCGTTGTCCAGTCGAGCAAGCTTACCAACTACATGTTGCACTAGTGGATCGTGATGTAGATTCTAAGTTAGTTCTATTCCATGGTGAGAATCATGAACTATCTAGAAGTGGTAAACCTCAAGCACGAGAAGAACGCTTAGAGCAAATCACTTCATGGATGGATAAATATCTTAAAAATCAGGATGTTAGCTCTGATGAAATGGATGCCTGTACAATTGGATTTTGTTAGAAGAAACCTACCATAGATACTAAAAATATTAACGCCAGTTTTCAATACATTTTGAAAGCTGGCTAATTTCTTATCATCTAAACATAAGATATGTCTGCATCAAAAGATTATTTAAATTATTGCTATTTTAAGCAAATCAACTTGACAAGTATTTTTACTACACGTATAATGCCTCATGCTAATTAAATTTTATGCACTCGTAGCTCAGCTGGATAGAGCGTCTGACTACGGATCAGAAGGCCGCGGGTTCGAATCCTACCGGGTGCACCACAATAGCCTGTAACATCTATGGTTGCAGGCTTTTTATTTTTTCTGGGCTTATTTTAGGCTTAATCTTCACTGAAAACAATACTATCTTTTGATATTTCTAAAGTACAATTCTTGATATAAATACGAATCTCATTTTCATCTTGTACATAAATGTGAGCAAGCGAGTCTTTTGGACTCTGCTCATTTACTATCTTTATACTATCGGAACTCTCTATGATTCTGAGGTCTTTAGATTCTATTCTTCTTGAGTATATTTCTATATTTTTACTTTCACCTGAAAATAATGACTCAATAAAACCTTCTGGATAAAAATTACTTCCATAGAATGAAATGATACTGTTCTTAATTGTTAATGCACAGTAATAATAATCCTGAACAAAAAGTTTTGAAGTCATATGATTGTATTCTAATCTTCCAACTAACAAGTTTCGTATATCAAGGTTCAGGTCTTGTAATAAGATAGCTTTATTACCACTCTCACTAGTTAGTATCTGCATATCTTTGCCTAGTTCAATTTTATTATTCTTGAAAAATGTATCATCAGTTAATTCTATATCAGTTTCTTCTACAGCATTTGCAAAATCACGCCTTAAATGAGGGACGATAAAATCAGCTTTTAATTTGTCATCTTCAATAATATATGAACTTATTTCTTTATTGATAATAAAGTCTCTCGAACCAGTCTTATCAATAATTAGAACTTCTCCCACTTCTTCACCACATAGAACAGATAAAGAAGAATTTGAATATAAATTTCCAATTGCTATCGGTAAATCAATTTTAAATGAACGAAATTCTCTAACAATACGTTTATCAAGCTTAACTGTATTATAAAACTTGTAACGTTTTCTTTTTTCATCCTTCTCATAAGATATATGTTCAATTGGAGCAGCTTTATGAAGTTTAAAGAATAGTTCTTTATTTTCATAAGAGAAACCTAGACTACAAATATTTGTAATAATCAACTTACCATCATCTATTCTAATCTTAGAGTATATATATGATGTACCTTTTTCCTTAATTACTAGCTCATTGCCACTAATATAGGTATGAATAAGATTCAAAAAATTTTGGTCTTGTTCATTTTCGTTTTTGGAAATATTTATCCTGTAATCGTAAAAGTATACCGTTTTCATTAGTTCCTAAGACACACTCCTCAAAAGTAAATATTCATGAACGATTTTCTGTAGACCTAGTCCACCGTACTAGTTTCTTTAGTCTTTGTAATTTCTTTTAAATCAATTGCATTTTCCGTGACACTATTGGCCAAATCTATCATGTCACTGTATTCTTTGCTTCTAACTCTTATTCCATCTAAATTTAAGAGATCAGAAGATAGCAGTTTAACAACATTATCATTTGCGTCTACATATGAAAAATCCAAAGTATCAATATATAAGTACACATTGAATAAGTCTTTTACTGCTTGTTTAGCAAAATATTTACCACCCAAGTTAAACTCTTCAGAATCAGTTTCAAAACCAATAACTTTAAACTTTGATGCTTCAGATAAATCTTCTTTAACACTTCCCTCTAGGATAATTTTTAAATCTTTAAACTCTACTGAATAGTATGATGTTTTCTCCTGATTAAAATTCCCTATAGTTTGTATGGACTGATTTCTTGGCTCTCCAAATTTTTTTATTAAATCCGAAAAAGTATATTCCTCGCCAATTGCTAAATAACTCTCATTTTCCTTGAGTAAAATAGCATCTACTTTCCAACTATTACTTGGCACTGCATCTTTAACAACTATTTTATCTTTATCTCTAACAATCCTGACTATATGACGGTTATAGCGATTTTCATCTTTTTCTGTATTTTCGAAATTATTTTCTGAATTCTCAGTACCATTAACATCATTATCAATATTTCCCGTAACAACATTGGCAGATTCTAAATTTGAACTTAATGTAACTTCTCTATTCAAGTCCACTTTATTAGGATCTACACTTAAAGAAAAAGTAATGGCATCCATCCTTATGTCCACTATAGTACTGTTATTAATAACATTGGTGAGAACTTTATTTTTGTAAAAATCTAATAACTCATTAATTTTCTTGATTTTGACTTCATCATTAAGGTCGTATGAGTAGGTCAATCTATATAAGTTCTCAAAATTCGAATCCTTAATAGTACTAAAATAAAGCACAGCAAAATTCCTCAGTTCAAGGCTTCCTATAACCCATTGTTTAGGTAAAGAGATTTTTCCATCTTTTTTCTGACTCAATAAAATAGGAATTTTACCATTTTCGTTATTCTTTTTAAATTCTAGGTAGTGAAAACTAGCGGAGTCAATTAACTCTTTATAAACTTCATTATGTTGCAACATTGAGTCTTTGATTGTTTTACGTTCTGAATATTGCATAGTTGAGTAGGATAAAACTTTACCACCAACTATCTCATTCAGCATAGAAACATAACTTCTATATTCTTCTAAGGACAAACCATTAAGCTGTTCCTTTGTGAATTGCTTATATATGTCATCAGCATTTTCAGGATTATTTATGCTCTGAGAAAGCATTTGTAAAATATCATTTGTACTTGATGCTACTGCGTGTTGCAGTTCCGGATCTTGGGTTGGAGCTTCACTTGTACTTTCAGTAGTGCTTACATTTGTTAAATTTTCAAAAGAATTAACTGTAACATCACTTTTTGCATTATCTTCAAGATATCTAAAAAACACGACAGCAGAAACCGTTAACACTATTACAGCTATAATAACTATAATTATGTAAGATTCTCCTGAGAGTTTTTTCATTTAATCCTCCAACGTAAACTTAGTAAATTTAGTAAATTTAGCAAATTTAGTATACATAGTAAACTTAATATACTTTCTAGGCTTAGTTTTTCCCTAATCTTCAAATATTTTTTTCAACTTCTGCTTTATCCTTTGTAAAGCATTATCTACAACTTTTTCTTTAACATCAAGTTCTTTGGCAATATCATTATAACTTAATTTAAACAATCTTAAATTTAAAACTTGCCATTCCAAATCAGAAAAATTCGCTTTAAAGCTCTCATTGCTCAGTAGGTCTTGCAACTCTTCTTCATGAATACCGAAATCTTCAGCTTGCTCATCTTCAATAAAAAACTTCATATTTTCTATAGAAACTGCATCACTCAGAACTCTATTATTTTTAGCCTCAGATTTTCTAATTGAATCTATCATATGATTTTGTGTTGTCGTCTTCACAAAAGCTGCGAAACTTGTTTGTTTTTCCGCATCAAAGGCTTGAATTGATTTAAACAAAGCTATCATTGCTTCTTGAATAACATCATCTCTATCTTGCCCACGGATAAAATACCTATTAGCCAAACTTAAAATCAAGGGTTTATACCTTTCCAGTAATATTTCCAAATATTTATCTTCACCAAGTTTTGCTAATTCTATAAGCTCTTCATCGTTTTTATTTGATAAATTATTAAAATCTGAATTATTTCCTTTTTCTCCAGATATCATCAATTACCTCATTTAATATTTCAAAAATGCCTTGTCAATAATAATGTTTTGCCTAACAATAATGTTTTGTCTAATTTAATAGTTTCTACTTTTATAGACCGCATACATAGATATAGCCGCAGCGTTTGAAGCATTCAATGAATTGATTTGACCTATCATAGGAATTTCCAAAATGAAATCACAACTCTTTCTTACCTTAGGTCTAATACCTTTACCTTCATTTCCAACAACAAGAGCAAGCGGTCCACTTAATTTATCTGATGCGAATATATCCTCACCATCCATATCAAGCCCTGCAACCCAAATACCTTGATCTTTAAGTTCTGAAATGCATTGATTCATATTTGAAACTCGAGCAACTTTAACATGCTCTATCGCACCTACTGAAGTCTTAGCTGCTGTTGCATCTAAAGTTACTGAACGTCTTTCAGGAATAATAATTCCATGTACTCCTGCTGCATCTGCTGTCCTCAAAATAGCACCCAGGTTTTGTGAATCTTGAACTTCGTCTAGAATTATAATAAAGGCATCTTCGCCACGTTCTTTAGCTAACTCTAAAATATCTTGAACTTCTGCGTATTCATGAGCAGCCACTTGAGCGATAATACCTTGATGAGAGCCTGTTTTCGACATCCTATCCAATGTTTTTCTATCTACAGGATAAAGAACAGTCTGACTTTGCTTTAGCCTATTAATTATACTTGCTAATCTATCGTCCATTGATTTATTATCAGACTTTAAGTACCAAACCTTGTTAAACTCTCTGCCACTATCTAGGGCTTCAACAACAGAATTTCTTCCTTCCAATCTAGATTCATCTTGAATGTCAATATCTTTAAAATTATTTTTTCTACTATCTTTTTCTCGATTAGAATAGGAGCTATTATGCTTCTTATTTCTGTTAGCAATATATTTATTATTGTCTGAATCTCTTCGATTAGATCTTCTACCTGATTCCTGCCTATTATTATTCTCTCTCATTTAATTCATCCTTTATAAAAATCATATCCATTAGCTCTTCTAATCTAGAAAAATTTTGATGCAAATATACATATCCTATTAGAGTTTCCAATCCCGAAGCTAAACGATAGTCCTCAATACTTGCATTCTTAGCTTTTGTTCCAGGATTAGCATTACGTCCTCGCTTCAAAATAATATTTTCTTCTTCGGTAAGATATTCCGTAATAGCTTTTGCTGCTTCAGCCTGGTAATTAGCATTAACGTATTTAATTACGATTCCATGTAGTTTAGAAGGTTTTACTTTGTACTTCAATAAACAACGTTGTCTCATATACAACTCATATACAGAGTCTCCAACATACGCTAAATCCTGGATTGGTAATTCTTTTATGCTTTGAGCATCAGGAAAATCCATTAAGCATCCACCTCTACCTTTGTTCCCTGCGCTGTATCTGTAAGTTTATAACCGCTACTGACTATTTCATCTCTTAATTCATCAGCTAATTGGTAGTTCTTTTCAGCTTTAGCTTGAGTTCTTTTTTCAACTAGTTCTAATATCTCTTCCGGAATATCATTCTCTTCATCAAAGCTCAATCCTAATACATTTGTCAATTCTTCTAAGCAGGAGAAAATTAACGCTAGACCTTCACTAGACTTAGGATTTTCAAGAACAATGTTTATTTCTTTAACCAGCTCGAAAATTGCACCTAAAGCATCTGCTGTGTTAAGGTCATCATCCATTGCCCTCTCAAAATGTTCTTTTGTTTCTTGATAAAGCTTTTGCAAGTGATTAAATTCTTCTAAACTCTCAGAATTCTCTTCAGTTACCTTAAAGTTATCTAAAGTATATTTCAGGTTCTTATAGCAGTTCTTAATTCTTTCATAAGCTGATTTAGAAGACTGAATCATGTCTATAGAATAATTAATAGGTGAGCGATAATGTGAGTTTAATAAGAACAACCTTATTGGCATGTACCCATACTCATTTGCAATTTCTCTAATTAGGAAAAAGTTATTTTGAGATTTACTCATTTTTTCATTATCTACAGTGATAAATCCATTATGCATCCAATAACGAGCAAATTCTTTTCCACTTGCAGCTTCACTCTGTGCTATCTCATTTTCATGATGTGGAAAAATCAAGTCTTTACCACCACAATGGATATCAAAAGTTTCTCCTAAATACTTTTGACTCATTGCAGAACACTCCAAATGCCAGCCTGGGCGTCCATCTCCCCATGGAGACTCCCAGCTTGGCTCACCTGGTTTATTAAATTTCCAAAGCACAAAGTCACTAGAAGATTTTTTCCCAGATTCAACATTTTCTTCCTTACGAACATTCTCCCAAAGATCTTCTTTATTAAAACCTGAAAGTTTCAAATAGGCAGGAAATTTATCAACTGCAAAGTAAACACCATCATTAGCAACATAAGCTATATCTTTCTCCACTAATTTTCCAATTAGCTCTAGCATTTCTGGAATATTATCAGTTGCTCGAGGATGAACATCTGCTCTCTGAACATTTAAACCATCAGCATCTTTGAAATATTCTTGTATATAAAAATCACTCAATTCTCTAATGCTTTTATTTTCTGCATTAGCTCTGTTTATTACTTTGTCATCGATATCTGTAAAATTTTGAACGAACTTAACTTTATAGCCTTTATATTTTAGATATCTTCTCAATGTATCGAAGTTTACTAGGGGTCTGGCGTTACCTAAATGGAAATAATTATAGACTGTTGGTCCACATGCATAAATTCTAAACAAGTTCTCTTCTAAAGGAACTAGTTCCATCTTTTTTCTTGCCATTGTATTATATATAATCACTTTTCAACCTCCAGAATAAAAATCGCATAATAAAACCTAGCAATGCTACTCTTTTGACACCTTACTTTAAGTAAGGTGGGTGTCCTGCGTAGGTCTTCTGCCATCCCATCGTGCGGGCTCGGCATTATTCCTATCTAACCCGAACTCCCTAATTATGTCATGAAGGTCCAAAACAAGTAACATTTACTAGGCACTATTATTATAACACGCAAATCAAATTTTTGAACCTACTCTTCTTCGAAATCTTCCTTCCAATCAGTATAAACATATACTGTAGAGCTCTTGTACTCATCTCCTGCTTTTAGTAATGGTGCTGGGAAATGAGCTCTATTTACAAAATCAGGGAAAAACTGAGTTTCCAAACAGATACCTGCGAACTCACCTAACTTTCTACCTGAATCACATTCATAATCATCTAGTAAGTTTGCAGTATACACTTGAATCCCTGGACAATCTGTAAAGCAGACTAACTGTTTACCAGTTTCTTTATCAACTAGTCTAGCTGCATAGCTTAGCTCATTTCTTTCTTCTTTGTTCAGAACGAAATTATGATCAATACCCTTAGTAGCTGGGAACATTTCTTTTCCATGCTCTACATAATCTTTAAGAGATTTCAATTTTCTAAAGTCTAATTGTGTTCCTTCAACTTTAGCAATTTCACCTGTAGGAATTAGTTCATCATCTATTGGTGTGTAGAAATCTGCATTAAGTTCAAAGAATAAACCTTTAATAGTTTCAGCATCACTGATATTAAAGTAACTATGATTAGTTAAGTTTACATATGTATCTTCAGAGCTTGTAGCTTCATAATCAATATATAATTTTCTATCATTTGAGAAACTATAGCGTACTTTAATTCTCAAATCTCCAGGATAGTTATCTTCGTTAACTCTTATTGAGAAAACTACTTCATGATCACTAACTTCATCAATATCCCAAAGTCTATAGTCTAAGGCTAAATCACCGGAGTGAACAACGTTGTTACCCTCATTTTTTTCTATAACATATAAGTTGGATTGGAATCTGAATTCTGCATTTTTGATTCTATTTGCTATTGGTCCAACAGTAGCACCTAAGCTTCCTCCGCCATTTTCGTAATCTTTAACAGAATTTCTTTCTAAAACTATATTTCTCTCAGTACCATTTTCATTAAACTTCAAAGCTACTATCCTAGCTCCATATGGTATAAGCTCTAGTTTATCACCTAAATCATTTTCTAAAACAATAAGATCTACTTTCTCTCCATCCTTAGTTTTTCCAAACTCTAGTTTTTTATACTCTTTCATGAAATCTACTCCTTATTTATTTTAGTCAAATGTAGTTCTCTTTCTGATTACCTGTTATTGCTAATATAAAAACCTCCGCACCATTTTGCGCAAGTACACTAGCTGCTTCCCACAGAGTTTTACCACTACTAACTACATCATCAATTAATAAAATCTTCTTCCCTATTATAACAGCTGTATCATTGCAGGTAAAAGCATTTTCTACATTCTTTAATCTCTCCATTTTGCTCTTCATTTCAGATTGTCTTTTTGTATTTTTTATTCTGACTAAACAATTGATGACTTCTTTGCCTGTTAACTTTGCTAACTCTTTCGCAATTAATTCAACCTGATTATATCCTCTTTCATAAAATCGTTTTTTATGTAAAGGTAACGGTACAATGTAATCAAAATTCAAAACCTCTTTAAACTCTCTTGATGAGCATCTTCTGGCTCTTTCTAAAACCAAATAAATCAAATCAGCAAGAACTGGAACAAATTCAAGCCCTTCATGAAATTTCAAGTTTCTAATCATATTTTTAAAATACTCATCTTTCTGTTTTCAGCCCTTCCTCACCTGTCTCTTATACACATCTCCGAGCCCACGAGACCTCTCTA
>OJLY01001049.1_pt1 | contig 12914 bp, 10 predicted proteins | sample 1597031 | NCBI WGS metagenome assembly OJLY01 (sample SAMEA3904673, study PRJEB24821) | metagenome | biome: Builtin; feature: hospital; material: surface | place: USA | collected 2013-06-03
TAGCTGTCCGTTGCGGACTTGCTAAACACTATAGGATCGGCAAAAGAATGCACAAATCGGCAGCTAATAGAACTTTTATCAAAGAGAAAATCCCGAACCTCGTTGCCGCTTTTGGCTGCGATGAAATCATTGACTCTCAGGGCCTGGGCGCGGATCGAATCAGTGGTTATTCCGCTGGCGTGCCGATGGCAGCTGGGGCCGGAGCACTCGTTAGTCATCGCTAGAGGTTCGGGAGGACACGTGCGCTAACAGCATGTGGTGCAAGGCTCCTACTTCGCTCGAGTGTTGGCTTTAAGAAGTTGTGGATTACGGCGATGCCGCCTCGTATTATCTGCTAGAGTCGCGTCGGCGATAGTGATGATTATCAGCTTCCGCCATCCGCTCTCCTTTCTGTCGGGAATGCCTTATACCTGCAGTGTATGACCGCTAAAGGCATAGCGGAAGGAATTAGACCAATTAGCCACTGGTATACCCCCTGGTAGCTTTCCCAAGTCTGCTTGCACTTGGACTTTTTACCTTCCGGTAAGGGGTACAACCACACCACTTAGCAAATACAGCAGCCCTCACCCCCTTACTTGCACCTTATGCAAATGATACACTTGCAATAGGTGCAAACAAAGGAGTTAGGTCATGAACGATGAGCTCAAAATCATTCAAAACGCCCAACAGCGGACCGCTTGGACTCAAAGCTGGTGGACAGTAGCAATTGTGGCGCTCGGCATCGGCAGCAGCCTCGCGCTGTCCAAGCTGTCTTGGTGGTACACCCTTGCCATCTTTATACCGACCTTGATTTTTGGATTTCTCCTCAAAGACAAGATTGCGAATCCCTTCGTGCGGCCCAATCCAAACAGGGGGCCAAGCAACGACCGCGCGACGTGGTCACGCGTATGCCTCCCCCTCGCCATGATCATGTCAACTACACCGACCCCCGACACGTGGCCGTGGATGATCGCTTGCGGAGTCATAGTTACTGGCGCGACAGCCTGGATGCTCTACGAGAACAGCAACGCCGCCGTAAAGGGCATCAATGTCTAGGCAAACATCTCACCAGACCCCTGAGCTGGACCCAGTCATCCACCCCATCAATCGGCTCAAGATCTGCGCCATGCTCTTCTCCGCCGGCGCCACCGACGGTCGGCAAATGAAGTACAGCACGCTCGCCGAGTTGACCGAGCTCCCCGCCGATACACTTTCCAAGCAGTTAAAGCACCTCGAAGACCGCGGCTATATTAGCCGCACCCGGGAATACGGCTCCACACGCGCCAAGGACACCGTGTGGGTCACACTTACCACAGCTGGCACCCACGCCTATATTCGTCACGTCGAAGCCCTCAAAGCTATGACTAAGGGCCTTTAACTGTCAGATGCGAGTTTTTGGTACCCCGGTGTTCTGGGGACTCGGTACTGTCGTGTCCCGGGTAGTTGGTACCGGGCCGAGGGGTGCGTCGGCCCGGACCGTTAGTCTTAGTTGTCTGGGGTGGTGGGTGCGGTGGCTTTGCGCATGTCGAAGTCTCCGATATGGATTCGGTGGCCGTTGTTGAGGCGGCTTACGAGTGAATCGGCTCCGACTCTGTCTGGCAGTGTTTCAACCCAGTAGGCGGCGGCTGATTGGGAGGAGATCAGTGTTGGGAGCCTTCCGTCGCGGTCGAATATGATCTTGGTTAGGTCTTCTTGCCCGCGCTGGTTGATGCTGATGGTCATAAAGTCTTGATCTGCAGGCTTTTCACCAGTTTTGGCTGGTTCGGTACTTGAGTCTGCGACGGCTGTATGACCTCGCATTAGACCCCGCCACCTCACCGGCGCCCCTATCTCCAGACTCCACTCTAGATACTGACAGGAAAGATCTAAATGAACATCCCCATTGCATTACTATTTAGTTTTTGCGCAATAGCATTTTCGAAACCCTAGATTGAAGAATAGCTGAACACGGTCCATCCAGAATTGAGTCGGAAAAGGCTGCAACCTGCCTTGCTAGCGCCTATCGCGATCCTAGTTGCTTCTGATACTCAAGGTAGCGTCACCAAATCGACATTGTGCGACTTTCGGCAAGCTCCAGCCCCTTCTTTAGGTCCTTGTCCTTGTTTATTCTAAATCGTTTCAATTCTCCTGTTGTCCCGTAATCGGGATGCCACTTACCGTAAAAGAGTTTCACGAGGCGCCACTCGTGCCTTCATTCGACCATCGGATTATCTGGACCGGGGCCGTATCTCCGCGCTCCCATTTCTTAGGGAGCACAAAACAAACACTGTGCCTTGCCCTAGTGACTGCGACATAGAATTTCGAGATTGTAGCGTGAGACTTGAGGATAGTCCCGTCGGCCAGAAACTTCCTCATCCCAGCAGTCGGAAAGATCAAGACATGATCAAAAGTCAGACCTTTACAGTCACCGAAGTTATTGAAAGATAATTTGTCATTCCATTCTTTCCCGGTAGTGACGTTGTAGCGAAGTCCACGCGGAGAGATCGCCCTACAGTAATCAGGGATCTGAGACTCCTCAATACGAAAGATTCCTACGTGGCCGTCATTCGTCTCGTCCTGCCCGCTCACCGCATCCTCAAACCCAAGCTCAGGCGGAAATAACGCATTAGAAAGTCGAACGATATCTTCGTGACAGCGCCGATTGGTTAAGTCGAATTCAAGCCGGAGACTTCCCAGGTCTTGCATTTCTTCGAACCATTTCAGTTTATTCAGTTTTCCGTACTGAGAGTTCTTTCTGTCTGAAACAGTTGTCTCAAAAACGGTCTGACGAATGTCCCCTACCATAAATACTTCGATCCGTGACTCTAAAAGCATTTGCAAGATTTCAAGATCATTGCCAGCAAGGTCTTGCACCTCGTCAAAGACGATTGTTCGAAAGATTCGTTCTAATCGTTTGATAGGCTCTCGGTCATCTTCATCACAGATCTTTCGTGAAAGTAACGCCATACGATCGCTTGTAATCTCTCCGGAGTCGTTGAAATAGTATCCCTCGCCCCTACCAAACTTTACAGTGGGGTCATTCAGGCGCATCCCGTTGTAAACCCTAGTAGGGAAGACGTCGCACAAAAACGGCTTCAGAAAGTGATCCGCCAAAAACTTAAACCAACCAATAACCTCAAATTCCGCACCAGGATTTTCTTTAAGGAGCCGCTGCTTCAGCTCGTCCTGACCATTCTGGGTAAAAGTAACGAATAGCGTGCCCTCTGGTTGGTCTTTATATCGCTGAACAATAGTTTCAGTCTTTCCGGAACCTGCAACCGCGATCAAAGCCTGGTTGTTCATCAATTTTGTTCCACGTTCAATGTTTCGACAGCGTCTTGGATGTACGCTGGAATATGCCAAAGGCTATGGTCGAGATTTCTCAACTGGAGTGCAGCGTTTGCCTTTTCCTTGATTGCCCATTCCGCAAAATCAGTTTCAGACTCTAAGTTGAGCGCGCTGAGCAAGTCTTTCATATTAGTTTGGTTAGCGGTCGCTATTTGATTTTCCAGAGTCCTCCCATCTTTAAAATTGCCGACAAATAACCGGCTACTGCCGATTGAATCTTTGTATGCTTCCTCCCAATGACCGTCAGGCTTTCCGTCATTGTCACGAATAGCGATCACCGGCTTGTCAAGAAGCTTAGCTAGCTCGAGCCATCGCCTATGCTTGGTGCCCTCCATTGAAATAATGTCCAGACCAAGTTCCTCTGACAGTTTCCCGTATCTGCGCCTAATGGCTTCTTCTACAATCAGCAGATCGCTAATACCCTCGACTAAAATTACTTGGTCACCTAGGATTAGACGCAGGGTGTCAAAGTTGGGAAGCTTCTGAAAAAATTTGACGTCATCGTCTGGCAACTCATTAAATCTGCCAGTGTTCCCTTCACCCATTAAAATGAGGGAATCGATTCCCAGGCGGTTCAAGACGAATGAACTATGCGTCGTCACAATCAGCTGTTGATTCTGTCCGAGCTCTGCAATCCTCGCAAGCAGGGCGCGAAGCTTTGTATGCGATAGATGATTCTCTGGTTCTTCAATCAGAATGGTCTTGGCCTTGTCTTGTCTTTGAAGAAGCGCAACCTCAACCTTTGCGACGGACTGTGCCCCTTGCCCGGCATAATCAAACGGAAGCCCAGCAATCGATGGTGCTACACCGTTTTGCCACTGAATGAAATTGCTCGGGTCAATCTGCACGCCAAACTGCTGAGGAGCAGACTTTGTTTCATCCATTATCTGATCATTAACGCTTGCTAGAGCGTCGCCAGCAGTCTCACTAAATGCCGCCCTCAAATTAACCGACAGACTTGCTCCAACTGTATCCGGGATGTTGTCTGCCAGCAGCTCTCGTGTAAAGCGATCGATTCCTCGTCCATAGAGATTGGATTTTGCATCGATCAAAGCAAAATCCACTCCTTTAGGACGCCGAGGTAGTCTCTCCGGAGCAGCGAAAGATCGCCAATGAACATCAAAGTATTCGATCGGCAGCAATCGCTCGAGGTTGCGCCCTTTCTTTGAGGTCTCATTTCGATTGCGCCATTCATCAATGAAAGTCTGATATTCAGCCCGAAATTCATCACTGAGCTTCACTTCGAATGCTAGACCACGCTCGGTCGCTTTTTGGCTATTCAGTTTGCCCTCAAGTCGAGATAAGTCAGGGTCTTCAATTACTTTGTCTAAAATAAGCTCAATAGATATCTCGGGTACCGGAAGGTACTTGCCTTCAGCAACCTCGGAAAAGTAGTGGTCCACAGTCGCCTGGTTAAACCAATATGGCGACTTCGCTTCGTCCGGCCACTGACCACGAAATCGTCCACTTAAAGCCAGGCCGATCGCTTCTAGCAGTGTGGATTTACCAGATCCGTTAGCACCTACGATGACATTAAAGTCTCGATTGAAGCGCGTTCTAAAATCGCGCAAAGCCTTAAAATTCTTAACTCGCACTTCTTTGATCATCTCTAGCCCACTCTGTCACGAATCAATTGATGTCTGCGAATCGAAAGAAAAATGGAATAAAGGTGCCTAAGAACAGCCAAACTGCTTAAGCGATTATCGTGCACTATCTTAACTTTTGTTTTCACACCTACACCCGCACCATTTGTTCACCGCTACTCGCCCACAACTCCGCCTGGGCGATCACCAGTTCAACGGCCTTCTCTTCCTGGTCTGGCGGGTAGTCGTATTTGGCTAGCAGACGTTTGATTTTGGAGCGCATCTCAGAGCGCACGCTTTCTTTCACATTCCAATCAATCGTCACCGAAGCACGCACGGCGTGGACAAGGTCAATCGTGATTTTCTTCAGAGTTTCATCGCCCATCTCCAGCACGGCGGTATCGTGATGGGCCAGCGCATCATAGATTGCCACCTCGGCATAGGACAGCTCCATCTCTTCGGAGCGGTGATGTTCGTCGCGTACCTCTTTGGCCAGGCGCACCAGCTCTGACACAATCTCGGCCGTAGACAGCGACCGGTTGGTGTAGCGGTTGACTGCCTCCTCTAGCTGCTCGGAGAACTTCCGCCCCTGCACAAGGTTTTTGCGCGAGATGGTCTTGATCTCGTCGTTGAGCAGGCGGCGCAAGAGCCCAATCTGCAGGTTGGGTTTATCCTTGGCAGTCAGAGAATCCAGGAACTCGTCGGAAAGCAACGAAATCTCGGGAGTATCTACGCCTGCCATCTCATAAATATCTACGACCTTATCTGCAGTAACAGCTTCGTTCAGCAACTGGCTCAACGCTGTGTCAATCTCCACCACCCCGGAACCACCGGAACCCGACCCCGGCGATTGGATCTTCAACAGTGCGGTGCGGACGTCGGTGAACAGGCGCACATCATTGCTAATGCGCTGGGCCTGGGGCTGTCCGCCCACCAAGGCATAGGCCTTGGCCAACGCCAACACCTGGTCCAAGTAGCGCTTGGTCCGGTCTGGATCAGCCATGACGTGGTCCAAGACTTTCGCATATTGGGCCAGGCGTTCCGACGGCGACAAATCCGGCGAACTATCAAACTGCGCAGCGTGAACGATGCCGCGCACCACGTCGTACTTTTCTAGCATCACGTCGATGAGCTGATCGATCGGCACGCCAACCTGGCTTTGATCCGACGGCGAGTACTCCTCCAACGCCTCCTGCAAATTGGAGAACAACCCGATGTAATCAACGATCAAACCACCCGGCTTGTCACGGAACTTACGATTCACACGAGCAATGGCCTGCATCAGGCCCGCGCCCTTCATGGTCTTGTCCACGTACATGGTGTTTAGGCTTGGGGCGTCAAAACCAGTCAGCCACATATCCCGCACGATCACTAACTCGAGTTCGTCCTCGGGGTCCTTGGCACGAGCCTTGATATCTCGTTGCTGGTCCTTGTTTAGCAGGTGTGGCTGGAAGGCCTCTGGGTCGGATGCAGCCCCGGTCATGATCACCTTGATTTTGCCCTTCATGTGATCATCAGAATGCCACTCGGGGCGCAGGGCGACAATCTTGTTATACAGCGCCACCGCGATACGCCGCGACATGGTCACGACCATCGCCTTACCGATCATCGTCTCCTTGCGTTTCTCCCAATGCTGCACAATGTCGCGGGCTACCAGGTCCAACCGGTCGTCTGCGCCAACGATGGCTTCCAGGCGCGACCAGCGAGATTTCGCAGCAGTTGCGTCCTCCTCTTCGACCTTCTCGGTGATCTCGTCGGCAAGCAAATCCAGCGAGGCATAATCTTCCTCGGACAACGCCACTCGGGCAAGGCGCGACTCATAGAAAATCTTCACCGTCGCTCCGTCTTCGACAGCGCGGGTGAGGTCATAAACATCGATGTAGTCGCCGAAGACGAAACGGGTGGACTTGTCGCCGGACTCAATCGGCGTACCTGTAAACCCGAGGAAGGTAGCCTGCGGCAACACGTCACGCATGTGCTTGGCCAGGCCAGACTTCAGCTTGCCGTGCTTGTCCAGTTTCTCTTGCAAGCCGTACTGGGAGCGGTGGGCCTCATCAGCCACCACGATCACGTTGCTGCGGTCTGAGAGCTGGAAGTTCTTCTCCGCGTCCACCGGCGGGGCGAACTTTTGCAACGTGGTAAAGATGATGCCACCAGAACGACGCTTCAACTTCTCGCGCAGATCCTCCCGCGACTCCGCCTGCACCGGGGCTTCCGGCAGAATCTTGGCCGGGGCGAAGACTTCTGCAAACAGCTGGTCGTCCAGGTCGTTGCGGTCGGTAATGAACACCAGCGTGGGGTTGGCCATCCGCGGGTCTCGCATGATCTTGGCGGCATAAAACACCATTTCAAAGCTCTTGCCTGATCCCTGCGTATGCCAGACCACACCACCGCGTCTGTCGCCATCGGGACCAGAAGCCACCACAGTTGACTCAATCGCAGCGTTGACCGCCCAATACTGGTGGTACTTGGCAATCCTTTTGATCAGCACCAGCGACTTCTCTTTGGTGTGTTTATTCGTGACGGTCTCTTCAGAAAACACGGTGAAGTTGAGGAGCAGATCAAGGAAGCGCTGTTTGTTAAACACTCCTTTGATCAGCACCTCCAGTGCCGGACGATTGGTCACCACATCCCGGCCATCAATGGTCTTCCACGGCGCGTAGTGCTCAAAGAAACCGGAGAACGTACTCATCGCCGCCGACGTACCGTCAGAAATAACTGTCAGCACATTGGTGGTGAACACCGACGGGATATCCCGCCGGTAGGTTTGAATCTGGTTCCACGCCGACTTCAACGTGGCGTTTTCCGTCACCGGGTTCTTCAGCTCCAGCAACGCCAGCGGCATCCCGTTGACATAGACCAGCACGTCGGGCCTGCGGTTCTTATTCTCAATAATCGTTAACTGATTGATTGCGGCCCAGTCATTGTTCTCTGGGTTGGCAAAGTCAATAAACCACACGTGTTCATAGGTCAGCTGCCCGTCACGCTCGCGCTTTTCGACGGACACCCCTTTGGTCAGCAAGTCATGCACACGCAGGTTCTCGTTGATAAGACTCTGTGACTCCGCCCGCTGCAGCTTCACAATCGCCTGCTCAATCTGGCGCCTGCCCAACCCAGGGTTGATCCGGGCAGCTGCTTCACGCAACCGATCCCACAAGATGACCTGGGAGTAATCCTCGCGCTCGGAAGCTAGCTCACTTGGAGCAATCAAGGCCCCATTGATCGTTAGGTAGCCCAGCTCTGCGAAATAATCCAGGGCCGCTAGCTCGACAATATTTTCGTTGAAACTACTCATCGTGATCCTCCTTGGCGGATTCGATCACACGCTCGCCAGCTTCGACGAAATTATCGAAATCCGATTTAAAAGTTTGGTCCTGCTCCACCCGAAACTTCGAATACTCCCCCAGCGCGAACTCGTCGGCAAGCTTTTTTGAAATCTTGCCGGCGTGCGTTAACAGCTCGCGCCCATCGATGGCTAGCACCTGATCCAGAAGGCCCGCCCACTGCTCCATTGTCGTTGGGATGTGGCGCTCAGCCCGGCTTTCGGCCAGGTTCAAAAACGTTTCGACGAGCCGCCCGAGGTCATTGAGTTCTGATTTAGACAAGTAATTCTTGCCTACCGTCACATCACCGGAAAGCACCTTGCCATCAGGCCCTTTCGCCCAGGTAGTCAAGCCCATGTGCGGTTTGTCTGCCGACGCCCGCTCCCGGATCAGCTCGGCCGCTGTGTGGCCATGAACCGCAAAGTGAAGCTTGTTTTGCACCGTGGCAAAGAACGTCTTTGTCACCGGAGCGTCTTTGTCGTAATCCGTTGCGGTGGCGTAAATATCGGTGACCTTTTGGTAGAACCGGCGCTCTGAGAGGCGAATTTCCCGGATCTCCTGAAGCAGCTGCTCAAAGTAATCCTCGCCGAAGATTTCGCCTTGAGCCATGCGTTGCTTATCGACGACATACCCGCGCAACGTAAAGTCCCGCAACACCTTGGTGGCCCAGATGCGAAACTGTGTGGCCCGCTTGGAGTTCACCCGATAACCGACCGAGATGATCGCGTCAAGGTTGTAGTGCTTGACGTTGCGGGTAACCTCGCGAGTCCCCTCGGTTCGAACTACTCGGAAATCCCGAGTAGTTGACTCCTTTTGAAGTTCGTCAGAGGAAAAAATGTTTTGAAGGTGCTCAATGATTGTGGGTACCGATACCCCAAAAAGTTCGGCCATTAGCGCTTGGGTCAGCCAAATGGTGCCTTCGTCGAACCGCACCAACAGATTGTTCTCGAGCTCAGCCGAAGTAAAGGTCAGGATCGGGCCTGCCGACGAGATCCCCACCTCGCAGGGTTGGTGCGCCTTGTCGCTCATAGACCGCCCTCCAGCTGCTCTGGTGTGATCCGGCCTGAGAGGAGTTCAGGGAGGAGGGTATCGCGGAGGGCAGCGAACCGCCTATTCTCATTCCTTCTAACACGGCACAATTCCAAAAGACCCGCTGCTTCTTGGTTAAACGCCTTCAAAATGTCTGGATGGGGTGACTTGATTCGATAGGTTCCAAATGCTGACGCCGGAAATCTTTGCCGCCCGGAAGAACCATTCATCTGCTTAATGGCCCACTCACGGATATGCTCATTTCGGACGAAACCGTAAATCCACGCGGTGGAAAAGCTCCCCCTTGGAGCTAGGACGATATACTCTGTCGAACCAAATCCGACCTGACCAGGAGGCAGCATATCCACAATAGCTGTTTTACCGTTTTCTAAGCATGGCGTAATTCTCGCCATCAGGACATCTCCGTTTATGAATCTCTGACCCCCTGAATATTCCTTCTCCCCCCATTCACCGACTGACAATGAGAACTCAGGCAGGTGCGTCATGCCAACATAAGGAGCTACACCGCCCTTGGTAAAACTACGTTTGGGTCCTACTTCAATAAGTTCAGAAACCGGAACCCCATTTTCGCATTCAGCCACATCAAAGCTACTGTTGAAACGAAAAAGTATGATCTGTTCAGCAAGAAAAATCTGCCGCTGGTTCGATTCGATCTTGTCGTCGAGAGCGCCGAGGACATGGGCGATCCTACGTTGCTCGGCAATCTCTGGAATAGAGATATCCAAGTCCTCAGCATGCGCCCGATTTAAACCAGGAACAGCACTATCGTTATTCATCGTTGATAGTGGCAGCGTCTGTAAGAGATAAAACCCAAACCGTAAATCAATACTCGGTGTGCCAAGCGTATAGAAAACGGTATCAATCGGCCACGAAGGATCTTCAACAAAATAGACCGATCCAATGGTTCCCTTCCGCCCAATGACGATGCAGGGTTGGTCGATCAAAGCTGAATCATGCTTTCCCGTCATACCAGCTGAGCTGTAGACGGGTACTAAGCCATCCTCGTTTCGCTCCCGTTTAGGCAATCCTTTGCCGTATTTGAAGGGCAGTACCTCGCCAAGCTTTACTCGCTCCCAATTCACTAGAGCTTCCTCCCGAACAGAGTGAGAATCTCTGCCTCTAGCTCCCGCCCCCGCTCAAACTCTTCGAGCAACTCCCCTGTGAGGCGCTTGATCTTGTCCTCGACGGGCTCGTCGTCAAGCTCTGTCTCCTCAAGGCCAACGTAGCGGCCGGGGGTGAGGACGAAGTTGTTCTTCTCGATCTCCTCGAAGCTGGCGGATTTCACAAAACCGGCGACATCCTCGTAGTCGCCGTCGTGATTACGCCAGGCGTGGTAAGTATCGGCGATGGTGGCGATGTCCTCGTCAGGGAACTCGCGCAGGCGACGGGTTTTAAGGGCGCCCATCCTGCGGGCGTCGATGAAAAGCACCTCGCCGTCGCGGGCGCGGTGACCGTTGCCGAGACGGTCCTTGGAGACGAACCACAAGCAGGCCGGGATACCAGTGTTGAGGAACAGCTTGTCCGGCAGAGCCACGATGCAATCCACCAGGTCTTTTTCGATCAGGCTCTGGCGGATCTCGCCCTCACCGCCGGTGTTGGAGCTGAGCGAACCATTGGCCAGAACGAAGCCAGCGGTTCCCTTGGGGCTCAGGTGGTGAATGAAGTGCTGCACCCAGGCAAAGTTGGCGTTGCTCTGTGGTGGGGTGCCGTACTTCCAGCGGGGATCGTCGACAAGCGTGGGATTCCACCAATCCGAGACGTTGAACGGTGGATTAGCGAGGATGAAGTCCGCACGCAAATCTTTGTGCTGGTCCTGAGTAAACGAGTCGGCGGACTTGGTGCCAAGGTCGGCCTCAATACCGCGCAGCGCCAAGTTCATCTTTGCCAACTTCCAGGTGGTATCGGTGAATTCCTGGCCATAGACAGAAATGTCGTTGCGGTTGCCACCGTGGGCTTCCACAAACTTAGAGCTTTGCACAAACATGCCGCCCGAACCGCAGGCCGGGTCGTACACGCGGCCTTTGTAGGGCTCCAGCATTTCCACCAACAGGCGCACGATCGAGCGTGGCGTATAGAAGGCCCCGGCGTCCTTACCAGTTTCTTTACCCGCAAACTCGCCCAGGAAGTACTCGTAGACACTGCCAAGGACGTCATCAGAGCCGTGGTCATCCTTCTCGCCGAAACCGATGGAACCGATCAGGTCTACCAGCCCGCCGAGGCGCTCCTTGTCTAGGCCGTCGCGGGCGTAGTCCTTGGGTAGCACACCTTTAAGCGTTGGGTTTTCCTTTTCGATGACATCCATCGCTTTGTCGATGATGATGCCGATCTCCGGGCTCTTGGCCTGGTCTTGAATGGCCTGCCAGCGAGCCTCGGATGAAACCCAGAACACGTTGCGCTTTTGGTACTCGTCGCGGTCTTCGAGGAACTTGGTCCTGCGCTCCTCGTTGGGAACAAAACCGTCACTGTCTGGGTTGGACAGGCTTTCTTCCAGCTCCGCGCGGCGCTCAGCGAAGCGGTCAGAAATGTACTTTAAGAAGATCAAGCCAAGAACAACGTGCTTATACTGCCCCGGTTCTTGATTGCCACGCAATTTATCTGCTGCGGCCCAGAGCTTCTGTTCTAATGTTTGTTCATTCTTCTTGGATGACTTCTTCGCCACTATGTTTTCTCTCCGTATTGTTAATACTTTAGTTTCGAACATTCACCTAAAACGCCTGTGTATGCTCGAAAAACACTGCTGTAATTATACCACAGATGGTGGTCAAAGAGTCCGTGGAACGGGGCGTCTCCGGCACCTCCACCAACCGCCCCGCACTCAAAGCAATGATGCGCTACCTAGGCAAGGAGCGCGGACGCATAGACTACGTCGTTGTCCACAAGCTGGACCGTCTGGCCCGCAATCGAGCCGACGACGTCGCGATCACCAACAAGTTCGGGTAAAGGGTCAGAGAGTGTGTCTGGGATCCGGGATTTCTAATGTCTGACCTGTAGGTTCTTGCAGAATATATGCTTTTCGGGCGTATATCTGGGCTTCAGACGCGAAATACACGGTGTGGCAACCAACCTGTGGTAGTAGGCGGTGGTGTGGCGGCTCAATGCCAAAGAATCGACCACGCTGCCGCTGCGGCGGCGATACCGAACACAATGGAAAGCCAGCAAAGTGGCGGTGTAAGGCCTGCGGAGCTCCAGTACAAGCCCTGACCCACAACGAGAACCAAGCCGACCACAAACAGGACGACCAGCCCTCTACGACAACGCTATCGAAATGTCGGCTTAAGGGACATTTCGTGTGGATAAACCGATACGGATTCTCGGGGCAGCCTGGGATAATTCCTTGATCTTGATTTTGAATCGGTTCCAACGGCCCGATCTGTGAAATCAACAACGGATAACACTAGGTCTGTGGTAGATAAGCCGCAGCTGGTGCGATTAGGCCAATTCCTATGGCGACGTCCGCACCGAAGCCCCTGTACATCCACTGGACCTAGCCAGGCCGCAAGACTTCGGACGCAATGGGAAAAGCGGCATACGCGGCCTGGACGAAAGAAGAGCTCACACGACGTGGCCACCCAGACAGGCGACCAGCCACATTCGACACCCACATCGACAACGAATGGAACCCCAGCTTAGGCATAAGAAAAGGCTGGGCCGG
>OJLY01001050.1_pt1 | contig 12912 bp, 6 predicted proteins | sample 1597031 | NCBI WGS metagenome assembly OJLY01 (sample SAMEA3904673, study PRJEB24821) | metagenome | biome: Builtin; feature: hospital; material: surface | place: USA | collected 2013-06-03
GAGATGTAGAGAGGTCTCGTGGGCTCGGAGATGTGTATAAGAGACAGGATAAATATAATTGATGGAGTAAGGGGCAACTTTAATGACAAAAATATAAAACTAAAGAGAAATAAAGATATTTGGAAGGAATTAAAGATAAATAATTTAAAAACTACTTCCTCTCAGAGATATATTTCTGCCATTGGAATGATAATTGTCTCAATTTTTTTGATAGTTTTTTCTATGGCAAAGTACAATAGGGTGAAAAATACTTACACTTACAATACGAATATTAATATACTAATTCATTCAAATGAAGCTGAAGTTCCAAATGTCTTAAAAGATATAATGAATACTACAGAAAATGACAGAGCATTTCTTTCAACTGAAAAATATATTTCCCTTAGTAAGGAGCAAAATTATTCAGATGAGTTTAGGTCTCTTGATTTAGATGAGAAAATTCGAAAATATTATGATAATGGCGAAGATTTTTATCTCGATGGAATTATAACGGCCTTAGATGATGAAACTTTTGAAAAGATAGGTGGCAAAAAGGGAGAGGCTTTGCTATTAAATAGGGTCCAAGTCAATCCAAATGCACCAATTGATGGATCAGAAACAACAAAATATTTTGAAAATATGGATATTTTAAATTACTCTATAACAGAAGAGAAAAATTACAATTATTCAATCAAAGTAGATAAATTAATCGATAGCACAAAGGACTTTAGGCAAAGAAGGCTACCCTTCTATGTGTATTTATACGTTGACTTTGACACATATTTTAAACTCTTAGATGACTGGAATAAGTACTATTTAAAAAATAATAATGACTTGAGAAGAAACACCTATGAACTATCAATGCAAGTTGATGAAAATAAGTTAGACGATATAAAGAATGAAGTTAAAGAAAAATTAGATTCTTCCATTGCCTACAATGAAACTTATAATTTAACTACAAGCAAAGATGTAGAGGCAAATCGCATGAAAGATGTAAAAACTTTTGGACTTATGATAATTTCTATTGCAGGCATAATTTTCATTTTAAATATAACTAATGGATATTCTTCCATTAATTTAAGTTTAATGGCAAGGAAAAAAGAAATTGGATCTTTAATGTCTTGTGGAATAGATGAGGAAGAACTAAAACATAAATATACAAGAGATTTTATATTAGAAGAAATTAAATCACTGGCAATAGTTTTAATAGTAAGTTTTGCTGCTGTATTTGTAATTGCAAAAATATCTCCAACATTGGATATGAAAATTTTGTTGTCCTATTTTGAATATAAATATTTCCTTGCTTTTGGAATTTTGATTTATGGTATAAATATATTAATCTACAAATTATCTTTAAAAAACATTCTAAAGATCGATCCCATTGATTTGATAAGAGGATTTGACTAGGAGGTAGTCATGAGAAAAATATCAGCAAGTATTTATTTTTTATTGGCATAGGAGTTTTTATTATTTCTTATTTCTTGCCAGTGGATATTTTTGAAAATTTTACAAACTTAAGACCTACAGGCCTTACAAGTTTATTTATCTGCAAGATCATAGGACTCATTGGTCTTATCTTTGCAATTAAAGAGAAGTCACTTTTGTTTGGAATATTAAATTTTTTGTTAATTATAATTTTTCCCCTCGCTATGTTCATTAACAGTTTAATATAAGATGACAAGCTTTGAGTTTAGGCTCAAGGCTTTTTTATTTGTATGTTATTTGGTTTTATAAGCTATAATATTCAAGGCTTTCGATTATACTAGAAATAAATAAAAAATCTCAAAAAAGTTTCGAGTATAATCGAAATCAAGTTGAAAAATAATTTAAATTCGAGTATACTCGAAATAAATGGAGGGATTCAAATGGATTATATTTTTAGAGATAGGTATATAGAAAAAATTAAAAATTTTATTGATAAACCAATTGTAAAAATTTTAACTGGAATGAGACGTGTTGGAAAATCTACAATTTTAAATATTATTAAGAACGACGTTTTAAAGGATATTCCTGAAGAAAATAAAATTTATATGAATTTTGAATCCTTTGAATATTTTGAAATTAACAATGCAAGTGCAATAAAAGAATATTTAAATGAAAAATTGAAAGACAAAAAGGGAAAAGTTTATTTTTTCTTTGATGAAATTCAGTTAGTCGAGGATTGGGAGAAAGTAATAAATGCCCTGAGGGTTAGCTTTGATTCAGATATTTACATTACTGGGTCTAATTCAAAACTAATTTCTGGTGACTTGGCAACACTTCTTGCTGGTAGATATGTTGAATTTGAAATCCAGCCCTTAAGCTTCTATGAATTTTCAGAAATTTATAGAGATTCAAACTTAAATGAAGAAGATTTATTTCAAAAATTTATAAAAATTGGTGGTATGCCAGGTTTAAAATATTTCAAGCTTGAGGAAGAGGTTTCTCAAAAATATTTAAATGATATTTATAACACAGTCCTCGTGAAAGATGTTTTGAACTACAACAATATAAGAGATGTTGATATTTTTAATAGGATTCTCAGCTTCGCAATGCAAAATATTGGCGCGACTTTTTCTGCTAGTGCAATAAAAAATTATTTAAAGAGCGAAAATCGAAATATTTCTGTAGACACTGTTTTAAATTATTTGGAATATTGCAACAGCGCCTTTGTCTTAAAAAAAGTTCCAAGATTTGATCTAGAAGGCAAAAAACTCTTAAAGGTTGATGAAAAATATTATTTGACAGATCATGGCTTTAGACAGTCCATGGGCTTTTCTAACGTTAAAGATGTTAAAGATATTGAAAAAACTTTGGAAAATATTGTATACATTGAGCTTTTATCGCGAGGATATGATGTGAAAATTGGAAAAGTAAAAGATAGAGAAATAGATTTTGTGGCAAAAAGAGGAGAGATCATTTCTTATTTTCAAATTTCATACCTAATGGAAAATGAAAAAACTAGAGAAAGGGAGTTTGGAGTTTATGATTTAATAAAAGACAATTACCCAAAGTATGTTCTTTCCATGGACAAACTTGATTTTTCACAAAGGGGCATAATTCACAAAAATATAGTTGATTTCTTGCTAGAAGGTGAGAAATAATTTTTGAATTGCAATAGAAGTGAACTTGTAAATAAAAATAAATAACTATATAATAACTTGGGGTTTAACCCAAGTTTTTTTAATTAAAGGAGAAAAAATGAAAACTTCTTATATACTTATGATAATTACAATCCTCTCCAAGGTCTTTGGACTCTTGAGGGAGAAGGCCCTTGCTTACTTCTTTGGAGTTGGCATGGTGGCAGATATTTTTTTAGTAGCCTTCCAACTTCCTATGACCTTTACCAATGTCATTAGTGGTGCTGTTGCCAACGGCTATATCCCTATGTACGACAAAATTAAGGAGAGGGACGACAAGAAACTTGCTGACATCTTTACTGCTAATCTTTCAAATATAATTTTTATTGTCTTTGCAATAGTGACAATTCTTTCCATTATATTTGCAAGACCTCTTGTCAAGTTAATGGCTGAAGGTTTTTCTGGAGAAAAGCTTGAGCTTGCAATTTTTGTTTCAAGAGTTGCCATGCTATCAATTGCCGTAACAGCAGTAAGTTCTATCTACAAGGCCTACTTACAAATTCATGAAAAGTTTGTAATTTCTGTACTTCACTCAATTATTATGAACATCATAATTATTATTTCCATGGGGTTTGCCTACAAGATGGGGATAAATTATCTTGCAGTGGGAATTCTCTTGGCCTTTGTCCTTCAATATGGGATTTTTATTAGGCCAATTAAGAAGCTTGGCTACAAGCATTCTTTAAAAATTGATTTCAATGAAGATATTAAGAAGTTATTTACTTCTATTCTTCCAATTTTGATTTCAACTTCTGCAATTGAAATAAACTTTATGATTTCACGTTCTCTTGCATCTGGAGCCTATGCTGGTGGGATTTCTATCTTAAATTATTCCTATAAGCTGCAAAGTTTTGTCACAGGAATTGTTGTAACTTCAATTATCACTGCAACTTATCCTAAGCTTGCAAAGTTTGGATCAAAAAAAGATTTAGAAAACTTAAAAGATGCCTTGTCAGAAGGTCTTTCAAATATGCTAATCCTAGTTGTGCCAGCAGCCTTTGGCCTTTATGTTTTTTCTTTTCCAATTGTAAATCTCTTATTTGTTGGGGGAGAATTTTCTGTTGAAGATGCTAGGATTACTGCTACAGTCTTATCTTTCTTTGCCTTTGGAGTTATAGGAATTGGGGTTAGAGAAATTATTTCAAGAGCCTTCTACTCTCTTGGCGACAACAAGACGCCAGTTTACAACTCTCTAATTATTGTTGGAATTAATATTGCCCTTGCACTTTTATTATCAAAAGTCATGGGAATTAGGGGGATTGCTTTTGCTACATCAATTTCCTTTATTGTTGGAGCCCTTGCAATGTATTTTTCTTCTATAAGACTAATAGGAAATGTGTTTGATAAGAAACTTCTTAAAAATCTTATAAAAATAACAATTTCATCAGTAGCCATGGCTCTTGGATCGAGAATAGTTTATGAAGTCCTTACAAAAAGCCTTAGCATAAATTTATCTCTTCTTATTTCTATTCTTGTAGCAGGCCTAATTTATCTTATACTTCTCATCCTTTTGAGAGTTGATGAGATAAGAGAAATTTTAAAACTTGTCCTTAAAAAGTAGAAATTTATTAAGGACCTTTCCTTTTTCTCTTTATTAGTGTAAAATATTATCTAATAAGGAGTGATACATATGAAGGTAATTTTTCACGTAGTAGAACAAGACAAGTGGACTTCTGTAATATCAAACGTAAGAGACTTGTTAGACAACTTTGATGACATCCAAGTAGAAATAATTGCAATGTCAAAAGCAGCTGCATTATTTAACAGATACTCTGGAGTTGACTTCCAAGGAATTATTGGAAATCCAAAGGTTAATATTACAATAGGAAAGAAAGCATTAGAAGAAAACAGACTTAAAGAAGAACTAATTCCTTCAGAAATCAAAATCGAAGACTTAGTTATAACAAAAATCGTAAAGCTTCAAAACGAAGGTTACGCTTATATTAGACTTTAAAAAGAATTCTGCCTTTTGGCAGGATTTTTTTGTTTAAAAACCTTGCAAAGTGTCAGCAATAATGATAAAATACCTATTTGCATAATAATAATTAGAGTGGTGATTTGTACTCTAATTGGATACACTCATTTGAAAGGCTAGGGTGAGAAAATTAATGGTACATCCTGTTAAATATGGGAAACGTGAGAGAATGAGTTTTTCTCGTGTAGATGAAGTTATGTCACTTCCAAATCTTCTTGACGTGCAGACTTCTTCATACAAATGGTTGATTGAAGAAGGATTGAAAGAAGTTTTTGATGACGTATCTCCTATTGAGGATTACTCTGGAAATTTAATTTTAGAATTTGTGGACTATCATTTATCTGATGAAATCAAATATGATATAGACGAATCTAAACAGAGAGACACAAATTACTCTGCGCCATTAAAGGCAAAGGTAAGACTTATCAATAGTGAAACTGGCGAAGTAAAGGAACAGGAAGTCTTTATGGGCGACCTTCCACTTATGACACCAACTGGCACATTTGTAATAAATGGGGCAGAGCGTGTAGTTGTTTCACAACTTGTAAGAAGTCCTGGAGCATATTATAAGGAAGAAAGAGACAAGACAGGTAAGAAAATCTATTCGGCAACACTTATACCAAATAGGGGAGCTTGGCTTGAATTTGAAACTGATGCTCAAGGCGTTATCAATGTAAGAATTGATAGGACAAGAAAAATTCCTATTACTGTCTTATTAAGAGCTATTGGTGTTGAATCTAACCAAGAAATCATGGACGTAATTGGAGAAAGTGAAGCTGTATTAAAGACTCTTGAAAAAGATATTACTACTAACAAGAATGAAGCTTTACTTGAAATTTATAAAAAATTAAGACCAGGTGAACCACCTACTATTGATTCAGCTCAATCACTTTTTGAGAATATGTTCTTCGATGACAGAAGATATGACCTTGCAAAAGTTGGTAGATACAAATTCAACAAGAAGCTTGGCATTTCTGCAAGACTTGAAGGTAATATTCCTGCTGAAGACATAGTTGACCCAATGACTGGGGAAATCTTAGCAGAAGCTGGCGAACTATTAAATAGGGCAAAGGCTGAAAAGATTGAAGCAGCTGGTGTTAACCAAGTCCTAATTAAGACTGACGAAAACTACGAACACGCAAGTGAAAATACAATAGTAATTGGAAACAACTTCTCCTTTGTTGATGCTTATGAACTAGACTTCGACATGGAAGAACTTGGTTTTAAAGAAAAAGTATATAGACCACTTTTCGATGAACTTTATGAAGAATATTCTGAAGACACAGAAAAGTTTAAGGAAGAGCTTGTAAAGGCTCATAGAGAACTATCTCCAAAAAATATTTTAATCGACGATATTATCGCTGGTATAAATTATGAATTTGGACTTATGAACAACGTGGGATCCGTTGACGACATCGACCATCTTGGAAACAGAAGAATTAGATCTGTTGGAGAACTTCTTCAAAACCAATTTAGGATTGGTATTTCAAGAATGGAAAGAGTTATCCGTGAAAGGATGACTGTACAAGATGTTGATGCAACAACACCACAATCACTGATAAATATTAGACCTGTGACAGCTGCGATAAAAGAATTTTTCGGTTCTTCCCAACTTTCACAATTTATGGACCAAAATAATCCTCTATCAGAATTAACTCACAAGAGAAGGTTATCTGCACTAGGACCTGGTGGGTTGAGTAGAGATAGGGCTGGATTTGAAGTGCGTGACGTCCATAACTCACATTACGGAAGAATGTGTCCTATTGAGACACCAGAAGGTCCAAACATTGGACTTATCACATCCCTTACAACTTACGCAAGAATCAACGACTATGGTTTTATTGAAACTCCATATAGGAAGGTTGTTGACGGAGTTGTAACTGATCAAATAGATTATCTAACTGCCGATGTTGAGTACGAACAAATCATTGCTCAAGCTGACGAAAGACTTGATGAAAATAATAAATTCGTTGAAGATAGGATTGCTGCCAGAGGTCATGGCGGTAATGCCGATATTTTCGACATAAAAGACGTAAACTACATGGACGTTTCTCCACAACAAATTGTTGCTGTAGGTACATCCATGATTCCTTTCTTGGAAAACGACGACGCCAACAGGGCTCTAATGGGTGCCAACATGCAGCGTCAAGCAGTACCTCTATTAAAGACTGAGGCTCCTGTTGTTGGAACTGGTATTGAATACAGGGCAGCAAAGGACTCAGGTGTTGTAATTGTTTCTAAGAACAAGGGTAAAATCAAAAAAGTTGACTCTGTTCATATTGAAGTGGAAAGAGAATCTGACAAGGGAATCGACACATATAAACTTCACAAGTTTATGGGTGGTAACCAAGGAACTACAATTAACCAAAGACCTATTGTTAAGGAAGGCGACCTTGTAGAAGCAGGAGAAATCATTGCTGATGGTCCATCAACTGACCAAGGTGAAATGGCCCTTGGTAAAAATATCCTAATAGCCTTTATGAACTGGGAAGGATATAACTACGAAGATGCCATGCTTGTAAGTCAAGAGCTTGTTATTGACGATGTATTAACTTCACTTCACATTGAAGAATATGAATCAGAAGCAAGAGATACAAAACTTGGACCTGAAGAAATTACAAGAGACATACCTAATGTTGGGGAAGACATGCTAAAAGATCTTGACGACAGGGGTATTATAAGAATTGGTGCAGAAGTAAAACCAGGAGATATCCTAGTTGGTAAGGTAACTCCAAAGGGAGAAACTGAACTTTCTGCAGAAGAAAGACTTCTTCGTTCAATCTTTGGTGAAAAGGCAAGAGAAGTAAGAGATACTTCCCTTAGACTTCCTCATGGTGAACATGGAATTGTTGTTGACGTTAAGACATTTAATAGGTCTGAAGGAGACGAACTTCAACCAGGTGTCAACGAAATGGTAAGAGTCTTTGTTGCTACAAAGAGAAAAATTCAAGTAGGGGACAAAATGTGTGGTCGTCATGGAAACAAGGGTGTTATCTCTAGGGTTATGCCTAAGGAAGATATGCCTTACATGCCAGACGGTACACCAATCCAAATTGTTCTTAACCCACTAGGGGTTCCATCTCGTATGAACCTTGGACAAGTACTTGAAGTTCACTTGGGACTTGCTGCCAAGAAACTTGGATGGCACGTTGCAACACCAGTATTTGACGGTGCTAATGAAAATGACATTTTCGATACACTTGAAGAAGCTGGATATTCCAGAGATGGAAAAATTCAACTAAGAGATGGTAGAACTGGAGAAGAATTTGACCACCCTGTAACTGTTGGTTACATGTATATGTTAAAACTTCACCACTTGGTTGATGAAAAGATCCACGCTCGTTCTACTGGACCTTACTCACTTGTTACACAACAACCTCTTGGAGGTAAGGCACAATTCGGTGGACAAAGATTTGGAGAGATGGAAGTTTGGGCTCTTGAAGCATATGGTGCCAGCCATACCCTACAAGAAATGCTTACAGTTAAGTCTGACGACATTGTTGGTCGTGTAAAGACTTACGAAGCTATTGTTAAGGGCGAAAACATTCCACAACCAGGAGTTCCTGAATCCTTTAAGGTTCTAATAAAAGAACTTCAAGCACTAGCTCTTGAAATTCAAGTTCTTGATGATAAGGGCAATGAAGTTGACCTTGAAGTTGATGAAGATGAACTAACAAAGATTGATAACATCGATGATAAAAATACAAAATCAGATGAAGATGAATTAAAGGAACTTATCGAACAAACTGGAACTGCAAATATTGGAATCAGAACAATTTCAAATGATGAAGTTGAGTCTTTTGAAAAAAGTCACATCTACGAAGATGAAGACGGCGAGTATGAAGACGACGATGAATCCGATGAATCTGAAGATTAATTATTGTTTTAATTAATATGAAAGGAGAAGTGCTCCTTGAGCGAACATGAATTATTCCATTCAATAAAAATTGGACTAGCTTCACCTCAAAAGATCAGGTCTTGGTCTTATGGAGAAGTTAAAAAACCGGAAACTATAAATTACAGGACATTAAAGCCTGAAAAAGAAGGCCTATTTTGCGAAAAAATATTTGGACCTACTAAAGACTGGGAATGTTCCTGTGGAAAATATAAAAGAGTAAGATACAAGGGAGTAGTCTGCGAAAAATGTGGCGTTGAAGTCACAAAGGCTAAGGTTCGTCGTGAAAGAATGGGTCATATTGAACTTGCTGCTCCAGTATCACACATTTGGTACTTCAAGGGTATCCCTTCAAGAATGGGTCTTGTTTTAGACATGAGCCCTAGGGCCCTTGAAAAGGTACTTTACTTTGCATCTTATGTAGTAACTTATGTTGAACCAGGCGAAACAACTCTTTATGAAAAACAACTATTATCAGAAATTGAGTATAGGGAATTCAAGAGAGAATATGGTGATAAGTTCACTGCAAAGATGGGTGCAGAAGCTATTAGGGACCTTCTAGAAAAAGTTGACCTTCAAAGGGAAAATGACGAACTTACAGAAGAGCTCCAAGATGCAACTGGACAAAAGAAAATTAGAATAACAAGAAGACTTGAAGTTATTGATGCCTTTATCCAATCAGACAACAAGCCTGAATGGATGATCCTTGATGCAATCCCTGTTATACCACCTGATTTAAGACCAATGGTACAACTTGATGGTGGAAGATTTGCAACAAGTGACTTAAACGACTTATACAGAAGAATTGTAAATAGAAACAACAGACTTAAGAAGTTAATGGACATCAATGCTCCAGACATTATCGTTAGAAATGAAAAGAGAATGCTACAAGAATCTGTAGATGCTCTTATTGACAACGGTAGACGTGGAAGACCTGTTACTGGACCAGGAAATAGACCACTTAAATCTTTATCAGAAATGTTAAAAGGTAAGCAAGGTCGTTTCCGTCAAAACTTACTTGGTAAGAGAGTTGACTACTCCGGTCGTTCTGTAATCGTAGTTGGACCAGAGCTTAAATTCTACCAATGTGGACTTCCAAAAAACATGGCCCTAGAATTATTCAAGCCTTTCGTAATGAAAGAACTTGTTTCTCGTGGCCTAACTTATAATATTAAATCTGCAAAGAGAATGGTTGAAAGAGGAAAGGAAGAAGTTTGGGATGTACTTGAAGAAGTTATCCAAGACCACCCAGTTCTTCTTAACCGTGCACCGACACTTCACAGACTTGGTATCCAAGCCTTTGAACCTGTCCTAGTAGAAGGTAAGGCTATTAAGCTTCACCCACTTTCTTGTACAGCATACAACGCCGACTTTGATGGTGACCAAATGGCAGTCCATCTACCACTATCAACTGAAGCACAAGCTGAAGCAAGACTACTAATGCTTTCAACTAACAATATCTTGGCCCTTAAGGATGGTAAGCCAATTACTACTCCTACACAAGATATGGTTCTTGGTTCATATTATCTAACTCTTATGAGAGAAGATAAGTTAAAGGGCGACGGATCAATTTATAGAAACTATGATGAAATGTTCCACGCTTATGAATCAGGATTCTTACACCTTCAATCTAAGGTATCTATTAGAAGATATGCAGATGAAAATGACAAGAGGGGAAAAATTGTATCATCAACTGTTGGTAGATTTTTAATGAACGAATTTATCCCACAAGACCTTGGATTTGTTAACAGGGATGAAGACAAGTATTCACTTGAAATCGACCAAGTTGTAGATAAGAAACTTCTTGGAAAAATAATTGAAAAAACTTACAAAAAACATGGAAATATAAAAACTGCTGAACTTCTTGACAACATCAAGGCAACAGGATATCACTACTCAACTATTGGAGCAGTATCAATTTCAATGGGTGATGTACAAATTCCTGCATCTAAACCAGAAATTTTAGCAGCAGCTGAAAAAGAAGTAGCTAAGTATGAAAAAGCCTTTAGAAGAGGTCTTATATCTGATGAAGAAAGATATGAAAAGGTAATTGAAATTTGGAACAAGGCCACAGATGACTTAACTGACGATGTAATGGACGGATTTGATGCCCTAAACAACATCTACATCATGGCAGACTCTGGAGCCAGAGGTTCTAAGAACCAAATTAGACAACTTGCAGGTATGCGTGGACTTATGGCATCACCTTCAGGTAGGACAATAGAAGTTCCAATCACTTCAAACTTTAGGGAAGGTCTATCAGTACTTGAATTCTACATGTCAGCCCACGGTTCTAGAAAGGGTCTTGCCGATACAGCCCTAAGGACTGCCGACTCTGGTTACTTGACAAGAAGACTAGTAGACGTTTCACAACAAGTAATCATTTCTGAAGAAGACTGCGGAACAGATGAATATCTTGTAGCTAAAGCCTTCAAGGATGGAAAAGAACTAATAGAATCTCTTGCAGATAGAATCGAAGGAAGATATTCCTTTGAAGATATTGTAAATCCAGAAACTGGAGAACTAATAGTTGGAGCTAACGAACCAATCTCTGATGATGACGCAGTTTTAATTGAATCTCTAGGAATAGAAGAAGTTAAGGTTAGATCAATTCTTGGCTGTAAGAGTAAAAGCGGTGTTTGTTCCCACTGCTATGGTAGAAACCTTGCAACAGGATCCCACGTTGGTATTGGAGAAGCGGTTGGTGTAATTGCTGCCCAATCAATTGGTGAACCAGGTACACAACTTACAATGAGAACTTTCCACACTGGTGGTGTAGCGGCAGCTGCCGATATTACTCAAGGTCTTCCAAGAGTTGAAGAACTTTTCGAAGCAAGAAAGCCAAAGGGTCTTGCAGTAATTGCAGAACGTGCTGGTGTAGTTGACATCAAGGAAACTAACAAGAAGAGAGAAGTTCTTATTACAGCTGAAGATGGAACAGTTGACTCCTATAATATCGTTTATGGCTCAAGACTAAAAGTTAAAGCAGGCGATGAAGTTGAAGCAGGAGATGAACTTACACAAGGTTCTGTATATCCACAAGACTTACTACGTGTTAAGGGCGAAAAGGGTGTACAAGAATATATTGTAAAAGAAGTTCAAAGAGTTTATAGACTTCAAGGGGTAGACATCAACGACAAGCACATTGAAATCATTGTTAGACAAATGCTATCAAAGTGCAAGATAGAAGATGCAGGAGACACAGATTTACTTCCAGGATCTCTTGTAAATGTTGTTGACTACAAAAAAGCAAATAAGGACGCAATAGATGCAGGTAAAGAACCAGCAATTGGTCAAATTAATTTACTTGGTATCACAAAGGCTTCCCTTGCAACAGAATCCTTCTTATCAGCAGCATCCTTCCAAGAAACTACAAGAGTTCTTACAGATGCAGCAATCAAGGGTAAGGAAGATAAACTTGAAGGTCTAAAGGAAAATATTATAATTGGACAACTAATACCAGCAGGTACAGGCGCTCGTATTAATTCCAAGGTTCAAATTGGAATCGACGAAAGCCTAAAAGAAGATTACAATATCCTAGAAGACTCTGAAGTAATAACAAGTGATGATGTAAAAATTGAACTTGAAACAGTTGAAGAAGAATAAAATATTATAAATTAAGAGTAGGCTTAGAGATGAGCCTACTTTTTTTGTGCAAATTTTTATGGGTCCTTCTCTTATATGTTTTGTGAATAAAAATATTAATGAAAATTTAAAGTTTTTAAAGATTCAAAAATTTTGCAAGTCTTTAATTAATTATGAGTTTGAGAAAAATTAAGACTTTTTAAATAACTAGGTGCTTGTAAAAAATCATGACCTTACAATAAACTTTGATCTTCTAAAAAGGAACGACCTTGTAATAAGTTAAGACCTTCTGAAAGATTATGACCTTGTAAAAAATCATGACCTTACAATAAACTTTGATCTTCTAAAAAGGAACGACC
>OJLY01001052.1_pt1 | contig 12852 bp, 8 predicted proteins | sample 1597031 | NCBI WGS metagenome assembly OJLY01 (sample SAMEA3904673, study PRJEB24821) | metagenome | biome: Builtin; feature: hospital; material: surface | place: USA | collected 2013-06-03
CGAGATGTAGAGAGGTCTCGTGGGCTCGGAGATGTGTATAAGAGACAGATATATTCCCTTAATGATGTCATCTATGAAAGTTGGGGAAGAACTTACAGTTTCAGCTTTAACAAAAGGATTATCAATAGAAGAAAACAGATCATCTATTCATCGATTATGTTTTGGTAAAGTTGATTATATCTTAATGAGTATGCTTTTTTTCCTAGTAGTTTTATTTATAAGAGGTTGACCATGATAAAATTTACAAACTTAAATTTCAAATACATGAATTCTGACAAAAAATGTTTAGAAAACATTAACTTAGAGATAAAAAAGAACGAATGCATTTTATTTACAGGAGTTTCTGGGTGCGGAAAAACTAGCATTTTAAGGCTGATCAATGGATTGATACCTAATTTTTATTTTGGTGAATTAACTGGACAAGTATGTATAGATGATGAGAACATTACAAATATGGATATAAGAGACATATCTCGCAAAGTAAATTCTGTATTCCAAAATCCAAAAAGTCAATTTTTTAATGCCATAGTAGAAGACGAATTAGCATTTAAACCTGAAAATTATAATATGAATCCAAAAGATATTGTAAAGAATATAAAAGACATCTTGGAAAAATATAAGCTTAAAGACTTTCAAAAAAGAAATCTTTTTACACTATCAGGTGGAGAAAAGCAAAGAATATGTTGCTTAACTTCTGAAACCTTTCCAGCTGAAATTATTGTGTTGGATGAGCCATCATCTAATTTGGATGTTGACTCTATAGAGAAATTGAGAGAAATAATAACAAAATGGAAAAAAGAGGGAAAGACAATAATTATTGCAGAACATAGACTTTGGTATTTAATGGGTTTAGCTGATAGAGTTTATTATATGAAAGAGGGGAAAATAGAACGAACTTTCTCGGGAAATGAATTTGAAGATATCCCATATAAAGCTCTTAAAGAGATGGGACTAAGAAGTAATCAAAATCGTAAATTAAAGTTTTATAGCAGGATAGGGAATATTACGGATAACAAAGCAAACAAATATAAAAACAATAACCTAATACAAATAGACTATTTAAAGTTTAGAGTAAAAGAAAAAGAACTCTTAGATATTAAAAATATATTTTTACCAATGAATTCTATTATTGGTATAGTTGGATTAAATGGGGTAGGTAAATCAACTTTTATGAATTGCTTTTGCGGACTTGAGAAGAAATCTAAAGAGGTTATAAAAGTAGCAGGGATAAAGATGGATAAAAAACAAAGGTTAAAAAAAAGCTATATTGTTATGCAGGATGTTAATCACCAATTATTTACTGAAAGCGTAGAAGAGGAGATGAAGGTAAACTTATCTGCTAAGTATGCTGATGGTAAGTATATAGATATATTAAAGTCTTTAAATCTATATCATTTGCTAGAAAAACATCCTATGAGTTTGTCAGGTGGTCAAAAACAAAGGCTAGCTATTGCCACAGCTATGGTATCCGATAGAGACATTATTTTTTTTGATGAACCAACAAGTGGTTTGGATTATTACCATATGCAAGAGGTGGCAAAAAATATGTTGAAATTAAAGAAAGAAAGAAAGACAATTTTCATAATAACTCATGACTATGAATTAATAGAAGAATGTTGTGAGCATATTTTATGTTTCGATAATCAAAGTAAAAGAATTATAGGAAACTTTTCAGATGAGAAAATTACAAAATTATATTTAGGAGAAAAACATGGAAGTTAATAGTAATAAGTTTAATATAAACAAAAGAAAAGATCTTTTTAAAAAAATGCTTGAAGCTGAGGATTTTTGCTATGAATATAATTCTATTAGACCATCAAAATTATTGGAAATATTGTCTTGTTTTTGGTAACTTTTCTTAGTTGCCTATTGAAGTTTTCCATTGCATTTGTCGTGTAGATTAACTTTCTTATTCCTTCTGGATATTTGAAATATGTGGATAGTTCTGTCCAGTTATTTTTCCAAGAGTTTACACACATTGGGTATTTTTTACCCCATTTTTCTTCAAAGATTCCTAGATTTGTTAATGCTAAGTCTTCTGTTGGTGCTTTGTATACTGCTTTTAAGTCTTTCATTAATTCTTTGATGTCTTTGTATGATACATATTTTGTTGAGTTTCTTATTTGGTGGATTATACATTTTTGAACTTCAGCTTTTGGGTATACTGCTTCTATGGCTTGGCTAAATCCTAGTAGGTTGTCTGTGGAGAAGATTAATACATCTTCTAATCCTCTTTCTTTTAGCCGATTTAGTAATAAGAGCCAGTATTTGCTTGATTCGTTTTCGCCTACCCACATGCCTAGGATTTCTTTAAAGCCTTCTAGATTGTAGCCTAGGGCGATGTATACTGCTTTTTTGACTACTATGTTGTTTTCTCTTACGTTGTAGTGTATGGCGTCTAAGAATACCGTAGGATAGATTTTTTCTAGTGGTCTATTTTGCCATTCTTCTATGGTTGGTAATATTTTGTTGGTTATTTTACTTACCATTGTTTCTGATATTCCAAAACCATAGATACCTTTTATGTGACTTGATATGTCTCTTGTTGTCATTCCTTTCCCATACATTGATATTATCTGATTTTCTATGTTTGATATGTCTTTTTCGTATTTTCTTAATGCTTGTGGCTCAAAGGTTCCTTCTCTATCTCTTGGAATGTTTAAATCTATATTGCCATATGATGATCTAACTGTTTTCTTGCTCGTGCCATTTCTAGTGTTTAATGATAAAGGTTTTTCACCATATTCATAATCTAAATGCTCATCTAATTCTGCTTTTAAAAGTTCTTCCATTGTATCGCCTAGAAGGTCTTTTAGTACTTCTTGAATATCTTGTGCACTTTGAGGCTGATATTCTTCAATTAACATTTTTGCTATTTTGCTTCTTTTTGTTTCTGTTCTTTTTCTTGGCATTAAAAATCCTCCTGATTAGTTTTTTCTTACCCTAATCAGGAGGTCTCTATACACAAAATTTTACACAGTCTCCCGGAACTTTTTGTAAGTATAATTTTCAATCTTATCCCCTCCTAAAAGCAAAATCGAATAGGGGCTAAGATCTAGCCCCTTTCACACCACCGTACGTGCCGTTCGGCATACGGCGGTTCAATTTAATTTACACATGTCCTGCTTATATAGTAATCATAGGGTCGATTAATCCTGTTTTACTTAATCTTTCTTTTGTGATTGCTCTTACTAAGCAGGTTTTTGTTGCTACAAAGTAGTATCTGTTTCCACAATAGGATGTTAATCTTGCTAAGTCTTTTACTATTCCCATTTTTCTTAACGCCCATTGTCTTTTCTTTGGTACTTTCCACATTTTCCAGCATATTATTCTGAGTCTGGTTCTTAGGTGCTCGCTAAAACTTTTTAGTTTGCTTTTCATGCTTGCTATTTTAAAGTAGTTTATCCAGCCTCTTATTACTTCATTTATCTTTTTGATTCTGTATTCTAGGGATACTGGCCATTTTCTTGTGGTGAGTTTCTTTATTTTATCCTTGAATCTTTTAAATGATGTTTCATGGACTCGTGCTTTCCATTGATTTGTTTTGTTGTCTTTCCAGTAGCCAAATCCAAGATATTTTATTTTGCTTGGTTTTGTTATTTTGCTTTTTTCTGCATTTACTTTTAAGCCAAGTTTCTTTTCTATGAATCTTGTTATTGAGTGCATTACTCTTGTGGCTGCCGCTTTACTTCCTACAAATATTAAACAATCGTCTGCGTATCTTGTGTATCTAAGTTTTCTTGCTTCTAGCTCTTTGTCTAGTTTGTCTAGCATGATGTTGCTTAGGAGTGGTGATAGGTTTCCACCCTGTGGGGTTCCTATTTCACTTTTCTCGTATACGCCTTTGTTCATTATTCCCGCTTTTAGATATTTTCTGATTAATGATTCTGTGTCTGGTGCTTTGATGTGCTCATGAACTATGCTCATTAACTTATCTTGTGGCACTTTATCGAAGAATTTTTCTAGGTCTATGTCTACTACCCATTCATATCCATCATTTAGGTATTCTAGGCTTTTTACTATTGCCATTTGACAGTTTCTTCCTGGTCTGAAGCCATAGCTTGTTTCAGATAATCTTTTGTCTATTATTGGGGTTAGTACTTGGACGATTGCTTGTTGGATTATTCTGTCCATTACTGTTGGTATTCCGAGTTTTCTTTTCCCTCCGTTTGGTTTCGGGATTTCTACTCGAAGTACCGGCTGCGGTTTGTAGCGTCTTTCGATTATTTCTTGTCTTATCCTTGCCCAATTTTCTTTGATATATTCATCTATTTCTTCTACACTTATGTCATCTATGCCAGCCGTTCCTTTGTTAGAGATTACTTTTACTTTGGCTTTGTGCATGTTTTCTGGGTTTAGGATTTGACTTATTATTTTATCTTCCATGTGTGCACTTGCTCCTTTCCGCTTACATAACTTTTTTCTTAGGAGTGAGATTTTGAGTTCATTTACGTTTCTTCTACTTTCTCTGTCAGATTTGTTATGCAACATACATTTTGCTTGTGCTTTTAAATTGTTCGGTCCTTCGGCGTTTCCACCTACTATGACTTCTGCTGACTTCTCATAGTTCGTTGTTACTACTGTGTCGTCTATGAGACCTCACGGGATAAGCCCTAATACTTTCATCGTTTATTACGCTTTGGGTTTACGGTTACCTTTTGGGTCTTTGCTATCTATAGCTAGCTTGCCCACCTGTTACGCCTTGTATTCTGTTACTGTTCGTCAAGCCACTATTTCGCTACCCGTTCTTCTCTCCTAGATGTCGCCATCTAAAACTTCAGGGTCGCTATTAGATTCGTCGGTAACTACGCTCTGTAGGGAATTTTACCCCAGCATTAGAACATGCCCGTCATACTATAAAAATCGGCACAAAGGTTAATACCTTCATGCCGATTAAATTATAAGAAAATAAATCCCTAATTAAGAGCCCCTTAAGCCACCTTCTTATATAATCTTATTCTTCATCAAAGTTTTTGTACTTTGATAGGATTTCCATAAACTGCTTGCCAGTTATTGTTTCCTCTTCTAACAAGAATTCTGAAAGTTCCTTCATGGCATCCCTGTTGTCTGCAATTAATTTTCTTGCATTGTCTTGGGCAGATTTAACAATCTTCACTATTAGGTCATCAATTTCTTTCCTAGTTTCTTCAGAACAGTTCATGTTTCCATTGTCGCCCATGTATCTTGAGCCAGAGTCTTGGAACTTAACCATGCCAAACTCATCAGCCATACCATATTGGGTAATCATGGACCTTGCAGTTTCTGTTGCCTTTTCAATGTCATTGGCAGCGCCAGTTGAAACTTCGTTAAAGATAACTTCTTCTGCTGCACGTCCACCACAAAGAGTTGTGATATGGTTGATTAAATCTTCTCTTGTGTAGAGATTCTTTTCATCCTTTGGCACCTGCATAGTGTAGCCAAGAGCTCCTGAAGTCCTTGGAATAATTGTAATTTTTTCCACAGGTTCAGACCCAGTTTGTAGGGCTGCAACAAGGGCATGACCAATTTCGTGGTAGGCCACCCTCTTCTTTTCTTCTGGAGAAAGGATGTCTTGCTTTCTTTGAGCACCTGCAATTACAACTTCTATGGACTCTTGGATGTCCTCTTGACGAACCTTGTCTTGGCCCATCCTAACTGCACGAAGGGCAGCTTCGTTTAAGATATTTGCAAGTTGGGCACCTGAAGCACCAGCAGTTGACCTTGCAATAAGTGAATAGTCAATGTCATCTTCCATCTTGTAAGACCTTGCGTGAACCTTTAGGATTGCAATCCTGTCCTTTAAAGTTGGAAGCTCAACCCTGATTTGCCTATCAAACCTACCTGGTCTTAATAATGCCGGGTCAAGGATCTCTGGCCTATTAGTTGCAGCAAGCATTACAATGCCAATGTTGCCGTCAAAACCATCCATCTCAGTCAAGAGTTGGTTAAGAGTTTGTTCTCTTTCGTCGTTGCCAGAAAATCCACCGGCATCTCTCTTCTTACCAATTGTGTCAATTTCATCAATAAAAATTATACATGGAGCATTCTTTTTTGCCTCTTCAAAGAGTTCCCTAACCTTGGCTGCTCCACGACCTGCAAACATCTCCACAAATTCAGAACCTGCTATGGAGAAGAAGGGAACGTGACTTTCTCCAGCTACTGCCCTGGCAAGTAGGGTCTTACCAGTTCCTGGAGGGCCAACTAATAGGGCTCCCTTAGGACACTTGGCCCCAATGTCTGTATATTTTTTTGGATTTTTTAAGTAGTCCACGATTTCCACCAGAGACTCTTCTGCTTCCTCTTGGCCTGCAACGTCATCGAAGTCTACAGTTTCGCCACTTGGTTCATACTTTTTAATTTTCTTTCCGCCACCAAGGATTCCACCGCCGCCAAGGTTTTGCATCCTCTTAGTCATTGCCCTTTGTAGCAAGAAGAATAGTAGGATTGGGAATCCCCAAGTCATAATAAAATTCATAAATAAGCTTGGCTTTTCTGGAATTTCAGAAGAGTATTCAACACCCTTTTCTTCAAGGTCCTTAACTATTTCTGGATCTTCCATCTTCCCAGTCTTGTAGATTTTTTTGTCATCCTTAAGCTTGTAGAGGATTTGGTCTTGCTTAAAGCTTACCTCTTCGATTTTATTCTGGCTCAAGTTATTCCTAAAGTCTGAATAAGAAGAACCCTCTATGCTGTTTTGGGTTACCATTGGCAAAATTAACCAGTTTAGGGCAAAGACTGCCAAGATTGATATTAAGTAGTATCTAAATAAATTATATTTGGGCCTCTTGTTGTTGTCCTTGTCTTCCATCTTATAAACCTCCTTAAGGGATGAAATTTTTAAAAATAAAAACCGGATAAAAATCCGGCTTAAATCTCTTTCTTATTAAAGGTCATCTTCAATTACAGAAGATTTGGAATATGCAGATGGCCTTGCTTCAAAGAAGTCTGTCTTAATTTGGTTAGGATCAGAGTATTCGCTAACCCACTTCATTGATTCTGGCTCGTCGATATTTTCATCAAAGAGGTTGCCAAAACCTAGATTTCTGGAACGCAAGTTGCCAAGGTACATGATGTAATCTTCAATCATCTTTTCATTGAGACCCTTAATTTCATCGCCTATGACATACTTACCCCAAGCAATCTCTTCCTCAACACCCTTTTTAAGCATTTCTTTATAATTCTTTATATTCTCATCTGTAAATATCTCTGGATGTTCCTTTTTCATCTCAAGGATAATACTCCTGAAGAGCCAAAGATGAGTGTTCTCGTCCCTATTGATATATCTTATTTCAGAAACTGTGCCAGGCATCTTGCCCATCCTTCCAAGATTGTAGAAGAAGGAGAAGCCTGAGTAGAAGTAAATCCCTTCAAGAATATAGTTGGCAATTAGGGACTTCATAAAGTTGTCCAAGTTCTCATCTTCGTAGAAGTCTTGGTATTGGTCCCCAATAAATTTGTTCCTCTTTAAGAGGACTTCGTCGTCCTTGTATTGGTAGAGGATTTCTTCCCTCTCTTCTGGCGAACAAATTGTATCCAAGATGTAGGAATAGGACTGAGAGTGGATGGACTCTTGGTAACCTTGGATTGAAAGACAAAGATTGATTTCATTTGCCGTTACATAGGATTGTAGCTTTGGAATTTGAGCAGTTTGCAGTGAGTCAAGATAAATCAAAAAAGATAAAATCTTGTCGTAGGCAGTCTTCTCATGTTTATCAAGTTCCCTATAGTCCTTCACATCTTGGGAAAGATTAATTTCTTCTGGTATCCAAAAGTTATTCATGGCTTGACGATACCAGTCACTTGTCCAGCTGTACTTCAAGTTGTTGAAGTCATTTAGGTTTGTGGTGTTGCCGTTGATGACCCTCCTCTTGGAAGTTTCAATGTCTCCCTTTTCATTAAAGAGACCTCTTTTTGAAAGTTGCATATTTCCTCCTTTAATAATTTTAACGTACTTAAGAATAATTTATTACTTTATAAAATTCTGTGACCTTATAAAAAATCATGACCTTACAAAAAATTAGGACTTTGCAAAAATTTATGACTTTATAAATATTTATCACTTAACAAAAATCTGTGACCTCATAAAAAATCACGACTTTATAAAAATCTATCAATTAACAAAAATTTATCACTTAAGAATAATTTATGATGCACAATAGTCGCAGTCTTCAACTTCTAGAGACTTACTTCTCACATAATAAACTGACTTTAACTTTTCCTTGGCTGCCTTGATATAAAGGTTTAGGATCTTTCTCATTGTGAAGTCCGTTGTTATATAGAAGTTAATGGACTGAGCCTGGTCAATGTGCCTTTGCCTAATGGCAGCAGCCTCGATGACAAAGTTTTGGTCAAGCTCGTGGGCATTTTCATATAGCCAGAAAGTTTGTGGAGTTAGGTCTGGTGCCACCCTAGGAAGGATTGATCCCTTCTTCTCTTCTAGGAAGTATCTATTCATAACTGGGTCGACTCCTGCACTTGTCGCAGCAATAATCGAAGTTGAACCTGTTGGGGCAATGGCCATTATATAGCCATTTCTAAGTCCATTTGCCTTCACATCTTCTCTAAGTTTGTTCCACTTTTCATCCTTGTAGTCACGAAGGTCGAAGTAGTTTCCATTTTCCCAATCAGAGCCTTCAAAGAATTCATAAGATCCCTTCTCCTTGGCAATTTCCATAGAAGCAGTAACTGCGTGGAAGTTAATCCTTTCATAAAGGTCATCTGCCCACTTCAAGTGCTCATCTATGTCAGAAAAGGCCATGCCAGCCTTAACAAGGGCGTGGTGGTAGCCAGAAGTTCCAAGACCTATGGACCTGTACTTCCTGTTTGTCACCTTGGCATAAGGGATTGGGTAGTAGTTTAGGTCGATAACATTGTCAAGAGCCCTTACTGTAGTTGCAACAATATCCTTTAGCTCCTTGTCATCTTCAAGGTCAATATTTCCAAGCACAAGAGAAGCAAGGTTACAAACAACAAAGTCACCTGGCTTAGTCTTTGTCACAATAACTTCGTCCCCATCTTCAGTTTCTATTGTAGTTTCTAGAGTTTCAATGGCAGACATATTTTGCATTATTTCTGTACAAAGGTTTGAAGAATAAATCATGCCAACGTGCTTGTTAGGGTTCATCTCATTTACATTGTCCCTGTAGAAGGCAAAAGGAGTTCCAGTCTCTGTAAGTGACTTGATTATAAGTCTAACTAAGTCCTTAACAGACATCTCACGACGGGAGATAGACTCATCTTCTATACATTCCCTGTACTTTTCTTCCCATTCCTTGCCGTAAAAGTCCTCAAGGGCATAACCCTTCTTTGCAAGAACTTCGTGGGGGTCAAACATATACCAACTTGCATTGATGTCCTTCTCTGCCAATTCAAAGAATAAATTTGGATAAGAAATAGCAGGGAAGATGTCGTGGGCCTTCATCCTGTCATCACCATTATTTGTACGAAGTTGTAAAAATTCTGGAACGTCCTTGTGCCAAACATCAAGATAGCAGGCAACAGAACCTTGACGAACTCCCAATTGGTCAACAGCAACAGCAGTGTCATTGGCAAGCTTTATCCACCTTATAACGCCACCAGCAACTCCCTTAAAGCCCCTGATGTCAGAACCAGTTGCACGAACCTTACCAAAGTAAAGTCCCATGCCGCCACCGTGCTTAGAAATTTGGGCAAAGTTATCAATAGAACGATAAATTCCCTTTAAAGTATCTGGCACTGTGTCAATAAAGCAAGAAGAAAGCTGGTTGTAAGGCTTTCTAGCATTGGACATAGTTGGTGTGGCAACAGTGACCTTTAAGCTGGAATAAATATCGTAGAACTTCTTGGCCCAATAAATCCTGTTTTCCTCAGGTATGGCAAGGTGCATGGCAATCCCCATAAACATCTCTTGGATAGATTCCACAAACCTCCCGTCGTGGCTCCTTATAACATATCTTTTTATAAGAAGGTCAAGTCCAGAATAATTTAAGAGATGATTTCTTGAATTATCAATATATTCTTCCAGTTCAAGGATCTCTTCCTTGGAATAATTTTCTAAAATATATTCGCCGTAAAGACCCTTTTCAGTTAAGAATACAATCTTTTCGTAGAAATTATTGATCTTAAACTCTTCCAGATTGGCCTTAATTTTCTTTTCAAGGTCGTAATTCAAGAAGAGGGCTGCAATAAATTCCCACCTAGGCGCATCCTTGTCAGTAAGTTCACTTGCCGCCTTGATAATTTCAGAAAGGTAGGCATCTTGACTTTGGTCCTTCTTGACAAAGGATTCAAACTTCTTATACAAGTTTTCAAGCTCATACTTCTTGGGGTCGTAGTTCTTTCTCACAAATTTCAAAATCTTTAGGACCTTGTCGTCAGTGATGTAGTTGGCGAACTTGTCCAAGATTTGTCTCTCTTCAGAGTGTCTATTCCTGTAAAGGATGTAGGCCTTTACAACTTCAATTTCCTTTTCATCAATTAGCTTTAGCTCAACTAGGTCCTGAATCTCTTCAACAGTTGGAGGATTCTTTGGATCATAGTTTTTTAGTAAGCTTTCCTTGATATCAAGGGCATAGGCGCCTATTACAGAATCAACATAGTCTTTTCCCACAGAGTCAAAGGCTTTTTCGATGGCATTTTTTATCTTTAAATGGTCGAAATCAACCTCTCTCTTATCTCTTTTTAATATTTTCATAAATCCTCCATATAGTAGAATTTTTATTTATAAGTTTTCAAATACTACTATATATTATCATAAACAAAATTTTATAAATAGCTTTAAAGTGGAGAAAAAATAATCTTAATAATTTGTTTTTTATTATAAAGCTGTGACTTTTTTTATTTTACAACCTATCTTATATAAAAACTCACTTCAAGCTAGACTCATAAAAAAAGAAGCCTGACTTGGCTTCCTTGTTAAAATTAATATGTGTTTTGAATACAAAAAATCCCAAGAGGCTTGCTCTTGGGATAATTTTTAACTTATTTTACAACTGAGAAAAGAACTTTTGCTACTTTTTCAGCAGATTTTTCTGTCTTTTCAGCTACTTTTTCTTCTTTAACTTCTTTAGTTTCTTTCTTGTCAGCTTCTTTAACTTCTTCCTTGTCTTCTCCTAAAATTTCTTCCAATTCTTTTTTGTTTTCTTCTTGGTATTTCTTTAGAAGTTCAGGGTTCTTGTCAAGTTCAGCCTTAGCTGCAAGGATTTTTTCTAATTCTTCGCCTTCATAAAGTTCTTTTAAAGTTTCAACAATTTCTTCATCTTTTTGGCCAGTTGACTTCATTGAAGCAATCATCTTGTAGTTATCTTCTTTTTCGATTTCTGCAAGCTTAGCTTCTAATTCTTTTTCAGTCATGTTAAAGATGTCAACTATTGGCATTCCTTCGTTCTTGTCGTATTTAACCTTGTAACCAAAGGCTTCAGATACGAATCTAACTGGGATATAAGTCTTGTCCTTGATAATAACTGCTGGAGAGTCAAGTGCAACTTCTTTTCCATTTACAAGGGCCTTGTTAGAGTCGATTTTTAAAACAATCTTATCATTATCTTTTGTAACTGTTACAGTCCTGTCTTTTCCATTCCAATCAACTTTTGCGCCAATTTTTTCATAGAAAGCACGAGCTGCTAGCATAGTTCTGTCATTAATAATCTTTGGAAGAGCTTCAGGATCTTCGAAAGTGATGTCTTCGCCATTTACTCTTACTGTTACAATACTTACTTCTGGCATAATTAACTTCATGTATTCTTCTGTAGTTAATTTTTTAACTGAAGTTGGGAAGTTAATTTTTACATTTTCATCTTTTACAGTGTCCATTTTTCCCTTAACAGAAACTTTTACGAAGTCTGCAACATTAACTTGCATTGCTAGGTCTTGGACAAGTTTGTTTTCTTCAAAAGTTGTCTTTTGAGAAATTTTTGATCCCTTGATCATTTCTTTTATGCCCTTAGCTGCTTCTTTAAGGTCTTCTGCCTTGTATTCCTTGTTAAGTTCTTTGAAGTCTTTTCTTTCTTCTTCGTCCATTGGAAGGCCAGCCTTGTCAATGATTGCTATGGCAGATGTTGAAACTGCGTCCCAGTTTTTCATAACGCCGTCAGCTGACTTGATGAATTCATCAATTATAGCGTCACTGCTTGCATCTAGTGTATAAGTGTTGCCTTCAACCTTGAAGTCAATTTCTTGTTTTATGTCCTTACTTGCAAGGTTCATTAGATTGATTAGGTCAGTCTTAAATTCTTCTGAATTGAAGTATTGGGCAGCCTTTGGTGAAAGACCATTTTCTTCATCTGCAATTGAGATGTAGTCTTCCTTGATGTCCTTGAAGGAGTCGTTTCCAAGTGCAAAGATGTCCTTTGAAAAGATAACTTCATTGCCCTTTACATAAAGGTCCATCTTGATAACATCAGGCACGTCCTTGTTAAGGCCAGCAATTTCTTCTTGGTTATCTGACATTTTTGCAATTTCTTTTTTGAACTTTGAGAAGTCCATATTCATTACAACGTGGGCCTTGTCTTTTCCCACTTGTTCGCCCTTTAGGCTTACAGGGAAGTTAATCTTCATTACTTCTTGAGTTTCAGGATTTTTTACTTCAACATTGTATTCAAGTTGTCCAGAAACTTTTGAGCCCTTCCATTCTGCTACCTTTTGGGAAGCGTCTAGATAGGCTGTTGTGTTTGCACTACAAGCACCAAGTGTTATGGCTGCAATAAGTACAAGAAAAATAGTTAAAATTTTCTTTTTCATAGTATACCTCCTATTTGTCCTTTATTGTATTATAAAAGAAAAATCATTTCAACTAAAAGACTATTACAAAATGGCTTACTTGTAAGGATTACGAAGTGTCAATATAAGAATATATTATTCTTATCTTTTACTTATTATTGTACCTGTCTCTTATAC